>VAOU01067103.1_pt1 | contig 18378 bp, 22 predicted proteins | sample 3393871 | NCBI WGS metagenome assembly VAOU01 (sample SAMN08290440, study PRJNA428436) | hydrothermal vent metagenome | isolation source: Deep-sea hydrothermal vent chimney | place: Atlantic Ocean: South-mid Altantic Ridge | depth 1820 m m
GAAACCGGCTGGAATGGCCCAAGGACCCAAGAACGGACGCGTCAGCGGCCGGCTCTTGGGTCCCGCTACCTCAACCGAATGGCACAGGCACAATGAGGGAAAAGGGACGGTACCCGCCCAGGATCCGCCTACCCGGGGGCACCGGTGCGAACGAACGCTACAGGGGGCGCCTCTGCGCCGATTCGGGACGAAAAGGTGCTTTGCCCAGCTATTTTCGGACGCGCCTTTCATGGTGGTACCGCCCGCTATACGCCAAGCGAAGGGTGGGTACGGGGAAGCCAGCCGGCGACCGGAATATTGAATCCGGGAACCGGCTGGAATGGCCCAAGCCCGCAAGAACGGACGCGCCAGCGGCCGGCTCTTGCGGGCGTTTTTCGATCTGGGTGGCACAGGGGTATGTGGGAGAGCGGGGACCGGCAACCAGCACCTAGTGCCCAAAGCAGACCCTCGCCTGACATAAGAATCAAATCACGCAGAGCGGCCGCCGCGCCTGACACGGCCGCCCCCCTTTTTTGGCGTGCCTTAATTTTCCGCCGCCGGGAGGCACGGCATAAATAATTACACACCAAGCGGGGGTTGCGCTTCTAATTTGCGCCTGCACCTAGTCACCAGCAGGATATGGGGCAGCACAACGCAAAGGAGAGGTGCGGTAGGTGCTGGGGCAAGCGACTCAATACCATAAGCAGACAACTCGGCTGCAAATACTTGCGGAGCGGGCTAGTGCATCTGGGCTAGTCGGATTCCGATTAGCGGTGGAGGTGCGGCAAAAGTACAACGGGGATCCCTCTGGGTGGACACCCTCCGACCTGCAGGGTGCGTTTTGTGCTTCCTGGCGCGGGGTAGCAAACTCAAAGGCGCAGTATATCCCGATCGGGTACACCATTTTTCTGCGTAGAGCCTACTCGCCGGATCCTTCCATGCTGGATATGCCGAGACTGGATATTGTGGCGTGGGCTACCCCCGTCAAGACTGAGCAGTGGGTAGCACTGTTCACAAAGCGGCTGCACCACGCACTGCCGGCCGAATTAGGGGCCGACCCATTTTGTCTGCTATTGCGCGATCCGCTGGGAGAGGCAACCCATTACTTGGGCATCACATACGACCGTGAGGGGCTGGACCGTGAATGGGCAGCCCGATGGGGGATCACCAGAGTCAAAATCATACGGAAAGGGGCGTCGGCTAAGCATGGGGGATGAAGTATGCCAAAACCAAGCACAGATGCCCTGACCGAGAAACGATTGGCGCAGGCCGCTGATATTGCGAGGGCCGCCCGGATATACAACCTTCCGGCAATCGAGATGGCCTTAACTGCGGCGACATTCGGTGTTGATGGCGACCCATCAAGGACGCACGCGATATTGTGCAAGCAATGGCTGCGGGTGGTGAAACTATGCGTGGGGCGGCACCACGCAATTGCATGGGTGAGGACGGTCGAACCCCACAATTGGGGGCTGCGGGCGGCACCGGTTTGGCGCGGTGTGGTGTGGACAACTGCAGTGGATTTCGTGACGGAGGCAATACGAACGGCGTTTCGCGACAGCGCCAGCATAGGGCTCACCCCGGCGGAGGACCCCAAACAGGCCGCAGTAGCGCTGATCCTAGCGCTTCAGACCATGGGCGAGGGCGAGCAGCCGAGGAAGTGGGCGATGCAATACCATATTCGGCGATTCCAAGTCGGGGGGAAGGCCACGCTGGGGCTAATGCCTCATCACACCGCACAGGCGCCGACGGAGACACCCAACCTGGGCACCGGATAAAGAAGGCCCCTAATTTTCGGCTGCACCTAGTGCAGGATGAGAGGGGCCAACCACACCAAGATAAGGCAAGGCCGGTCTCGCCTCCTTGACCGGAATTGCCCAGTGCCCAAGCAGTGGCCAGCCCCTCTCATCCAATTCGGCCGATGTCGGCGCGTGGGCAACGGATTCACTCAACTAGATGATGCCCGCGTACAGTGTGGGCCTATAAGCGGAGGATGGCGCTATGAAAAAAGTAATCTCGGCGGTCGTCGGGATGGTCCTCGCCGCACCGAGCGTGGTGTTCGGGGCATCGTGCAATGTCGGGCCAATAGCCTCGACAACGGCACCGGCGCCAGCCGCAGTGACGGCACCCCCTCTGGCCTCGAGCGCAATGGTTGTGCCGGCACAGGCCACCAACACCCTGCCCAGATCGCTCGCCACCATGACGAGACTGGGCGTGTTCCAGATCACCAAGCAATTCAAGACCCCGGTCAAGGGGGTCACAGGCTACCTGCTCGACCAACATGGGCGCTATAGCGTCGTCTACGGGGTCGACGGCTACGTGCTTGCCGGCGCCTTAATTTCACCGACGGGGGCCAACCTCACGGCGGCCTATAATCACCAGTACGCCCCCAAACCCGCGTACGCGGGCATCATCAAAGCACTCCGGAAAAACGGGAACCTGATCAGCATGGGCAGCCCGACGGTCAAGCGGGTCTTGTACGTTTTCGAGGACCCGAACTGCATCTTCTGCCACAAGCTGTCCGTGGCGCTTGCGCCCTATCTCAAGTCGGGTAAGGTCCGCATCGAGATCGCCCCGGTTGCCTTCGTGCACTCAGATTCAATGGGTAAGTCAACCGCCATACTCGCGGCCAAGGACCCCGGGGCCGCGTGGGCCGAAGACGAGAATGTCTTGAAGTACAACACACGCACCGAGGAAGGCGGATACGCAGTGCAAAACCCACCAGACCCGAAACGGGTCGCCGTGGTGCGGCGGAATATGCGCCTGATGGGTAAAGCCGGCTTCGGGGGTACCCCGGGGATTATGTACCGCGGCGCAGACGGCAAGTGGACCGGCGCAGCCGGGTTCCCGGGCGTGGCGTGGCTCGTCCGGCAATTCGGGAATCCGTAAGTGGTCAGGGTAGCCCATAGCCGGGGCGATAGGCCGCTCTCCATAGCCACGTTGTTCTTGGGTAGCGTAGTGGGTCTTTTGGGCATAGCCGCCCTCGGCGTGGGGTTCCTGCCGAGGGCGGGCAAAGGGGGGGCCAAGATTGCTACACTCGACGCGGTGCGGCTTGTAAACGCCGAGCGCGCCGCTCTCTCGGGAATGCTCGGGGCGCATGTATCGCACGATGACATCGCGTTGCGCATGTTGCGCATCGGGCGCTCGGTGAAAGCCACGGTGCGTAAGGTGGCGGGCCCGGGTGTGATCGTTCTGGTGAAACAGGCCGTTGTCGCGGGCTCGGTTCCGGACATCACCCCCCAAGTGCTCAAGGATCTGGGTCTGCCGCTGCACGCGCCGACGATCAACTTGGCTAAGTACATCAACCAAGCCCCGACCATGGCAGACCTCGCCCAGTACGGAATGAGTCTGCAAAGCCGGAACCGAAAAGCGCTCGAAAAAGAGCGTAAGTCAGCAGCCAAGCAGGCTAAGAAACAAGGTCGCAAGGCCGCTGAAAGCATCCTGCCGTGAGGCAATCCGCTCTCCTGCAGTTGGCTGCCGAGACCGCACCCCAATGGGCATCGGAAGTCATCCTCCCCTTCCCGGAGAAAGCCTTCCAAACTACGCAACAATTCGCCGCCCGCCATTATTGGATTGCGGCGGGGAGTATTAACATCTTCCGAGTCGTCGGTACCCAACACCCCGACTACATCGGCAGGACCTGGAGAGAGTTCCTCGAGCAGGGTAAACACATGCCGGCCAACCACGCCCTGTGGGAGGGCAACCCCGGGTACTATCGGGAGACGGCCCCTAAGAAACCCGGCATGGCCTATGTTTCGTTGGATGGCCTGGATTGGTTCGTGGGATCCGCGGACGGCCCCCTGCTGGAGTGCGGCAACCACCGCACCTGCATCGCGCGGTTCATCTTCAGCACCGAAGGCCGAACGACCCTGCATGGCGTTACCCTATCGGATTGGCGGGTTGATGCGAATTTTCTCGCCGCATACCGGGCGATTGAGAGCCTCATCCACACGCAGCACTACGGCTGGAGGGTTAAGCACAAGAGCGTCCTCGTGCGCCGTGAGGACACCGCCGGGTGGCATCTCGACCACTTCGATAATCGCGCTGTGGTCTGGTTCGAAAACAATCCGCCACCACGGGGGTTCGCCCCGAAAGACCCCAACGAATACACCACCAAGGATCTGCAGCATCTCGCCGACTTGGCGAGTGCGCGCCCTCGGCGTTTCCGATGGCACAGTAGGTGAACTGGGGCGGTCCTCAATGGGGCTGGTGCGCCCTGTTGCGCGGGGCCACTGCCGGGGTCGTGCTTGTTGGGATCTTCTGGGCGCAGCCCTATCGACTCGCGATCAACACCACTGCCTCCGAACCCGAGGGGTGGTACCTCACACGCAGGCTGGACTCCGGCGCCCCCTTGCGCCGGGGCGAACTCGTGGTCATGCGCTACGCAGGACCCGCCGTCGCCAAGTACCGGGCTGTTGCGCCCTACCCTGCCGGAACCGAGTTCATCAAGCGCATCGCTGGAATCCCCGGAGACAAACTTGACACCAGCGGCCGGCATGTTGCGCTAACCACACCCGAAGGGCGCACCGTGAGTCTCGGGATCCTGCTTGCACAATCCCCCTCCGGAAAGCCGGTGCCCACGCCCGCGCCCTGGCGCAACACCCACATTCCGGGGGGCCATTACTACCTCGCGGCTACAGATATCCAGACCGCTTTTGACTCACGCTATTTCGGGCTCGTGCCCCGGCAACGGATTCTCGCCGAGGCTTGGCCAATACGGACCTGGAAGGGGCCGTAGATTTTGGGGTTCGCCACCAACCTCTCGTATACGCTCGGTATCCCCAGAGAGGGGCCGCGGGGAATGGTGCGATCTTTGCCACCGACCTTGCATACGGATTCTTTAGGCCCACGGGCATTGAGGAAGCACCCCTTCGTTCGTCATGCCGGTGTGCGCCCCGCCCCAATTCTTGGCCGCACCTAGTGCTCCCCGAGAGGGTCCATATGCGGGCTCAAAAGGAGGCAATGATGATAGAAGTCGAATATCAAAAGCGCACCGGGTTGCAGCCCGGGATGACACTGGGCCCGGTGGTGTATTCCGAGGTCAGGATGACGATTCCGGTCAAGGAGACGCTGGAGGTCGCGGCCGCGCGCACCAAGCGATCGCCGATCGGAGTAGGGTACGAGATCACCCTGGGCTCTATCATGCCCACAGGCATCGTGGCCGCCCAAGTAATACGGCAGCCTGGCTGCGTCTTGAGGCTCGAAAACGAACCGCCCTACCCAGGGGAAATCCCTGAAAGCGGGTTTTGGTATCAGGTCGATTTCACGCCTTGCCCGGTATGCGGGGCACCGTTGTTCTGGTATGAAGCAGGCTACGTGCCAGGCTATCGGGTCTGCACCCAACCGCCGCACCACCATGTTTTGGTGCGGTTCCCGCGGTAAGTTGTTTTTCCTGGAGCGCCCGATTCTGGGCGCTCTAATTTTCCATTGCACCTAGTGCCCAGCGAGAATCCCGGGACAATTTTTTTGAGGCCGGCGCCAAGAAGTGCGCCCAAACCCTAGAGATCGAAACCATGGCCCACAACGCAAGCGGGGGGACTAGGGCGCAGGAGACCCGCATAGTGCACGGGATTGGCTTTTGCCATGTGATCGAGGATGTGTTGTCCGTGTTGGCGCAACAGGACATCGGCTTGGCCCGTCGCCGATATGTGCTGGAGGACTTGGCCAATTTGCTGGCAAACGCAAACCGCGGAGCGGGGTTGGCCCGCCGAAAACTGCTGTTCGTCGCGCCCACTGAAAAGGCGGCGCTTGATGCGTTCTTCCTGCTAGATCGTTGTCTCAGCAATGACCCCGATTGGAAAGAAAAACTCCACGGCACCCAGAGGGTGCTCGCCCTGCTCAGGCGGAATGCCGAAATCGAGGTTTCACAAAAGGCCCGAGCCGCTGCAACCGCTCAGTTGAAGGATCTTCTGGCCGCAGTAAAGTCGTTGCAGGTTGGTTTTTAGCGATGATCCGGCGCGGAACCCACCCCTTTCTCGAATGCAGCAGTCGCGGAGATAAGCGGTTTAGCGCGTTCTGCGCGCGTATCCGCCGGCGGGGGAACCGGTCGATCGAGGAAATCTACCAAGCCGCCAAGGTATTTGGCAACGGGGAAACCGGTCTGCATTGGCGCCAAGCCAAAGGGCGGTCGGCAATCAATCAAAATGAGGTGGCCGTCCTATATCGCACGCTGTGGGGGGAATACTTCGGCGAGCACCCCAATCTGGTTGCGATCCTCGAAGCGGCTTCCGGACTCTCGGATCGGTTCGGCCAACCCGGCCATGTGTGCCAAGCAACCGTGCTGTGGGAAATCCGGGCCCGGTCGCTGGCCCAAAAGCCCTCTCGCTGAATCTCTCATGCCCGGAAGTTGCCGAGGCGCTGGAAGCGAAGGTGGCCTACAATCGGACACGACCGCATAAGCACGGCGGTAAGGCGTTTTGAACTGGGGGCTCGGGGTAAAAACTGGCGGGCAGCCGCTGAACAGCGGCCCCCGCCAAAACAAAAACTGCCCTTTACTTCTTGTGGGTCACCTTGAGCGCGGCGACATACGCGTCGTCGAGGTCGGACCAATCCACAGACCCTCCGTTGTCCTCCCCGGCCCGATAGGCGGCCACCAGGAGCGCGGAGGCTTGCATTGCCGCATCCCGCGCGCGCGAAAACTTCACGCAAGCGGCCGCTTCCGGCCACTTCTCGCTGTCGCCGAGCGCGGAGACCACGCGAAACTCTAATGCCGCCCCCGCATCCCCGTCCTCCTCATAATCGTCGTAGAGCAGGGGAACACCTTCGGTGTCGCACCAGAGCATTGCATCGTCAAACAGCCGCTCGGCCTTCTTGGACGCGGCCTCGGGGCTCTCTGCTTCGATACCTACCTGCACACGATGTGTGTAGGGAAGCTCGTATTCCACTATATAGCGTGCCATCTCCACCTCCTTGCCGGCCCGTAGAATAGGCCGTCTCAAGAAGTACTAGGTGCCGAGGTGAATTCGGGGGCATCGGCATTGGAGCGCTAACGCGGTGATCTAACCGGAGGGGCCTTCTAATTTTCAACTGCACCTAGTGCCCGTAACGGCCCACTCGTCGCCCCCGGTAACCCCGGGAGGCGGGCCGTCGCCTTAATGGCCAGGATTGCATTGCTTAGTCCGTTGTTTGCCAATCCGGATTTGCTGCGGGACGGGCCTTTGCAAGCCCGCCGTTCCCCGGGGCCGTAGCTCAGAAGGGAGAGCGCCTGTTTTGCAAGCAGGAGGTCGGCGGTTCGATCCCGCTCGGCTCCACCACCTGATTTGTGCGCAGGGAGCGCGCATACCGCCCCACGAGCGAAGGCGCGGGGCCGCACAGGAGAAACCGGGCCTCGCGAAAGAAGATCGCCGGCGCGGAACCGGTGCTGTATTGCGGGGAGGGTGATGGATCCCGAGCGAGACCCATAATCTCGTCCACGCCGGTTCGAGTCCGGCCCCCGCAACCAACCATTTTACCGAAACTGGGCTCTGCGATAAGGGGCCGCCGGGGAGGAGTCGGCAGTTGACGGGTACTTGATGGAGCCCGACGGGTAGCGAAGGAAAATCCGAAATTTCCTTTTTCAGCAAGCAGTTGCGTAGTTGATGGGTAGTTGATCAGACGCTGGGTGTAGCTCAGCTTGGTAGAGCGCCCGCCCTGGGAGCGGGAGGCCGCGGGTTCGAATCCAGCCATCCAGACCATCTCGCCGTCGTAGCTCAATTTGGTAGAGCAGCGGTTCTGTAAACCGCAGGTTGCGGGTTCGATGCCTGCCGGCGGCTCCAAATTGAGAAGAGGATCAATCCATGAGCAGGACGCGCAAGAAACCGCCTACAGGGGCAAAGCGTTTTGACGGGAGTTGCGCCAATCGCAGGTCTTGCCCCTGGTGTCGAGGCAACCGCACCTACAGCCATCTCCGCCGAGCGCCGGCAGTGTCGGACGGAGATTTTGATCGGGGCGGGGCAATGGGTGGGGGGCTAAACCCATCTCGGCATGACGGGCCTTTTCGTTGAGAACTGCGGGTCTGACCGAGCGGCCAGGTACCGGTCTTCCAAACCGTCGAGGTGGGTTCGACTCCCACGACCCGCTCCAGAGCCTAAGCCGAGGGGGTGAAATCGGCAGACACCCCTGCCTCAAAAGCAGGCGCCCCGCGGGGCATGCGAGTTCGAATCTCGCTCTCGGCACCACAGCCCCCACCATTTTTGTCTCGGCGATGTAGCTCAGTCGGTAGAGCAGAAGACTCATAATCTTTTGGTCGGCGGTTCGACTCCGCCCATCGCCACAACGATCGCCGGGGTAGCGCAACGGGTAGAGCAGCCGCCTCGTAAGCGGCAGGTTAGGGGTTCGACGCCTCTCCCCGGCACCACTCAACGGCCACCTGAAGGGAATGGGCATACCTCGCCAGCTTAGAACCGGCGGTTTCCCGGTTCGAGTCCGGGGGTGGCCACCAAACGCCGCGCGGGTGGCGGAATCGGTAGACGCGCCAGCTTGAGGGGCTGGTGATGCGAGGGCATCGTGCCGGTTCGAGTCCGGCTCCGCGTACCAATCAACTGCTACTGAGGGATCGTCTAGCGGTAGGACCTTGGCCTTTGAAGCCGATGACGCAGGTTCGAATCCTGCCCCCTCAACCAACCATCGGTGTGTAGCTCAGTCGGGTAGAGCACTGCGTTCGGGACGCAGGAGCCGCAGGTTCGAATCCTGCCACGCCGACCAACCAACCTACGCCTTCGTGGCTCAACTGGATAGAGCACCCGGTTTCTACCCGGGTGGTTGCAGGTTCGAATCCTGCCGAGGGCGCCACGCATTAGCGACTTCATGGAGGCTTTATCTTTTCTCTGGAGGTGTGGCAGAGCGGTCCAATGCACTCGTTTTGAACGCGAGAGGACCTGCAAGGGTCCCGAAGGTTCGAATCCTTCCACCTCCGCCAACATCGCCTTCGTAGCTCAATTGGACAGAGCGCCGGGATCCTACCCCGCAGTCGGGGGGGGACCAACACTTGGAGAAACCTCGTAACCGCGTGTCGGGCCTGCAATGTGCGCAAGGACGACCGCACGCCCGAGGAGGCAGGTATGCGGCTGCTTGCGGTGCCCTATACCACCTCGAGCTATGCGGAGCACCTGATTCTCGGGAACCGCCGGATACTGGCTGATCAGATGGAGTTCTTGATCAAGCACCTTCCACGCTCGCGCAGGTTGATGGCGCCCTAATTTTCCGCTGCACCTAGTACCCACACAGAGGGGCCAAAACAGGCCCTGGCCAGGGTGGGGGTGCTAGGTGCAGACGCAGCGAAGCGATCCGCAATGGGTGGGCGCTGACGAAGGCGCCCAAGTCCAGTTCGCCGGGCGGGTGGCCACCATCATCTACCGCGGCGATAGCGATTTCGGCGTGTTTGTGCTCGCGGATCCCGTGATGCACCGCGAAATCACGGTTGCCGGTACGGTCAGCACGCTCGTGGAAGGTGCCCACATCGAGGGCCAGGGGCATATCCTGCACCACTCCAAACATGGCCGGCAGATTCAAGCCGACTGGATGGCCACACGCGTTCCCGATGATCCAAATGAGCTGCGCCTGTTCCTGCGCGCCGGCGCCTTACCGGGCATCGGCCCGGTGTTGGCCGATGCCCTGATCGATCGATTCGGCGGTGATCTGCCCCGGATCCTCGACACTGATCCAGAGCAGTTGCTCAAGATCAACGGAATCAGCGAGGCCAAGCTCGCGGCCATCCGGGAGGCGTGGGTGCGCATGCGCACGTTGCGCCATATTATCGCCCTGCTCGCTCGCGCCGGAATCGGCGCCACCTTCGCCCTGCGGGCATGGCACCAATGGGGGCCGGAGGCGATATCGATGCTTACCGAGGACCCCTATCGGCTCACGGATATTCGCGGGCTCGCCTTTCTGCGCGTGGACGAGGCCGCACTCAACCTCGGGATCAGCGTGAACGACCCGCGCCGGCGGCGCGCCGCACTACTCTGGACGTTGCGGGAGGAGACCGGCCGCGGGCATGTCGTAACGCCGATTGATGCTCTACTCGAGACGACGGCGGGCCTGACCAGACAACCGGCGCCGGATCTGCGCGCGGCGATGGACACGCTGATCGGATGTGGCGCGCTTGTTCGCCGACCCGAGGCGCTGATCGGCCTGCCGGTCGTCGTGACCTCCGAGGAGGCCATCGCCAGGGAGGTTGGCCAGCGTACCGCCATTGAAGCGGAACCGGCCCAAGGGACGGCCGCTGAACCGCTCAGCCGGAGTGCCCGGGCGGCCTTGGATCGGATCGGCGTGCGCTTCGAGCCCAGCCAGCACGCGGCGCTTGTACACGCCCTGGCCCACCGCTTCTCGATTATCACCGGCGGGCCGGGGACCGGGAAAACCACCATCTTGCGCGCACTGATCGAGGCGACCGCAGGGCGGCGTGTCGAACTGTGCGCCCCGACCGGACGGGCGGCACAGCGCATGCAGCAACTTACCGAGCACGAGGCTCGGACGATCCACCGCATGCTGTGGTCTCCGCAGACCGGCGGGTTTCGGGAAGAGCCTATCGAATGTGATTTCCTGATCGTGGATGAATCCTCCATGATCGATGTCGTGCTCATGGCCGACCTGTTGCGCCGAGTGCCGGCAAAAGCGCACGTGGTATTCGTTGGCGATGCCGACCAGCTGCCTTCCGTAGGGCCCGGGGCCTGCCTGCGGGATCTGATCGCCGCCGGCGTACCAACCGCGAGGCTCACACGAGTCTTTCGACAGGATAAGGACTCCGGGATCGCGCTTGGGGCACAGGCAATCCTTGCCGGGCGCATGCCACGTTTCGAGCAGGGGTTCGATTTCATCGAACAACGCTACCCGCGAGACAACCGCGAAATCGTGGGGGCCACCCTGGAGCGTATGCGCCGCCACGGCGAGGACGCCGTGCAGGTGCTCGCACCCATGCGCAAGGGGTCGGCCGGGACCATGGAACTCAACCGGGCTCTTCGTGAACAACTGCGAAATAATATAGAGAAGCGCAATTCGCTCTGGGGATTCTGCGGCGGCGACCGGGTGATCCAGGTCACCAACAATTACACTCTCGAGGTGATGAACGGCGAGATCGGAAAGGTCGTCGGGGTAAGCCCGGAGCCAAAATCCGACGCTTCACTCCTGGTGCAATACGACGATCATCGTCGGGTGCCCTATCACTCCGAGACGAAAGCGGAGCTGCGCTTGGCTTATGCGATCACTATTCACAAATCACAGGGCGGCCAGTTTCCTTGCGTGGTGTTAGCAATGAACGATCAGCATTACATCATGCTGGATCGCACGTTGCTCTACACAGCCGCTACCCGCGCAGAGCATGATTTGGTGATCGTCGGCGCGCGTCGGGCGGTGCAGATGGCCGTGCGTCAAACGCGCTCGCGCGAGCGGCGCACTCGGTTGCAGGATCTGATTCGTGCTTAGCCATAGGGAAGAAGAGGGAAATCCGTCATGCCGACTACACATTCCTGCCGGACCTGCGTGCTGTACAACCTGGATGCGGCCAAGGATCGCGCTGGGCGGGTGCGCAAAAATTACGTGGCCAAGTGCCGGTGGGAGACAAGAGTGATTGCGGCGTCGGTGCGCCGTAGCTGTGGCTACTATTCATCCGGTTCGTCGGATCGCACGCTTCGGGGCGGCTATATGCCACCGGGCGAGGGCAAGGATTGCCCGTGCTGGGAAGAGCGCCCTGCAAGGGCCCCGCAGAAAACCAAAAGAGGTACCTCATTGTGAGCGACGAGACCGAAAAACAGGAGCAGGAAATCGAACGACGGTTGGAAATTCGCCTCTTGTACCTCCAGGGGGCAGCCTTTGATGTGCCTCTGGGCGCAACGGCGTTCTTCAGGGAGCCGTTGCGCCCAGAGGCGCAGGTGCAGCTGCAAAACGCTACGCGGGAAATCGCCGAAGGGGTGTACGAGGTGGCGCTCACCCTGAGTGTTACGGCCACCCTCAAGGAAGGGCAAATCTTGTATTCCGCGCAAGTCCAACAGGCCGGGATTTTCGGGGCCACCGGGTTCGCGAGATCCGATCTTGGCGTGTTGCTCGGGAGCTACTGCCCGAATCTGCTGTTTCCATTTGCGCGAGAGGCGATTACCAACCTCGCCGCAAGGGGCGGCTTCCCGACGCTGATCGTGCAGCCAGTCGACTTCGATGCGCTTTATGCACAGCGTGTGAAGGAGGCGGCGGCCTCTTCTGCGATGCACTGATGTCGCGGTAGGCGCCGACCCCGACCTTGGTTTTTGACTGCGCGAATCTGCGGGAGCATTGCTCATGGAAAAAATAAACCGCTTCGGCCTCCTTAACGCCCCGGTCGGGTTGGTCACCAGAGAGGCCACCCGGGAAACCACTCTATCGCGGGCCTGCGCAAGCGCGGCGGCGTTGAGGCTCTCCGACATACCGGTAGCGATCCAGCAGGAGGGCGAAGTGCTGTTCGAGAGCCTCTCCCGGGATGTGCCGCCCCAGGGCGATGAAACCGTAATTACCGCGGTGCAGGGACTCGCCGAGGACATTCTGGAGGATTGGGCGACGGATGGGTGAGGCCCCGCTCCGGCGGTTGCACCACCTAATAGAACCCTGCACCTAGTATCCCTATAGCCTAGCCACGCCAGGGAATGGCCGCATGTGCAAGAAAATTAGCCCCCATCTGGTCCCCGCACTTCTCCTGGGTGTGCTCGGAGGGATTCTCCCGATTGCCGCCGTAGCCGGCGTCGTCAATCCCTTCGGCGGGAACGCTTGGCCTATTTACGCCTTCGCCAACGGCAATGTCCTGTACAACCTGCTCTACGCGGCCAAGGGCATGGTGAATTCCACCGGCTACTGGGACCTCATTATGCTTACCGCGCTGACGGCCATATTGCCGATCGGCTACGCCGCTGCGCACCAGCACAAAAAAGCCAAGCAGGGGCTCGGGCTGTTCCTGGGGCTGCTGGTCATTACCTCCATCGGCATAAAGACGACCGCGAACGCGGTGATCGTCGACTCGGTTACCGGGTACACAAACGCGATCAAGGATGCCCCGGCGCTCGTGGTCCTTCCGGAATCGATCGTCTCGAGTCTCGGGCACGAAGCCTCGATGCTGATCGAGCAGTTCTATTCCACCCCCGATAGCCTCCAAGTGGCCCATGGTGGGGGCTTCGATTTGGCCAATTCGCTCGTGCAGGATTCCACCCACATCCAGGTGAGCGACCCGATGGCGCGGGCTACGCTCGCGGCGTTCACCCGCAACTGCATCATCCCCGGGATCGCCTCCGGACGGCTATCCTCCTACTCGCTGGTGACTTCCACGCAGCTCTGGGACGGGGGGGGCAAGAAAGGCACGCTCGCGCGTAGCCCACAGAGCCCGCTCACCCCGGTCTATACCGCCCAGGATACCTATGGGGCGATGCTGCCCTGCGGACCGAAGGGGGTGGCCAGCGGGCAAACCGCCTATGCCACCTACAACGGTACGCAATACAAGGATGCCTACGGCTACCTCTCCGCTTATTTTCAGGGCGAGGCCCCGAAGTGGCTTGCGCAATCCGCGGCTACCTTCTCCGGCACCTCCACCTTCTCCTGGCTCTCGGGCACGCTCGCTTCTGCACAGACCTTCCTGTTCGGTGGCGCGCTCACGAAACCCACGGGCGAGACCATCGAGCAGGCCGCGGCCATCAACGCCCTTCGCCCGGCACTCAATGCCGCCGCTATCGCCTCGGGCCAATCCCAGGCGGTGACCGCTCTGGCCGTCGCCCAGGGCGAGAAATCCCAGGTCTCCTCTTGGGCTACCGGCGCGATCATCTTCCGTGATCTCGCCGGCTATCTCTACTCGGTCCTCCAGGCGTTCGTGATGGCGCTGCTTCCGCTCATCATGGTCGCGCTGTTCATCCCCGGGGCCGGGCACCGGATCGCGATGACCACCATGCAGGTGCTTTTCTGGCTCGCGCTCTGGGAGCCCACCCTGTCCATCGTGGACTACATCGTGGACCTCTACTCTCAGGGCACCCTCGGACCGATCATGGGCAAGACCGGCGGCTATTCGATGATGAATCTGGGGGTCATCTCGACCCAGACCTCGCACCTGATGCTCGCTGCGGGCTTCGTTTCCTCGATGGTCCCGCTGATCACCTGGGGATTGGTCAAGGGCGGATTCGCGTTTACCGAATTTCTCACGCACGGCCTGGGGACTGCGCTGGCCGCGCAGGCCGGCGCCATGGCGGCCACCGGGAACATCTCTCTTGACCAGCAGAGCTTTAACAACCGCTCCATCGGCCAGGAAATGCTCATGTACAAGGAGACGGCTGGCTCCGGCGAGTCCCTGATCGCTGCAGCCGGTGTGGATGCGACGGAGCAGGTCAACCAGGGAGGGGTAGACGGGCTGGTCGCCGGCAACAAGATCACGAATGTGCTCTCCGCGCGGGCTTCGCGTGGGGAACGCCAAGCCGAGACCTCCGCACACAACGCCTCGCAGACCGCGAGCGCCGACTCGAGCCGTGCCTATGCCCAAGGAACCATCAGCGCGATCAAGGCAATGCAAGGAGTAACGCAGTCGGATTCCGCCGGAAACCGCGGCTCGCTCGCGCACGACCAGGATGTTCGCCACGCGGCCGAGGCCACGCTCGCCACAACCCTGCAAGATCAAGCGGGCGACAGCGCCAAGGTGAGCCAATCACTTCAACGCATGGCCCGGGGGGGCATCTCCCCGACCCAAATCCTCGACGGGTTCAAGGCAAAGGCGGCCGAGGGGAGCAAGGCCGCCGCCGGCGTCGCGAGCAAAATGGAGGGTTGGCTCGCAGAGCACAAATCCTCGACGAGTGCGGACTTCTATGCGGCGTTGCAGGGCACTGTTGATGCGTCGTCCAACGCCCAGCAGAGCCTGAGCGGCCAACAGAGTAACTCGGCCAAGACCAGCGCGGGCTATGCCACCAAGGCGGCTCAGGCACTGGACTACGCGCACTCGCTCCAGCGGCTCGCCAATCTCACGCAGGCGTCCGATCGCAACGATTCCGAAACCCTGAAACAGGCCGCGGGGCTTGCGACCTCCTCGGCCACCTCCTTCCAGACGGCGGGGGCCGCAACCGATGCCGCTGAAAAGTTCCACGCAATCTCCATGGACCCCGGTCTCGGCAACGTGGCCACGGTGTTTGCGGACATCCGCACTCTGGAGGGCCAGGTCAATGCGCTTCCGAAGCCGCTGGCGGGGCCGGCCGGTGCCCCGCCAGGGTATGCCGAAACGAAAGAGACGGCGGAACAAGAGGGCGCTACGCTGACACACGCGGTGAATAACGCCGCCGCCGCCGGGGCCGCAGCCGCCCGCGGGGTGATGCCGGGTGTGGCCCGGCAGGCGGGAAATGCCGGAAAGGCCGTAGGCCAAGTTCCCGGAAAGATGTCCACACTCGGCAAGACGCTGAACGAGAAAACCAAGAACCTTTCCGGGAGAGTTCACGATCCCGATTCGAATTGGCAAACCGGGAACTTCAACCAGACGTTTGGCAAGACCTATAACCGTAACTACGCTGCTACGCACAAAAACTACAACCATGCCCGGGGCGTAACCGGAGACAGGCTGGCCGACGGCAAGAATTCCCTCACGAATTTTGCGAGCACGCTCATCGGGATGCCGGCTCCGGCCGATGGCAGCCAGCACCTCGGGCGCAGCCAAGCCGAGCTGGTAGGCGGGGCCACGCTTGTCGGGATGATTCCCGACAAAGTGCTGGCGGTCGGTGCGGCGGCGGCGGGCGGGGCTTACGCGCTAGCCAAGGGGATCGGGTGGCTATCCCCCAACAACCCGAACGCCTACCCCGGTGAACAGGGCATCGACATGCGTCTTCCTGGGGCAGGCGCTGGCCCGGCCGCAGGCGCTGACCCGACCTCGGGCGCTGGGGGCCCGGGCACTGAGAACTCAGGGATGGCCCCCAATAACCAGAACGCCGGTGAGCAGCCGCGGGATTGGAAGGGGCGGCTGCCCGGGGCAGGCGCTGACCCGACCTCGGGCGCTGGGGGCCCGGGCATTGAGAACTCAGGAATGGGTTCTCAGAATCCGAGTGCCTCCCCGGGTGGTGATCTACGCTCGTCTGGCCCGGCCGCAGGCGCTGACCCGACCTCGGGCGCTGGGGGCCCGGGCGCTGAGAACTCAGGGATGGGTTCTCAGAATCCGAGTGCTTCCCCGGGTGGTGATCTACGCTCGTCTGGCCCGGCCGCAGGCGCTGACCCGACCTCGGGCGCTGGGGGCCCGGGCACTGAGAACTCAGGGATGGGTTCTCAGAATCCGAGTGCTTACCCCGGCGGTGATTCACGTTCATCCGATCTGGCCGCAGGGATACTGCGCACCACAGATCAGATGGACCACCCGTTCTCGACGGGGATTGGCTCGAGTTATCGGGGGCCATCGCAGGGGTACTACGATGCCTACTTCATGCGCCCGCAACGGCACAACGCCAATCCCGGCGATCCGGTCAACCGGGGGATGGCGGCAACCGCCACCGCCCAGGTGGTGCTTAACGGGAAGGGGAAGGGAGACGACAGCGCACTGAACGCATCTACGAAGTGGTGAGTGGCGGGGCGTCAGTCGTCGTCGTGATGCCACATATTACCAATATCAAGGCTATAGGCCGGATCGCTGAAGCAAGCCTCCAGCCAATCATCGTCCGCCACCAGCGTACCCTCTTCGGGCAACTGCGGTAGGATCGGGTAGAACAGCACCACGAGGATGGCGGACACGCCGCTGGAGGCGACGAGGGTGATGGCGATGTCCGCCAAGTCGGGTCGGGCGGAGACGAGGAACGCCGCGGAAATCACGAAGACCAGCAGCAACAGGGCCAGGGGCTGGATCACGCGGGCCCACGCATCGGCGCGTGATTCCAGGCCGGATGCACGGCTCACTACCCGGAATAGCAGGGCGAGCGTTGTCCAGGCCACGAACGCGCCCAGCGGCACGTCCAGCCACGTCACGCGCCCGGGTGTCATCGGCAGCGTCACCGCCCCGGCGATCACCGCGAGCGTACCCACGAGCAACGCCGCCCGCCGCGCCGCACCGGACGCGCTGCGGTACACCCGCTCCGCCACCGGGTTCTCCACCGGCTCGTCGCGGTCTTCGATGACTTGGCTTTCGCGTGACTCGTTCATCTTGCAATCCTCCCCTCTTTTTAGCGGCGGTTCCCGCCAAACCTTTAGCCGCCTGCGGCTGGGGCTATCGTAACCCCTCTCATCAGACACTAGGTGCAGCGGAAAATTAGAGCGCAATGCGTCTGCTGCCCCTTGTTTCGGTTAGGGATACTCCCCTTTTTGGTCTCTCCAAAAAATCAGCGCCCTATTGTGGGGGGGTGGGGTACAAGCCCCTCCCGGGAAGGGGGAAGCCCACAAAACTTGGTTTCGCCAATACGGTTCGCCCCAAAAGCAACCGCTCTTTCCGTACCCGGCCCAATCCTTTTGATTTTCGCCCGCGCTCCGGGCGAGGGGATCAGCCGACCCTTCCCCTCCCCCATCGGCCTCCTGCTTCCGCGCCCCTAATTTTCCACTGCACCTAGTTCCTCCGAGAAGGCCCTGCGCTCTGCAAAGAGCCCATGGGGGCCACAAGGAGGGACTGATGGATTCGAATTCGACCGATCGTTTGAGCGCCATCCCGGCTTTCCTGGTGGTTGCCGTTCTGGCGCTGGCCTTAGCGGGGATTAGCTCGGCACTGCACTGGGCCGCAACTGCACCGCCCGAGCGTGTCGTGCTGGTGCGCGGCATCCATGGCCCCGGCTTGCACATCCAGCACGACCACATGGCTTGCCGCGTGTGGGGCCGGTTGGAAGTCTGCGCCTCGAAGGATGTGCGGTGGGGGCGATGACCTCGCGAATCAACCCCACAAGCCCGATACGCCCCTATGCCGATCTGATCGAGGAGAGGCTTGCGCAGTTTGGGGGTGAGGAGGGCTCACACTTGGATCTGCGTATCGCCCGCGCCTTGTCGGACGAGATTCGGAGACGAGAGCACCGCTCCCTATCCGTTGAGGAGATCTTGCGCAAAATTGCGCTTGCACGAGAACCAAGCATCGGGGAGTACGCCTTTCCGAGCCGGTTGGCCATCGGAGTCTACCGGCTGGCCGTTCCAGATCGCACCGCTCGGGGGGAGTGCTTTTTCGAGTTCATCGGAAAAGCACTCTTGGCGTTGCTCTTGCTTGCCGGCATTTTCGACGTTGCGGTCGGGTTCGAGACCCCGATGCGGACCCCTTCCGACGCTGCGGCTTCTCTTCTGGTGTTGCTGATTGGTATTGGCGGGATATGCTTCACCGGTTGAGAGAACAGGCCCCTACATCTTGTGTCCGAGCACCTCAGAGGCCAGTCTCGACCCGCGATCTTCGCGGATGGATGCTTTCCCCGAGCCCGCGGGCGTCGTAGATGTCGCGGTAGCTCGGAGCCCGGGTGGCCAGTCCGAGTTGGAGCAAGCGCTGGAACGCCGAGAACTTCCAGA
>VAOU01047335.1_pt1 | contig 18249 bp, 28 predicted proteins | sample 3393871 | NCBI WGS metagenome assembly VAOU01 (sample SAMN08290440, study PRJNA428436) | hydrothermal vent metagenome | isolation source: Deep-sea hydrothermal vent chimney | place: Atlantic Ocean: South-mid Altantic Ridge | depth 1820 m m
CAGACAACATCACCCCGGTACGGATGGTACGCATCGCCTCAGCGAACTGTGAACGTGGCTTGTCGATAAACATTGAGTCGGGTACCGAGTCTTCACTCGTTGTCGCCTTGGTGTTTAGCTTCGGAAGTATACCCAGGGTGGTTAAACCCAGTTTTTCCTCCACATCCACGTTGCTCTTAAGCGTGTTGTCAAGGTATTCAAGCAAAAATGCAATCATCACACCAACAAACAGGGCCAACATAACAGACAAAGCAACAATTAATCTTTTCTTCGGCTTGACCGGCTTGATAGGTAATACCGCCGGATCGACGACCCGTGCGCTGGCATTGTGAATATCACCGATGAGGTTTGTTTCCTTGATGCGTTCCAGAAAAAGATTATAAAGCTGCCGGTCCGCAATCATTTCGCGCTGTAAGGTGTGCAGCTTAGTGTCCTTTTGAAAGGTACTGGTGAGATCTATCTCACGATCCTTACCCCTATTCCATTCCAATTGCCTGGCATTTTTTGCTCCTGCGTAATCTGCGGTCAGCGCCCCGGTCACTTTGCGCATTTCACGTTGCAGATTGCGCCTTGTCACTTTTAAGTCCGATTGGGCAGCAATCATTTTGGGGTGCTCCGGGCCATAGCGCTCCGACAATTCAGATATTTTACGCTGCGCCTCAGCGACCTCTTCCTTGATGCGCTGAATCACCGGATGGTTGACCACCTCCGGCAATGCCTCGAAACGGACGGTGGGTTGTGTTGCCACATAGGCCCTGAGCTCACTTTCAGATTCCGTCAGCTTTTTGCGTAATTGCTCAAGACGACTGGATAACCACTTCGACGCCTGTTGTGTCAATTCCACGCGGGCCTCAAGGCCACTTTCGATAAACACCTGGGCCAGGGTATTCGCCACATCCCGCGCGAGTTTCGGGTCCTTGGCTTCAAAATTGACTTTGACCAACTGGGTGTTACGCACCGGATCGATACTGAGATGATCCGTAAAGCTTTCGACGATAGCCTCGTACGACTCAATCTTTGAGTCAGAATCGGAAGCCTCACTGAACACCCCACCAAACCCCAATCGCTTGAGCAAACCTTCTGATTGCTCTGGATTGTATTCAGGGTGCTTTTCAAGCGCGAGACGGTTAATAACGACATCAATCAGTTTGCGTGATTTAAGAATCTCAAACTGAGTCTGCAGATATTCCCGGTTGGCGGGGTTAAAACCATACACCTCTTCAATGGGGGCAACCTTGTTTTCATTGACCACGATCATCACCGTCGCGGTGGACCGGTAAACCGGAGCCATGGCCAGACTGATCAGGCCAGAAAAAACGCCAGCCAGCAATGCAATACCGATAATGCTGCGACGATGTTTTTTTATTGTGCGCCAGTATTCCCGAAGATCAATTTCTTCCTCGTCGATATACTCTTCCATGCGATGATCGGGCGGAACAGTTATATTGCTCATAATCTGTCAGGCCTGAGTCCCATCAGAAGAAACTTTGATCCACATAAACGATATCACCGGGTCCGATGGGGGCATCCATTGTGGTCGGTTCCGGTGTGGCTGAGCTATCTTTTTCACGGATAACATGTATCTTGCGGCGCGAGGCCCTTTCCTTCAACCCACCGGCAACGGAAATGGCTTTACGCACTGTCAGACCCGGCTGGTAGGGGTAACTGCCTGGTTTTTCGACTTCACCGTTTACATAGAATGGACGAAACTCGAGTATGGCCACAGTCACCACCGGGGCCTTGAAAAACCTTCCCGTCAAGCGCTTGGCAACCAGTTTTTCCAACCCGCGCGCTGTGAGACCAACCGCCTCCAATTCACCTACCAACGGATAGGTGATGTAACCGTTGGTCCCGATACGCACCTCACGATCCATATCATCTTCACGGAAGACCTGGATTTTAATCAAGTCACCGGCACCAAGTTTGTAGGCGCCCCCGCTGGCATGTACAGTCGTTCGTGCACCCAGCACAACTCCGAGCAGACATATAGAAGTGACTAGGTATAAGTTTATCGATTTAATCAATATTGCTGACATGGGGCTTAAATATGGGCCAGATGGAATGCGTCCTTTCATCCCGCTTGTTTCTCGGCTATACAGCACGTTTTGACAGCCCAGGCCGGAAAAGGAGCGCCCACGGCCACCTCCCTCCCATTAGCAGAGGAGCTAATACCTAGCGCCGTACAACGGGCGTCAAACTTATAACGTTGCCCCTATGGTGATATTAACTACGTTGCGTTTGTAATCAAATGCATTGTTACTGGACTCACGCTTATCATAACGATAACCCACCCCGACCTTCAACCAACGCTGGGCCTGATAGGTTACGCTGATACCATATCGACTACGATCATCCTGACGCGCCGTGGGATCATAGTCATCATTGGCCACCAAGAAATTGACTTGGGTACTGATATCGGAACTCCACTTGTGATTCCAGGTCAACGACAGATCTTGGGTCAAAATAAAATCACCCGTACCATTGGTTTCATCAGTGCGTCGTGAGGTCGCGATATCCACCGTCGAATAGGTGCGTGGTGACCACCGCATCGACGCCTCCCAGCTGGAGCCTGCAAAGTTTGCACGACCGGCGGTATCGAAATTCTTCTCCAGGCGCCCGACCTTGATAGTGCCGCTGGTCTTGGCTGTGGCTTCCCAGGCAACACCCACCAGGTAACGCCGTTCTTCACTGTCCAGTGAGGCTGTCGCATAGTCAATATTAGTAGTTGCTGCCTGGAATAACAGATCCGTGCGCGGCGCCACATTGTAGTAAAATGTCACACCGAAATCGGTGTTGTCCCGATCACGGACTGCCGTCAGCGCACGATTATTGTCATATACCTTGGAGAAATATCCGGCATTCAACTCGACACGCCCATGGGCCTTATCGACTCCATAGCTCAGTGTGCCGTCAAAACGAGTGGCATGCCACTCGTCCGGTGAGGTAGGTAAACCAATAGCACCCTCGGTACGCTGGGTACCCCGGGTATCATGTTCTTCTAAGTACTCAGTCTGCAGATTGAGTCGGCCACGACGACCCAACCCAACATCAATCTCGCCGATAAGGCTTTGATCTTCATAATCGTCGGCACTGCTGCTGTTATAACGGCCTACTTCTGCCTGATAACCAATCCTGTAAAGCTGCCCTCCTCTTTCGACCCGAAAATCAAACGCGGGCGCTATTACCAGAATATTGTCACTCAGGGTCGCGCCGCTGGGTTGGTACAGGATGTTGTCATCACGTTGGTATTGAACTACCAAGCTTGGATACATCATGAAGGGCCCTACCGGAACACTGCCAGCATCATCTTGCTGTGCTAAAGCATAGGTCGGCTTTAATACCCCCAGCGTGACCTGTGCCATAACATAAGTCGGACTTAACACTGCCAGGGCGACGGCCGTGCTAATCAATTTTTGTTTCTTATTCACATGAATCTCCCTATCCTAAAAATACTTTGTCTAATTATGTGTATAGCGTACAGCCTGCCTGTGAACATTCCCTATCCCTACCCAGGCTAGCGCATCTGCGATTGCCAGATGCCCAACGTATCGGGCGATGATTACGAACTTGTTCCAGATGGACTGCCTCCACCGCCTCCACCATTTGTTATCCCTCCGCCAGTGTTGCCACCTCCCCCGATGGCATTTACGCCACCGGCTGCCGTGGCATTATATTCAGTCAGCGCATTGGCTATGATAATGGCCGCATTGGCAATTCCACCATTAGCATAGGCTGTCTCAATGGCAGCGGAAGTAAAACCATTGTCAAGCAGTGCAACAGCTAATGCCGTGGTGTCAACCCCTGACGTTTGTGCTGCGGCAATAATCTGGTCAAGCGTTAAACCAGCAGTCTTTGCATTTTCCACCGCCTGCTTCAGAGACACAGTGGTGTCGGCAACATCACTCACAAAATCTGCACGTACATTGGCGACCATGCCAATTAATACGAACGCAATAACCAGTAACCCTATCTTTTTAATCATGCCTAACCTCCTCGAGGTGAATACACCCACCTCAGCAGTATCTCTAAAAGGACCCGGACTTGTATAGCCTGGGAGTTCTACTCATAAAGCTACGTGCTAATACGTAGTAATGCGCTAACACGCATTGACCCCTCTCAACACACACCACCCTGTCTTGATCAAAATTTTGATATCAAACGAGATTGACCAATTGTTAATGTAATAAAGATCATACTGAACACGCTTTTCCATCTTCTCAGTTGTATCTGTCTCGCCACGTAACCCGTTCACCTGGGCCCAGCCTGTAATCCCCGGTTTGATACGGTGACGTAGCATGTAAGGCTCGATCTGTTCCCTATACAACTCATTATGCTCCACCGCATGGGGCCGCGGTCCTACGATAGACATTTGCCCCAACAAAACATTAAATAACTGCGGCAACTCATCCAGGCTGGTACGGCGCAAAAATACACCAAATGGAGTAATACGCTTATCGTTTTTTCTGGCCTGGGTGATACCACCTTGCTCATGATGGAGTTTCATGGAACGAAACTTCCACATAGAAAAAATCTTGCCGTCCAGACCATGCCGCCGTTGTTTGAACAGCACCGGCCCAGGAGAAGTAAACTTAATACCCAGCGCAATGGCCAACATCGGCACAGCCAGCAACACAAGCAGAACCACGGCCAGACATTTGTCTTCCAGCCACTTCGGCAACCAACGCAATCCATCCAAGGGTGAATCAGACAGGCACAACACCGGTTGACCATCCACCTCTCGTACGTTGTGGTTGATCAGCTGAAAGGCGGTCATATCCGGCACCCAGTGCACATCGATATTCAGATTTAGGATACGCCGTACCACCTCTTCGATGTGATGGGCACAATAGGCGGGCAAAGTAATGTAGACGAGATCAATATTATTGTTCTTTATGATGTAGGGCAGATCCTCCGTTACCCCCAAAAGAAACAATCGGCCATCGACATCATGCTTGTCTGCTTTTCGACGTGTCTCCGGACAATCTAGGTGGAAATTTTTACGGCGATCCCAATCCTTACTGGTCACATAGCCACAAAGCTGTATACCAAGCCATGTATTATTAATTAGCCGATCGGCGAACTGCTGGGTCACAGCACCGTTACCCACCATCACGGCGCGTCGGGTATTACGTCCATCCGCACGCAATAGACGTAATCCATACCGAACCGCGCTGTGTAACAACACTTGAGCACCATATCCAACGACCGCCCAAATAAGTAATACTTCGCGGGAATATAAAGTATTAGTTTTAGTGACAACACCGAGCACCGCCAGACTGACAAGCAACAGCGCCCAGGGTTTAAATAGCGATACCGCCTCGTCAATCAGGCTCGAAGACCTTAAACAACGGTAAAAACCCACCCATTGATAAATCACCAACATTAGTAGCGCAATGATCAGTCCAAGCACCTCATAATGAGAGGGAAAAGTACCTCCCAGTTTTGCCAGAGATAATAAATAAAAGACAGCCAACACCAGCACCACATCCACCCCGCGCTGCACAACGGCTACCGCCGATGCATACTGCCGCAGTAGACCCTGCCTGCCTGTTATTGTTACGCGTCCAAACGCTACTTCAGTATTCACACTGCTATTGACCGATCACTATTACGGGTCAAGAAAGTACCATTGGCACAAAACCAACGGTATTCGCATCCCTACGCGAACAATTACGTAGTTACCCAGGGCTACCCAACATCCCTGGCACCTGCCCCTCTACGCAGGTGCGCGGACCCACCTCGCCCATCAACCACACAGACATAACTGGCATGGACATTGCATTTTTACCCGCAGCACTCAACCTGTTGGGAAGAAGGCCCCATGCCTCACGGAATTGTAACGGCGCTTCAGATAGTCGTATTGACGCTGTTAATCTATTTCACCCTGGCGATACAAAATGATGTCAGTGCTGCTGTCGAACGCACAGCCTATGAGCGTGTGGTGGCGTGGCAGAAAATGCTTGGATTGGCACGTGGACTCACCGAGAGGCACCAACTCGAAGTGGTAAACGATTTTTTTAATCACCAGATCCCTTTTGTTGAAGACATCGCGCACTGGCGTAAACGCGACTACTGGGCGACACCCATGGAGACGCTGGCAAGCAATGGTGGAGACTGCGAGGATCTGGCAATCGCCAAATATTTCACCTTAAAAAAGGCCGGTGTCCCGGAGCAACGGCTGCGCCTCACTTACATGCGTACACGGCAAAAAGGCCCCGCACATATGGTCCTGAGCTACTACCCTTCAACCGACAAAGAACCGCTTATCCTGGATAATATGGAAAAAACCATACTCCCTCTGTCCAAGCACCGGGATCTGTTACCGGTATACAGCGTGAATACGAGCGGTTTATGGGTGAAGGGGGATGCGGGCAGGCGGGAACGGTTCGCTGGAGATCCGGCCATGCTAGTCAAATGGCGGGACTTGTGTCTTCGTATTGGAAAGACCGGGTCACCGTCTCAAATTAGCTGCCAACTGAAAAGAAATAGATTGCCCGCCACAATGTACGCCGGTTTATCAAACAATCCCCCACTCCCTGTCCTGTTCCAGGGCTTCACAGGGGTCGGTATACAAACAACACTCACCCCGGCGCACAAAGCCCACAACCCCGTTGGCGCAGTAGAAGTCAGTGTGCCCCTAAACACTATCTACCCCGGCATATCCGCCAGCGGATCGCACGTCATACGCCCAATACTCGAAACCACTTTGCACTCGAGTCTAATGAAGAGAAGCATGATCAAAGCACTCAAGCAGCTAGGGGAAACCCTGCTTCAATGCGGCATTATCCTGGAGGCATCGACATTGAAATTCAACCGTGATGTCCACGCTGGCATGAACAACAAAACACTCCCCAGAATCAAGTTCACACTGGACGGCCCGAAGTCACGCTACAGCACCTACATCGCCGTACCCGATTTAGTCGATGGAGACAGCCCATCTCTGGGCGCCTATAAATTCAATACACCCTCTGCTGTTAGCACACACCCGACATCTACGATTGACAGCCCCGCGTCTCCACTGCCACTTGCACAAAAAATGGTGGCAATATTGATCACCGAGTCCCAGCAACTGGATAAAGATGGCTGTAGAGACATCAAGAGAAAATGGGTAGCACGTGGGGTAATGGAACAATCCTATAGAAGCTTCTGCATGGCATCCCCTTTACTTGGTAATCGCTGCCAGAGTTAAGAGCCTTTGGTGAATACACCCATCCGGCTGAAGAAAAGCGAAGAGCTGGAGTCCACAGCATAGACTAAGCTGTCCAAGTTGATTTAAACTGGTCTAATAATGAATACGTTGAAACGGTAGGAACAACGATGCAGATTACTGCCTCACCCACTTGGGCGACATGGTGTGCAACTTCTCCTTGAGGGTGGCGCACAAGATCAGAGACCATGTTGGTATCCAACAAATAGCGCAAGTCGGCCATTTCAGAAATCGACCGGTTCGCTGGGAAGTTCTTCGATTGGAGGAAAATCTTCTTCCAGCGGTTCCAACGAGGCAAGAACAGCTAACAATGAACGAGGTGGCACAGGCTCAATGACCAAACGATTCCCTTCCTTGTGCAAAATCGCCTCGCTACCAGGTAACTCGAACTCCCGTGGGATACGAATCGCCTGATTACGGCCGTTCCTAAATAATCGGACATGGCGTTCGGTCTGCATGGCAATCTCCTTTCCAATTGGCATATGCCGTTAAATCCCGACATATAACCCGCATCACCCATCACCCATCACCCATCACCCAATATATTCTTGACATCCCCTCGATTCAACCCTAACCTTTTCCCGTGGACTATAGGCCTTATAGCACTATCGAACCCGGCAAGCGCGGTGGCAAACCTTGTATACGCGGCCTGCGAATCACAGTTTATGATGTGTTAGATTACCTCGCCTCCGGCATGCCTGAGGACGAAATCCTCGCTGATTTCCCCGATCTCACTCGTGACGACATACGCGCCTGCTTGGCCTTTGCTGCCGACCGGGAACGCAAACTTACCAAGATCCCGGCGTGAAACTCCTACTCGACGAGAATCTCTCACCCCGGCTCATACAAACCCTCTCTGAGTATTACCCAAACTCGGTGCACGTACGCGATGTGGATTTAGCTTCGGCTGATGACGAAGAAATTTGGACATACGCCAAACAAAACAAGCTAACGATTGTTTCAAAAGATGCCGATTTCCATCAACGTAGTTTCCTATTTGGTGCCCCACCAAAAGTTGTCTGGCTTCAATGCGGTAACTGCTCTACAACAGATATTGAGGCTATCCTTCGCAAACACAAGAACGATTTAGAACAGTTCAGATACAGCTTTTCTGCAGTTAGCGTAACATTCCCTTTCTCCGCATCACCCATCCATCACCCATCGGGGGCATCGATCCTTCCATGTTGGTCTGCTTGACAACACCCCTAAGCGTTGGTACGTTTACCAACATGGAGGCGGGGTTGATCAGGCGGATCAAGAGGGAATTCGCGGATGGCGCCATCCTGGAGATGGTGATCTGGAAGTTGCCGGAGCCGGGTCCCGACCGCCCTCACGGGCTGAAATATCGCTTCTACGTATGGCAAGGACGGCCGCCGCTTGGGCGGCTACGACAACGAACGCGGCAAGGGCGACCACCGCCACGTCGGAAAACTTGAGGAGTCCTACCACTTCACCACCATAAAGCAGCTTGTTGCGGATTTCCTGGCGGATGTGACCAGGATGAGGAATTGACCATGAGAAGCATTGAGATTCGTGTATTGTCGCTGGAGGCCGCCGGGCGGGAGATCGTCGATGCGTGGCAAAAGGCCGAGTGCGATGTGGCCCCGGCCGAGCCGCGCGAGACACTTAGCTTCGAGTCCATTGAGGCCATGCAGCGCACGCTCACGCCCAACCGCTGGGAACTGCTGCGCACGCTCCAGGCCGAGGGGCCGATGGGTGTGCGCGAGCTGGCGCGCAGGTTGAAGCGGGACGTGAAGAACGCTCATACCGACTTGGCTAAGCTCAAGGAATTGGGCTTAGTGGAGGACGCCGAAGGCGGCGGCGTGTGGGTTCCTTTCGACGAGATCCGGGCCGAGTTCACGGTGCGGCGCGAGGCAGCCTAGTCGCCTTCGCAAAACGTGATCACGCTTTTCATTTGGTTGGGGAATCCGGATATAGCCGAATATCCCCATCGCACCCCTCAATGAAGATATTTCTTCCCGAGCGGTTTATTATATGGCGGAATATTTTCTTGGCGCCGGTCTTCGCCTAGCCGACGTGCTAATAGCCGCGACCGCAGTGACACTAGCGCTACCGCTGCTCACCGGCAATACTAGACATTACAAAGCAATCAAGGACCTGGAATTGAAACGCTATAAACCGTAACACAGTCTACTATTCCCCGCTCCCCGCGTTACTCATTCCGCATCACGGCACCGAAGGCGCACCATGGTGCTTTCTCCTTAAAGCAGTCATTTCTTCCCTAAAATGGTCCTTCTAAGCTTTATTTTACCCTCATTTTTGGCTTAAAGATTATTTATTTCAAAACGTTGCGTAGGTGCGACCCCCGTTATCTGATGCAGCTCACCCGTCACCGCGCCGAAGGCGCTCGATCCCCTACCCACCTTGACACCTTGCCGCCATTGGTTCTATATTGGCGCCATTATGACTCCGCTCGTCAACTAGGTAGCCAAAAATGCCAGTAAACCTCTCGATCAAAAACGTCCCTGAAGACTGGGTCGAACACCTCCGACAGCGCGCGGCGCGTCACCACCGCTCGTTGCAGGGGGAACTCATGTCAATTGTCGAACAGAGCCTCCGCCAGGAAGAAACGCTGTCGCCTGCCGACCTGTTGAACCGCCTCACCAAACTCGGTATCCAGACTCCGGACGAGTCTGCTGCGCTCGTCAGGGAAGACCGTGATGCCCATTAAAGTTGTTGACGCCTCGGCACTGGGCGCCCTCGTTTTCAATGAACCGGCGGCACCCAGAATCGCGTCCGAACTTCAAGATGCCGAACTCACTGCCCCGAAACTATTGCGTTTTGAACTCGCCAGCATCTGCCTGAAGAAAATCCGGACTCATCCTGAACAACGCGATCTATTAGTGACAGCCTATTCCATGGCGCATCGACTTGATATCTCGTATTCTTCGGTTGACTTTGAAAAAACCATCGACCTTGCCGAGAAGACCAACCTTACCCTCTATGACGCCTGTTATCTCTGGCTCGCGAATAAACTGGGCGCAAAACTGGTCACCCTCGACAAGCAACTCTTAAAACAGTCTGATACGATCACTAAAATAACGTGACCGTTTGCTTATTCTCCTGTCCCCCGCATCACGGATTACAAGTCACCCATCACCCGTTACGCGTCACGCCACAGGCACATATGCCAAACAGGGTCCGGCAAAAAATGCCGGTTGGCGTGCGCCATGGTCCTTTCCCCTTAAAAGTTGTCTTTTTAACTCCAAAATGGCCCTTCTAAGACCGAAATATACCCTGTTTTAGAGACATTTCTCTATTACATCAATGTCTTAGCTTGGTCCGACCAAGTGTTAGCACAAGTGTTAGGGTTAGGTGATTAGAGCGTGGCAGTGAGTAGGTTCAACCTGGCCAGATTCTCACGATCTTGCTACTCTATTCACTGACAGTAAATACGTTGAAATGGTAGGAACAACTATGCCACGCGCCGCTATTCAGCGCCATTATTGGGAGAGACAGGAATACGACCGCATGATCGCTGTCGGCATATTCCATCCCGAGGTGCGTCTCGAGTTAATCGATGGAGAGATTATCAATATGACACCTCAGGGAAGCCGACATGCAACCACCGTGCAACTTGCCGAAGATCTGCTCAGGGTGGCCTTTTCTACAGAATTTTCCATCAGGATACAGATGCCCCTGGCCCTGAACGACAGCTCCGAGCCTGAGCCTGACCTCGCGGTGGTAACCGGCAGCCCACGGGACTACCGGGACGCACATCCCAGTAGCGCTGTACTTATCGTAGAGGTGGCAGACGCCACCCTGTCCTTCGACCGGAAGCAGAAAAAAAAGCTCTATGCCCGCACGAGCATCCAGGAATACTGGATTATCAACCTGACAGACGAACAACTGGAAGTCTACCGTGATCCACAAGGAGATGATTACTCGTTTAAAACAACATTGCAGCCAGGGCAATCAATTGCGCCGTTAGCGGCCCCAAAAAACGGTTTTCCGGTCACCGGCCTGCTACCCTAGCAAGCTCCGCACTACGATCCCCGCATCACCCGTTACGCATCACCCATCACCCATCACCGCGCCAAAGGCGCCCATCACTCGTTACGCGTTACCAATGGAATACCCAAAAACCAAAAAGCCGGGCACAACCTATCAAGTTGTCTTCCCGGCCTATGTCTTCACCCAGAATACAGGTCACGCACCCCGCATCACCCATCACCCATCACCCATCACCGCGCCCCAGATGCCCATCACCGCGCCAAAGGCGCTTGACAACTGTTAATTTACAGTTATCATATTAAAATGATCAAATCATTCCAGCACAAAGGCCTCGAGAAGTTTTTCACCAGGGGCTCGAAGGCTGGTATTCAACCTCACCATGCTGCAAAGCTGCGACGCATATTGACGGCTCTGGATGAGGCTGTTGAACCCGAACAGATGAATATTCCTGGATGGCGTTTGCATCCACTGACCGGAGAACTGGCGGACTATTGGTCTGTCTGGGTAAATGGCAACTGGCGGGTGATATTCCGCTTTGAAGGCCAGGATGCGGCATTGGTGGACTATCGAGATTATCACTAGGAGGTTTTCTATGGAGATGCACAATCCGCCTCATCCGGGGGAAATCCTCAAGGAGGACGTTCTTCCGGAACTGAAGATGACCGTAGGGGAGTTTGCCAAACACATCGGCGTATCCCGCACAATGCTCTCGCGCATTCTGAACAGTCATGCAGGAATCACCGCGGATATGGACCTGCGCCTCTCCGAGGCGCTGGGACAAACACCGGGACTGTGGCTGCGCATGCAGGCGAAATACGATCTGTGGCAGGCAAAACAACGTGGCAAGGCGCGGCGCAAGATTCGACCTTTACGGGCAGCATGACCGCGCGCCCTTCCCCGCATCACCCGTTACGCATCACCGCGCCAAAGGCGCAGTCTGTTGATATAGCCCAATTAAAATGAGCGGCACAATGGATGGATGTCTTATTTTCTCCCGTTCCACCAACCACTTATTTAAAAAGATCTGAGTGAGTTCCGGTACGCTCGAAAATCAACCGTAAGCCATCTACCTTGTAGATGCATAACCAATCAGATTCAATATGGCATTCTCGGCGACCGGCATAGTTGCCGATGAGTTGATGGTCCCGGTGAATAGCATTGAGCGTCTCTCCAGCAAGCAGCGTTCTGGCAACAATCCTGAACTTCTCCAGATTCTTACCCCGCCGCTTCATTCGCTTGATGTCTTTCCCAAACTGCCGGGCATAGACCGGGGTAAACATCAGATCCCGAGTCGTTCAAACATATCCTCAACATCCTCGCAGACAACCAGCTCATGACCGGAATCGGTTGCCTTGAATGTCTTGCGGGTCGTCGATGTCGGAACAACGACATCAAACGGAAGACCTTCTCGCAACTCCACCTGCTTGTAGAACATCGTGATGGCCTGGGTGGGGTTGAGGCCGAGTCTGCGGAACACACTTTCGGCGTGTTCTTTTAGCTCAGGCTCGATTCGTGCTCTGACAGTGGTGGTTTTGCTCATAATTTAGCCCTCCGAATACCCAAAAGCGTAGCACATTCGGGCTACACTTTAAAGGGGTCGATTCCAATCTGCCGCCCGACACCCCAGGCTCCGCTTCCCGCATCACCCGCCACGCATCACTGCACCGAAGGCGCAAGTGCATCCAGTCACCAACCAAGTAACAAATAAACAACGTATTTGTTACCAAATATATCTTCCACAACCGCCTCGGTTCCGTAACCAGACGAAAGAGCCATTCCGGCCCTCGCTCCTGCATCCATTGGGGTGCCTGGCGTTTCGTTCCGGACAATATTCTAATACATGGGTGTCCTTTTATTCGTTTCTTCACCAATCACCGCGCCGCAGGCACATATGCCAAACATGGTTCGGCAAGAAATATCGATTGGCTCTTTGCATGGTGCTTTCTCCTTAAAGCAGTCATTTCGTCCCTAAAATGGTCCTTCTAAGCTGTATTTTACCCTCATTTTTGGCTTAAAGATTATTTATTTCAAAGCGTTGCGTAGGTGCGACCCCGTTATCTTCGCCAGATTCGTATGATCCTAGGAGGATGCCGCCACAGTCACATGCCCATGTGATCGGGAACGCGGCGCTGGCTTAACGACAATCTCGATATCGCGGCCGAGGGCCATTAAGAATCTAAACAGCCTCTCTGTAGAAAACCCATCGAGATGACCGCGTATCAGGGCGCTTACCTTGGGTTGATCGATCCCTAGAATCTCCGCCGCCTGTTTTTGTGTCAGGTGTCGCCCTTTGATAATTCTACTGATTCTGCGCGCCAGCTCAGCCTTAGCATACAGTTCATCTGCATTGGGCAACCCCAAATCAGCGAACACATTACCGCTACTTTTCGTGACTTTGATGTTCCTACTCATCATCTCACCTTATCCGAATAACTTTCTAGCTCGCTTGAAACGCGCCTTGACCATCTCAATGTCCGGTTTTGGCGTACGGATACCTTTCTTCGATTTCTTCTGAAAGGTATGGAGTACGCAGACCTTATCCCCGAATCGGGCGGTGTATACAGCCCTATAAGTATCACCCGCATGATCGTCCACGATCTCGATAATGGCCCCGCCACCAAAACCCTTCATGATCTTTGTGTCCGGGTGACGGTCCCCATGCTGGGCCAAGTGCAAACCATAACCGATCACCTTTTGCACCTGTGCCGGAAACGTCTTCAGGTCCTCCTTCGAAGACCCTATCCAGACGATCTGCTTTATCTGCCCATAGCTATGCTAGCTCTAGCATAATACCTATTTAGCCGCAATCATTACGGCGTAACAAAATCATCGCGAACCCCCTCCCCACGTCCCACCACCCATCACCGCGCCGCAGGCACCCCCAACCGCCTATCACACCCCATCCCTTTCAGCTAACGCCAACATTACGGCCCAACTCCCGCATCGAATAAACATCCCCGCCGCAAGCGGAGGGGAATATAACCCCAAGGGATTCAACACACCCTGCCGCCCAGCAAAAGCGACTGCCGAAATGCTTCACCGTTGGCAGCCATTGTTTCTCTTCAATACCCAGGCGCACCAATATCGGGGCAAGATGCGCGGGAATGGCGCCGCATTTTATTGCCTACAGGGATTGTAGGTAAGGGGCGTGAGCTGGGAGCGGAAGCTTCGTCCCTGATCGCCCTACCTGTCCAATCCATCAGCGCCATATAATCTGTAAAACTAAAGGGGATTCCTGCAGCATGCTCATCCTTATGGTTTCCAACAAAAGAAGTCATAACCGCACGGCTTGTAGTTGCTGGTTCTCTCCTTCATCCTGAACTATAGACTCTTCACCAGCGGCCTCAAACCGCGTGACACTAATGGTTTCACTACCCTTCCCTTCATTTTTCCACTGCCGGATCCTCTCGGAGATGGAAGTAAAATCAGAGGCTTCCGGTGTTTCTGCAAGCCCCGCTCGAATCGGATTCAGATCCACATAGGCCATGCAGGACAACAATGCGGCATCATCCAACAGGGCCTGGCTCTTGAACCGCCCCTCTCAGAACCTCCCCTTACAACCATCCTCATACAATGAACCCGACCCCCTTTCATTTCGGCACCGAAGGTGCTCCCCACATCACGCATCACAACACCGAAAGCGCACGGTCCCCGCGTCACGCATTACCTCTTCGTCACTAACTGCCGTTTTTAGGTTCATATCTCATGCTACAATTGGCTTGTCATTCCATCTACTCTAAGGAACTTAATTATGGAAGGTCTGCCGAGAATCACAATTGACCCAGCGGTGATGGGTGGAAAACCCTGCATCCGTGGACTCCGTGTCACGGTGGGCACCCTTGTAGGCCTGGTCGCTACGGGGCATAGTGAAAAAGAAATTCTAAAAGCCTATCCTTACCTGGAACCTGACGATTTACGTGAAGCACTTGCCTTTGCCGCTTGGCGCGCTGAGGAAATGGAAGTCCCCTTAGCGCATTCGTGAAGCTACTGATTGATATGAATCTATCACCGGACTGGAGCCCTAAGCTCGAGCGCGAAGGTTGGGAGGTGATTCACTGGTCCTCTGTAGGCGATCCAACAGCTCCTGATCAGGAATTGATGGACTATGCGCGGAAAAATGGCTGTGTGGTCATAACCCACGACCTCGATTTCAGTGCAATGCTAGCAGCGACTCAAGCTCAAACGCCGAGTATCATTCAAGTCCGGACTCAAGACGTAATGTCTGATAGATTCTTGAACATCCTGGTAGACACACTGAATCAATTCCAAGCGCAGCTAGAACGTGGAGCCCTAGTCGTGGTCGATGAATTCAGGGCACGCGCTCGTATTCTACCACTACGCTAATTTCGTTTTCTTTCTCGTCCCTCCTCTTACTCTCGGGATCGCAAGCCACTGAAAGTTTTGCCGCCGGATGCTCCTTCTTTGTTCCCGGTTCCCGATCGCCGCATCACGCTTCACCAATCACTAAACACCAACCACTACCTACCGCGCCAAAGGCGCACACATCACGCTCCCCGCGTCACACATTACACATCACGGCGCCGAAGGCGCACCATGGTCCTTTCTCCTTAAAGCAGTCATTTCGTCCCTAAGATGGTCCTTCTAAGCTGTATTTTACCCTCATTTTTGGCTTAAAGATTATTTATTTCAAAACGTTGCGTAGGTGCGACCCCGTTATCACCACTCCACGCGGCATAAGCCTGTAAAAACCAAACACTTCGCATCACGACTTACCAATCACAATTCACAGTACCGAAGGCGCAATCTTCCATTTTATCTGTAAATGGCCTACGATCTGTGATATGGACCTTGACGCAATCAAAGCCAAGATTAGGGCCAATAATTACGTCTATAGCCAACACGCCGACATGGAACGGCAATCTGATAATTTAACTGTGGCGGAAGTAGAAGAGGCTCTATTGAATGGAGAGATTCTGGAGCAATATTCCGATACAGGGCGCGGGCAGAGTTGCCTAATTATTGGATTCGCAAGTAGGACGCCGGTTCATATGGTCTGTGGCTGGCGTGGAACAAGGATATCAATCATTACGGTATATATTCCACGTCCACCGAAGTTCAGAGATCCTTGGACACGAAAGAGGTGACTTATGAGTAATGTAAAGTGCAATTTTTGTGGTAGTGACAGTTACGAGGAACGGCGGGTTGACTATTTATATCGACATGACGATAGTTACTTACTCGTCCCCAATACGCCAGTACAAATCTGTACCGAATGCGGTATGGTTTACTACGACGCCAAAGTGCTCAAAGAGATCGAGCAACATTTCTTCGCTATCCAAAAACACGAAGAACAGCCCGATAGTATGATGAAAATCCCTATGAAGAAATACAGCGCCTGATACCATTCAGGCATCACCCATCACGCGTTACGCATTACTAACTGAATACCCTAAAAACCAAAAAAGCCGGGGACAACCTATCAAGCTGTGTTCCCGGCCTATACCTCCACTCGGAATACGGGTCACCCATCACCCGTTACGCATCACCCATCACCCCTACACAGTAGTAGAAAGTATTATGAAACAAGCGTCTTGCCCCCTAATCCTAATCCGCTTAGATCCGCTTAGAATTGGAACAATTGACAGATGCGCCCATTATGCGCACAATAGGAATCTAGGGAGGAGAAATTATGCCCAAAACCAGAATCAATTTAAGTCTCGACCAGGATCTCGCCGACTTTGCAAAAATGTTCGCGGCCGAGAACCGCACCACCTTCGCGGACATAGTAACTCAGTATCTACTATCCCTAAAAAGGAGGACCGAGGGTAAGGCGGTGGAAAAAATCCTCTCCCATCCAGCCTTTCAGGATGCAATGGAAAATGCTCAGGCTAAACTCCGCAGTGGATCCACCAAGTGGCATTCGTACGACAACGTATTTGGCAACTGATGGAAGCCAAGTTTGAAGATACCTTCTTGAAGGCACTCAAAAAACATACCTCGATAAAAAAACTGGTTAAGAAAAAGGTTGACCTGATTCTAGAAAATCCTCTGGCTTTTGGCGAGACGTTAAAAGCCAATTGGCAGGGTTTTTACTCTTGCCCGGTGAAACGGAACTTCATCATCATTTACTTATACTGCGAGGCCTGCCGCAAGAAAGGAGACGACGCCGTGGTTCTTTGCCACGATTGTGCCAAAACCGCAAACAGCACCGTTAAGTTCGTACTGTTAGGCCCTCATGATGAGGCATATGGAATCTAACTGACACATAAATAAGGGCACCGGCAACTTCAACCTACACACAACGACCGTGCCATCATTCTCTCTACTCAGGGTACCGCCAACCCCAATCGCCTATCACGCCCCATCCCTTTCAACCAACTCACGCCCACACTTCGGCCCAATTCCCGCTCAAATCGTGGTCACGGTGCCGTGGTTCTATCGTAGAGGGGGCAGACGCCACCCTGTCCTTCGACCGGAAGCAGAAAAAAAGCTCTATGCCCGCACGAGCATCCAGGAATACTGGATTATCAACCTGACAGACGAACAACTGGAAGTCTACCGTGATCTACTCGGGTGGGAAATTCATCCCATCAATCAGGACGCGCATGCGTATAACTACTCTGCCGCCACCCCGTCATGCCGCTCGACGGCATTTAACGCCCGGCCGTTAACCAAATAATTGACTGTGGGAGCCAAGGCGGGCTAGCCGGAGGATTCCGGTATCCAATTTGCGGTAGATCATCAGCAGATCAGGCCTGACATGGCACTCACGATAACCGGCCCAATCGCCGCTCAAATCGTGGTCCCGGTGCCGTGGTTCCAGGGGTTGATCGTTTGCCAGCGCGGCCAGAACAGACTGCAGGTCGGCTTCCAGTGTCGCCCGATGCCGACCTTTGGCCTCGCGTTTATAGTCGCGCTTGAACGTCGATGCACGCTCAATCGTCCGCACGCAAATCCGCCATCAGTGTCTCGACGTCGGCAAAACGTTTACCCTTTCCGGCCTCGAGCTCGGCAATCGCCTTGCGCGTCATTGCGCTCGGAACCTTGACCTCGAACGGTAAACGGCGCTCATCCGCAATGCGCAGCATCAAGAGGCGAATAGCGTC
>VAOU01002011.1_pt1 | contig 17961 bp, 18 predicted proteins | sample 3393871 | NCBI WGS metagenome assembly VAOU01 (sample SAMN08290440, study PRJNA428436) | hydrothermal vent metagenome | isolation source: Deep-sea hydrothermal vent chimney | place: Atlantic Ocean: South-mid Altantic Ridge | depth 1820 m m
GATATTGTAGCGAGGGAAAATGTAAAAGCGCCCACACTGGTTATAGTGGGAGAAGTCGTGCAGCTACGCGATAAGCTGGACTGGTTTGATCCTGGTGTGGCGAGTGATTCCAGTTGGGGTAAAAACGTTTAGTGGTGTGACGCTCACAGGTGTTTATGCTCACCGTTAATTTGTGGAATAGAGTCCTTAGCAGGATTAGATTCCTCGTTAGCTCCCTCACTTCGCTCGGGACAGGACTCGGAATGACAATTGATGACTCGGAGTGACAATTGGCTGCTCGGAATGACGTTAGCATATCTTGTCAGTCCTCGGTTCCCGACAGGGAACCGAGGAATCTTATCCTGTTTATCTTGCGGCGATATACTAGGGAACCTCTGATTTATTCCAGTTCCGTCATTCCCGCGAAGGCGGGAATCCAGTAATACATTGATTTTACTGTTCTGGATTCCGGCTCTTCGCTTCGCTACGGCCATAATGACGAATTAATCAGAGGTTCCCTAGAGATTAACCAAAGCTAACCAAGATCAATCCCAATCTTCTGACAAATTGTGCCAAAATGGATTAACAGATTCAATCAAGGCCACCTTCTTCGAGCGGCGCCAACCTTTGAGTACTTTCTCGCGCTGAATCGCACCTGAGATATCTTGTGTATATTCAAAATACACCAGGCGCTTAACATTATAGCGCGTTGTGAACCCCTTGACCTGAGTATTACGATGTTCATACAGGCGTCTCTGCAGATCGTTGGTAACTCCAACATACAACACCCGTGACCGGCTGGCGAGAATGTAAACGTAGTAGTTTCTGTCCATAACGCCCTCCTTGGCGAAGTAGAAAATAGTGGTCGGATTAGATTCCTCGTTTCACTCGGAATGACAATTGGCTACTCGGAGTGACAATTGACTGCTCGGAGTGACAATTGACTGCTCGGAGTGACAATTGACTGCTCGGAGTGACAATTGACTGCTCGGAATGACGTTAGTATATCTTGTCATTCCGACGGTTCCCGACAGGGAACCTAGGGCTTGTACCTCCTGCGTGCGGTCGTCTCCCGGAGGGTCAGGCGGCGATGCGTTTCACTTTAGGGCGTGGTTTCTGCTCAGCTTCCCATAGATCGTATGCTGCTTGCATGGAGAGCCACATCTCGGCACTTGTGCCAAGGGCTTGGGATAGGCGCAGGGCCATATCGGCACTGACATCCGAGCGCATATTGAGAAGTGCTGAGAGTGCCTGACGGCTGATGCCAGGCCGGTGCGCCACTTCTGTAACAGTCATGCTCTCTGGTAGATACTGCCGCAGCACCTCGCCAGGATGTGCGGGATTACGCATGTGAGACATTATTTATCTCCGTCATTTGTCGCTTGTCAAATTGTGGTAGTGATATAGATTCACACCTATATATTAGGAGCGGAAACCTGCTTTTTCTAGCTTTTACTTCCCTCATCCTAACCTTCTCCCTGAGGGAGAAGGGACTAGAGTGCACTATATCAGCTTAAGGGCACTTCTCTATTAATCCCCTCTCCCTCCGGGAGTACCCCTAGGGCATAAAAGGGCTAGGGTGAGGGGAGTAAATAAAGCTAAGACACTGATTTTATTATCCCCTCATCCCAACCTTCTCCCGGAGGGAGAAGGGGTTATAAATTAATAGAAGTGCCCTTAAGTAAGTACTATTCGGGTCGGCCCTCGTAGGTTGTCGCCGGAATAATCTAATCAGAGGTGCCTTGGCTATGCTTCTGGGTTCTGGACAATCCTTGATGGACTGCCATAACAGCCGCCTGGACACGCGATGACGCGTTTAACTTGCGCAGTATGGCCTTAACATGAAGTTTCACCGTACCGTAGGTGATTCCCAATTCTTTGGCGATGACTTTATTGCTTTTGCCTTCGGCAAGATGTTTTAGTATTTCCAGTTCCCGTGGTGTCAGGTTGGAAATGGGTGTCGATGGAATATCCTGCTTTGCGGGTTTGCCTTGTACGATTCGGGTAAGCGCTCCGACGAGCTCCTTTGCTACCACGTTTTTCCCCAAAATTGCGTCTTCTAAAGCGGGCACCAACTCATCGGGGTCCATATCTTTTAGTAAATAGCCCTGGGCACCTTCCTTGAGCGCCTTTTGCAAGTGGGATTCATCATGGCTCATGGTTAGCATTAATACTGGTATATCAACGCCTGATTCCCGAATGGCCTTTAGCGTTTCAATGCCATCCATTTCAGGCATCATAATATCGAGTAGAATCAGTTCAGGGTTCAATTCCTTCGCCAGTTTTAGCCCATCCTTTCCATTGTTTGCCGATGCGACTACCTCAACACCACGGCTTTGTAGTAGCTCTGCCAGGCCACGCAGCACCAAGGCATGATCATCGATTAGAAGTATTTTCATTTTGTTTCTGCAACAGTAGGTAAATCACGTTTCTGCAGTGTTAAAAACACGGTAGTCCCCTCACCTGTTTCACTCTCAACCGTCAGGTTCCCGCCCAATCTTTCCGATCGCTCGCGCATAATGGCAAGGCCAATATGTTCTCTACCTTGAGAAGTTGTCGATGGATCTTTAATGCCAACACCGTCGTCTTCTATAATGATACTATAACTGTTATCAGGATTCTCTAGCAGAAAGACCCTGGCAGTAGTCGCCTTGCTGTGCCATCTTACATTGGCAAGGGCCTCTTGTATGATTCTGTATATCTCCACTTCTTGAGTGGGTGACAATGCGAGCTCGGTAACCTCATGCTGAAAAAAGGTTGAAATACCACTGTCTTGGTTGAATCTGTCTACCAGATCTTCAATTGCCGTAATAAGGCCTCTTTCGTCCATCTTAAATCGAAAACTGGACAGTAATTCCCTGAGGCTGGTATTTGCCTCTTCAAGCGATACCCGGAGTCTCCAGACTTCTTCTTCAGTGTCCCGGTACTCCTTTTTGTATAGGAGTTCGCTTAGCATCTTTACCTGTATACGCATGCTAACAAAATATTGGGCAAGCGTATCATGTAGTTCATCTCTTAGTATATCTCTTTCTTCCATTACGGCCAGCCGTCTGGCTTGATTGTCAAGTCGCGATTTTTCTAAAGCCAACCCGAGGTGTTTCCCTACTGAAGTGATGAGGTCCCGAAAATCATCTCCTAATTCTGAGCTAGGATTCTCAAGGAATAATAAATAGACTCCAAGCATTTCGTCACGGTATTGAACCGGTGTGATAATACATTCATGTGCACCTGCATTGGTTTTGATGTCATGGGTTGGCATGTCCGTAGCTTCAATGGGATGAATCAATAGTTTCCCATCTGAAAGGACACCCTTCGACAATATATCGAGCGACTTTGCATGGCCATCGAAGCGGGTGAAGATGTTTACATCACCTGCGGTGGCAACATTTTCAAGCGTCTGGTTTGATCCCAGCAGCTTAACCGATGCGGCCCTTGCATCCAGAAGTTCTACCAGAGCTTCAAGGAAAGAGGACAGTAGTTCATCCCGACTGCGTGAGATATTTAAGGCGGCAACAACCTCATATAAAATTTCGAGCGATCTTGTTTTGCGAGAAACGCGGGCTGTTTGGGTGCGAAACTGAAGGTCCAGTGTCTTGCTGAGTAAAGAAAGCCGATTCGTCAGAGCGACTAAATCGGGAACCAGGTCATAAAGATCTGAAGGGACTGGGGTATCAAATATGGTTGACAGTTTTGATTTGTTTACAGATCGGGCCCAGCTATCAAGCTTGTCAAAAGGCTTTAGAAAGGCCTTTTTTAGCAACATAAATCCCAGGGTCGATAAGACGAAGGCCAGAAAGGCGAGCGTGATTACAGTCGTTAACGGGGGTTGATGGTCAAACTTGCCGCTTAATGCATAGGATATGGTGGCAGTGACTATTACCAGGACGAGCACTGCCACATAGGAATGCATATGTCCTTTTACGGGAAAAATTATACTCAATAGCCTGCGGAAGTGACTGGTCATGTGATCTATATAATGTGGCTCTTCGGAAAAATTTGTGGGTGGATCTGAAGCCTAACCCCCTCTCTCGGAAGGAGAGGGGGTGCTTCGTTGCAGGCTTGTCCATGATGCATGCTCTGTTAATCGGTGTATCTTGGTGGGATAGCATTGCGGACAGTCATGTTACAAGCTTAGTCTGGAATCGACTCGGATGTAATCCTCAATGCTGGCCTTCTTCTGTTACAGGTTTATGCACAGGATCATTAGGGTTAAAAAATATAAATTGATGCTGTCCAGGTGTAATCTCGACATAATCAATTTCTACACCCGTCAGCAGTGCAGCACTATTTTTGGACCATACCATCGTTATACCCTTAATCTTGAATTCAGTGTCGGTATCGGTATGGTTGTCGTCAAATCCCATGCCATACTCAATGGTTCCATCTTCTTTTTTTGTTGCCGCCAAGCGAAGACGAAGGTCGTTAATACCGGTTTCTTTTGCAGAAGCTCGTATTTGATCTGCTGCTGATTGTGTTAGTTTAATCATGGTATCAACCTTTTTTGCTATGAATATATTGTAGAAACCGATTTACCCAGCAATGATCTCCCTGATTTCGCAGGTGAGCGTAACTGGCAAGCAGGTTTTTGTAGACGATTCCATCAAACTTGCCATTTATACCGCTACCACGTTCTACTCGGTATGCAAATTTAGTAGATTGCCCCAGGTTTTTTATGCTCGAATAGTGAAACTCATGGCCCAATATGAAGGTAGGGTGTAGGCCAGAATTGTTGTGGTTGGGCCATGGATGGGAATCTGTTTCGGTTAGCCTGACATAACCACGTCCTTGTGGCCGCTTATGCATGGTGATATCGCCCTGAATTGCCCCTACCATTTCAAAGGTCCTGTCATTCCAGGTGAGAGATCTGGAAAGATACATCAGACCACCACACTCTGCATAGACCGGTAAACCCGCTTCAATTTTAGCATAAATCAGATGACGCAGTTCTGCGTTTGCCTCCAGTTTGGCCATGTGTGTTTCCGGAAAACCACCGCCTATTATCAAGCCATCCAGGTCTGGTAGAGTCTTGTCATGCACGGAATCAATGAAGACAAGCTTAGCACCGCATTGATGAAAGGCATCTAGATCATCGGGGTAGTAAAATGAAAAAACTGAGTCGCGTACGATACCTACAGTAAGGTTTTTACCTATTGAGGGTGAATCCGTTAAATTATCCAACCTGGAGTGAGTCGGTGTAACTGTTTTGTGGGCTATTTCCACCACACGGTCCAGATCGACTTGTTTGGCGACGCGTGTTCTTATTATCTCCACGATCTCAGATGCTCGGGTATCTTCTACATTCGGGATGAGCCCGAGGTGCCTTTCATTGATCTCCATGGACTTATCGTAGTGTACAGCACCAATAACAGGCACGTCGGTATAGTGTTCGATCACTGCCCGTAGTTTTGATTCGTGACGGGCCCCACCTAACTTGTTCAAAATGACACCTGCTATTTTCACGTCTGAGTCAAATGCCTGATAGCCCAGTATAAGCGGGGCGATTCCACGCGTCATGCCACGAGCATCAATGGTCAGTATTACGGGGGCATCGAGGAGTTTTGCCAGGGCCGCATTGCTGTTGCTACCGTCCAGGTCCAGACCGTCATAGAGTCCCTTATTCCCTTCGATGATGCTTATCTGTGTGTTGCTGGCCTGTTTGGAGAAAAGCCCGGAAATTTCTTCTCGCGCCATCTGGTAGAAATCCAGATTATAACAAGGCCGCCCACTCGCAAGTCCCAACCACATAGGGTCAATATAATCGGGACCTTTTTTAAAGGGTTGTACAGAGACTCCGCTACGAGACAAAGCAGAGCACAAGCCCATACTTATAGTGGTTTTACCAGAGGACTTGTGTGCAGCGGATAGGAGTAGATGTGCCATTGGGCAGGATTCAGGTTGGGCTTCGCACCTAGCCTATACTTTTACGGCCGATTATTACAATGTAGGTTGGTGCTGACGACTGCATGGATGCAGGAGGTAGAGCGATGTTTGGAGCCAAAGCCGAGAACAACGCATGGAGCAGTTGTCGAGGTACGAGGCCCAACCTACGTTTGTTTTACCGTTTAACGTGTTGAAACGAGAAGTTGGCGTGCGGTGTAAGTATGATTTCCTCAAACTAGGCCGTAGCAGCTTCAGCGCTTGGACCGGAATCACCTTTAGACTGGTCCGTGAAATGCGGGTCCACGTCTTTGTTGGCTAAACTGTTGGGCAAGAAGGGCAGGACCTTAATCGCGAAGGTGGTGATCAGGAGGGTGATGCCAATGCCGCTAAAGCCCAGAAACATCTCTGGAATGCTGGGTTGATAAAAGGTTATTTGACCATCAAAGAAGCTGCTGGAAACTCCTTTGCCGGGGAAAAGTTCAAGAGGAAAGGCCTGGCCGCCTATAATTATGACGTAGACTTGAGCTAAACCACCCAGGATTACCAGTACTGCGGCTAGCAGCACCATGGGACGAGAGCGGCCCAGAGGCGTTAAGCACAGTAATAAAGGGATCAAGCCACCTATGAGAATTTGGCCCATCCAGAAGATCTCTGTGTAGATACCGCCATCCAATAATATAAAACGCTCAATGCCATGATGCTCGGTAACGTAGAGGTTAGTTAAGTGATAGACCAATACAAAATATAATACAGACGCCACAAAGATGCCTAACAATTTTCGCAATCGCTCCACCACGGCATCACCAATCTCACGATGGGTCCAGGCATAAGAGGAGATAAGCACCAACAAGAAAATTGCCAAGCCAAATGCAAATGACATAATGATGAACAAAGGCGCCATTATTGCGGCGTCGTAGGCCTGTCTGGCGACCAGGAAGCCAAAAATAGAACCGGTACCGGTGGTGAGTATTAAACGCCATATAAAGGCGAAAAAACCAGCCACCTTGGTAAACGGGTTCATGCGACGTTCAAACATCATCCAAAGGTAGATACCCACCAATAGAAAAAATCCAGAATACAGAATGATATTCAAGGCAAATATAGACTTAAAATTGTAATAAGTCATGGCAATGATAAGTCTATCGGGACGGCCAAGATCTAATAGCAACACTGCGAGGCCACCGGCAAGGAGTGCAATGGCCAGTAATCCAGAGAGGCGTGCCAGGGGTTTGTAGAGTGCGCGGCCAAATACAGACGCCATAGAGGCTACATTCAGCGCGCCTGATGCGGCGACTATCAAGAATACCGCGAACACATGAGGTAGACCCCAGACTATTTGGTTGTTCATGCCCGTAACAATATGGCCATTGTGCTCCATGTAAAGGGCGGCTCCAAAGCCGAAGGCAGTGATGGCCCCAAAAATTCCCAAAAGCAGTATGTAGCCAAAGCTTTTACCCTGGATGACACTATAGTGAACGGCTTTCATATTATTCTATCCTGGACCGCATTCAAGACAGACCGCGATAGCGGACGCCTGTGTTGAGATTGAAATCTGCCCTAATCTGGGATGAGGCTTGCGCCTTTAACTGCCGGGATATTTCACTACGCGGATCTTTAAGATCACCAAAAATAATGGCCTTGTGGTTTTCTCCTGCGCAGGCATCGGCACAGGCCGTAATCCCATCTCCGCGATCGATTTTGTGCACGCAAAGTGTACAGCTTTCAACGGTGCCCTTGCCCCGGGGTGCGTTGTGATTCTGGCCTGTTAGAGTCTGATGGACAAATGAGCGGGCTTTATAGGGGCACGCCATCATGCAATAACGGCATCCTATACATATATGTTTATCGACCAGGACGATGCCGTCCTTACGCTTAAAGGAAGCCCCAGTAGGGCAGACATCGACACAGGGTGGATGCTCACAGTGTTGGCACATTACCGGGAATATTTGCTCATGCCCCGTGGCCTTGTCCTTGGTGGTCACCTTACGAATCCACTGCGCATCAGTGGTGGGCGAACCTTTTTCATTTATTCCATTTTCGATAAAACAGGCATCGACGCAGGCGGTACATCCTTTGACGCATTTATTGACATCGATCAGCAAGCCCCAGCGATGTATTGCTGTGGCAGCCTGCTCAGGGTTACGGGCAGCCGCCAATTCAATTAGATTAATACCTGGGGCGAAGGCAGTCGCGGTGGTTGCAATAGCGCTTGCTTTCAGGAAGTCACGTCGGCCTATACTCATTGACCGCTCCTGCTATTGTCAGTGATCTTGCTATTTTGTTTTTGACCAGTATTCATGGAAACGGCCTTTGATAAGAATTTTCTTTCTTTTTCGCTTAGGTCAGAAGCGCGCTTATAGGCCAGGCCAGTGTGATGTGGGCTTGCCCTTTTTGTACCTAGCTTTAAATCGGTGTCTTTCTCAGGAGCCGATGAGTGGCAACTAAAGCAGTCCATGGTTACGCTTGCATAGGTATGACAGGATTGACAAAATCCTTTTTCACCCAAAACACTTAACTTACCGGCTTCGGTCTTGGTGGCATGGCAATTAATGCAGTTCTTAAGACTGTGCTTTTTAGTCCGTATACCTAACCGCATGGTTTCGTCCCGTTGGTGCAGGATAACTTTCATGTGGTTGCGGCGCATGTAGTCTGTATCCTCGACACATTGATCGCCTGCGGCTTTGGGGATCTCAGGTTTGGGGGCACTGCTATCGGCGATGACCAGCGGGCTGAGTAGCGCGATGGCAACCAAGCTGCCCGCAAGCCTTTGCATCATTAAGAGTAAATGGGTCATGTCAGGTTTGCTCCTTCAATTAACCCATGCCCATCTGAATGTACCCCGTGGGGCACACATCCGCGCAAATGTGACAACCAATGCAACGGTCGTAGTCGGTATAGACATAGCGGCCCATGGTCATTTCTGCCTTTGGCGACCGATGCACAGCATCTTGAGGACAGAATATGATGCAGTTGTCACACTCAAAACACATACCACAACTCATGCAGCGCTTGGCTTCGGCGATAGCCATTTCTTCACTTAGACCAATAACACGTTCCTCGAAGTGCCCCAATACTTCCTCGGCACTAGGCACTTTTTCGTCGCGCAGATTGCGGGGTTCATTCTCGAAATGACCAAGAAATAACTCATCGGAAGGAATGATCTCCGCTGCGGAACGGTCTTCATAGTTGTGGATAGCAAAACCACCAACGCCTTTACCTTTCTCAGACGTGCCACGCAGTCCCTGATCGATCTCCCGGCCTGCGCTGGTATCAGGATGATAGTCTTCCGGTTCCATGCCCGTCTCGCGAAGTTTGTTGAGTAAATTGAAATGGTGTACATCCACCTTGGGCCGCTTTTCAGGTTCCTGGTTGTTCAGGTAATGATCGATACTATCCGCGGCAACGGAGGCTTGACCAATAACAGTGGTAAGCAGGTGAGGGCGAACAATGTCGCCACAGACGAATAGTCCTGGACGATTGGGCACCTGATAGTGCTTATCGGCGTCCATGAGTCCACGTTCGTTGGCGAACTCTTCCATACCCTCAAAATTACCGGTCTGACCGATGGCGGAAACAATGAGATCACATTCCAGATTTTCCTCAGTCCCGGCAATGGGCTCAGCCTTACCAGAAGAATAATCAAGCTGGACCACACGTAGCGCGGTGGCGCGTCCGTCCGCGCCTTTGATGACTTCGACGGGGCTCAAACCACCACGAACGGTGACACCTTCACGATTTGCATCGTCGATCTCGTGTTTCGCGGCGTTCATTTTCTCAACCGGCTGGCGTGACATCAGCAGCACATCGGCGCCTTCGCGGGAGGCAATATCAATAACATCATGGGCAGTTTGGCCTAGGACGACATTTTCCGGACGATCCTTCTCGTTGACGTTCTTGATGTGTCCCAGGCGCCGGGCCACTGAGGCCACGTCAATAGAGGTGTCACCACCGCCGATAACCACAACCCGGCCAGCCACGGTCTTGAGACGTCCATCATTAAATGCAGAGAGAAACGCGATGCCGGTAATACAGTTGCTAGCGTCAGCACCAGGGATGGGCAGGGCGCGGCCGGATTGAGCGCCAATGGCAAACAGAACGGCGTCGTAATCTTTTTCCAGTTTTTCCATGGACACATCAACGCCTACACGGGTGCTCATGAAGAGCTCCACACCCATGTCGATAATACGGTTCATCTCCCCATCGAGTACGTCACGGGGGGTACGATAACCGGGAATACCGTAACGCATCATGCCGCCTAAGTGGTCATGATCGTCGTAGACCGCCACGCCATGTCCCATTTTTCTGAGCTGATAGGCGGCAGCCAATCCTGCAGGGCCACCCCCAATAATGGCGATCTTTTTTCCGGTGTCTTTTCCAGGAGCAAATGTAAGCTTATTTTGGAGGCCATAATCTCCGATAAATTGTTCCACCGAGTTGATACCGACGTAGTCTTCCACTTCATTACGGTTACAGCCATCTTCACAGGGTGCAGGACAGACCCGGCCCATGATCGCAGGAAAAGGGTTGGCGTCGGTTGATCGATGAAAGGCGTACTCTTGCCAGGCCATGTCGTCATTGGGTTTCTCAATGCCACGAACGATATTTAACCAACCACGAATATCCTCGCCAGCAGGACAACTGCCCTGACAGGGCGGGGTCTTGTTGACATATGTTGGACATTTGTGTGATTCATCGGCGCTGAAAATCTGGTCACCAAAATTACCCCACTTGTGATCGCCGTCGCGAAAACGTCGCCAGGTCAGTTTCTCAATGCCTTTTTTTGCATCAGATGAAGATGTAGCCATCGATCGTTACTCCTCTCAATAATCTTAAAACCAGCGTTAATACCGCTGCTCTAGTCATTAGGGCACTTCTATTAATTATTGATCCCTTCTCCCTCCGGGAGAAGGTGAGGATGAGGGGATAATACAATCAATACCTTATCCTTGATTGACTCCCTCACCCAAGCCCTCTCCCGGAGGGAGAGGGTATTAATAGAAGTACCTAGCAGTTTATTGCTTAGTACCTAATTGAATCGCGTTGCTCACAAGTCCGTGAACACTACCAATCATGTCCATAGGAAATTTGTAGTAGGGCAACACTTTGGAAAACTGACTTTTACAAATTGCACAAATGGCGGCCAGATAGTTCACATCATACTCCTGAACCACATCCATCAAAGCTTGCATTCTAGGCTGTGCACCCTTAACGCGTATTTCTATAAGATCGTCCGTTAGTATTCCGCCTCCACCGCCACAGCAGAATGTATTTTCGTGAATGGTCTCAGGGGCCATATCAAAATAATGATTAACCGAAGATTTGATTACTTCCCTTGGCAGCACGAATTGCCCACCGGGCATAGTCCCCATGCGGGATGCACGGGCAACGTTACAAGAATCATGGAAGGTCACCCGCTGATCATCGTTGGCGGATTTGTCGAGCGTCAGTGCGCCTTTTTGGATTAAATCGTAGGTAAGCTCAATAATATGTTGCGGAGCCGGATAATTCGGGTCGAGTTGTTGTTGGAGTGCTTTGGCGTAAGGATCATTACCGCCGTGGCCAACGCCTATCAGGGTATTCCAAAAGCTGTAAGCGACGCGCCAAGCATGGCCACATTCACCGACAACGATTCGTTTTACTTTCAGGTCGAGTGCCGCCTCGCGGATTCGCAGCGCCACCCTGCGCATGTTTTCATAACTACCGATGAACATGCCAAAGTTTCCAGCTTCAGAGGCGTGGGAGCTTAGCGTCCAGTTGATGCCTGCCTGGTGGAATACCTTGCCATAACCGATGAGGCCGTCTATGTGGGGCTCGGCAAAAAAGTCTGCGGAAGGGGTGATCAGCAGCACATCCGCCCCTGCCTGATCCACGGGAAATCTGACATCGATCCCGGTTTCATCTTTGACGTCTTCTTCAAGTCCTTCCAGTGTATTGACCAGGGCCTTTTCCGGGAGCCCCAGATTATTCCCGATCTTATAAACCTTGCCGATAATTTCATTGCAATACTTCTGGCCCACACTTACAGCGTCCATGATCTCGCGGGCAGCCATGGAAATTTCAGCGGTGTCGATACCGTAGGGGCAAAATACCGAGCAACGCCGACATTGTGAACATTGGTGGAAATAACAGTACCACTTGTCGAGCATGCCTTTGGTCATTTTCCTGGCACCGACCAGCCATGGAAAATATTTTCCGGCAAAGGTGTAATAGCGGCGGTAGACGCTTCTAAGCAGGTCTTGGCGGGCCACGGGCATATTGAGCGGGTCGGCGGTGCCAAGATAGTAGTGACACTTGTCTGTGCAGGCGCCACACTTTACGCATGAATCCAGGAAAACCTTGAGGCCGCGGTATTTTGTGGTCAACTCACCGAGCTTTTTGACCGCGACGTCTTCCCAGCCTTCTTCCAATTCTCCGGGGAACCCCAAATCTTCCTGGAATTCCGGTTTGGCCGCAAACGTTTGACTATGCGCCATGCTCCCCTTTTTAATATGGGGAACGAGCTGGAATTCAGTCAAAGCAGGTGTTTCGAAATCCGCCATGGTGGCCTCTTGTTATTATTACTCGGATGATTCCAACTTTGCTGCCCAGGCAGAAAGAAGGCGTTTTTCACGTGGATTATCAATCTGGTTGCGAGTCGGACTGAAAAATACACCCGGCGCATGCAGCAACTTACTGATAGGAAAGATCATCATGAGTGTAGCCACCAAACCCAGATGGATCATTAACATGGGATCTTCCGGGAGGGGCTGCCAATCGAAATAGAGCAGGCCCAACATAAAGGCCTTTAGGGCAACAATATCGGTACGCCACTCGGGGACGAAACTCATCAGTAAGCCTGTGATGGCGATGGCGATGAGCAATATGAGCATTAGATGGTCCGACAGGCTGGAGATGTAACGGACTCGATCTACCAGAAATCGCCGTGCCCAAAGACCCAGCAGGCCCGCAGCCATACCGAACCCGGCGTAAATCCCAAAGGGCTGAATGAGGTCCACCCAGAACCATACCGGGTGGGTGAAATAGCGCAGGTGACGCAATAACACCAGCAACATGGTGAAATGGAAGAGCCACCCGAACAGCCAAATCCATTTATTGGATTTGAACAGGCTTTCGAAAACTGTGATTTCGCGAAACATACGAAATAACACGCCAGTGCGGGTTGTAGGCGCAGGAGTCGTAGGAATTTTTAGCGGTACAGGCGTGCGCGCATAGACTCGAATCCGGTAGATGAGTCCACCGACCAATATGGCGGTTGCGGCATAAAATAGTACTGCATATACCAAGGATACAGACATCCAGCCTTCCTTTCTCGCTTAACAATTCAGGGTGCCAGGCACCCTGAATGTTCAGGTTGATTTTCTAGAAATTAGAGTGTGACTTAGACGCAACCGGTCGGTTTGGGAAGCCCGGCGTATTTGCAAGCCTGCTTGGCTGGTCCATAAGGAAACAGTTCGTAAAGATACTTGCTGTTGCCCTTGTCGGCGCCCAGTTTTTTGCCAATGGCCTTGGTGAGCACACGAACAGCCGGGGCGATCTGATACTCCTCGTAGTATTCACGCAGGAAGTTGATTACTTCCCAGTGGTTGCTATCCAGATCGCAATCATCTTCTTTGGCCATAATTGTAGCAACTTCTTCGGTCCAATCGCCACGGTCTGCCAAGTAACCTTCCTCATCAACTTCAATAGACTTACCACCCACTTCAATAGCTGACATTATGTATACTCCTCATCAAGTTAAAATGATGAACAAAACTCAAAGTAACCCCGAGATTGTCTCGAGATACCCAGCGGTACAGGATGTACCGCCTTTCTCGTTCACAACTAAGGGCATTTCTATTAATTCCCTCATCCTCTCCTTCTCCCGGAGGGAGAAGGGATTATCAATTAATAGAAGTGCCCTCAAGTGATTCACAACCAGGCCTGTACCGTGTCATATTCGGCGACAAGGTCTACAAACCCACCGTAGTCAATAGTTTTGACTCCCTTGAGAACATTGTCTTGAATACCGCGCGCTTCAAGATCCGGTGCAAGGGCATAGACTTTGGAATTTTTCATCGCCTCTTGGATAGTAGGGGTGGCTTTTGTGCCCACAAGGGCGCCATAGACACCGTCCTCTATCAATAGAATTGCACTGCCTTTTTTGACTACCCGAAGACAACTGAGCAGGGCGTTGGCCTGAAAAGGCGATTTATTTACTGTGTGTAGCATACGTTCACCTGTCCCCGGTTAGAAGCTCAAAATGATGTCTTGGTCTTCCATAATTTGCATGATCTCCTCGCTGGATTTAACCTCCACCGGAACAATCAAATCATCGGTACTCAGACCGCGTATATCCATAGACTCTTTTTCCACGTAGAGCTTTTCAACATCGTAACCCTCAAGGGCGCGATACGTGGGTGAGAAATTTTTCATCCCGGATGCCTTGGTGTCTTGTCCCTTTTTCAGTTGGTAGACACCATCATCCATAAAGATCACGCTCACATCCTGATCAAATGCCGCACCAATCAGGACAACCTCCAGGGACTCCAGGGCGTAAACGGTGCCATAAGGCGCTTTGCGATTAACGTAACCAAACTTTTTTATTGTACCTTCGTCTTCCATCATCTCGTCAGACATGAATCAATACTCCGTTCAATCGCCAAATACGACAAGACGATCCGCTTGGATGCCTGCCTCGATAAGTTGTCCCAGGCCGGAAATATGAAAGCCGGGTGCAATGTTGTCAGCATCTTTGCTATTACGTTTTGCCTCTTCCGGATCCACGATGCCACGGCGTTGCGCAGCGGCGACACACACGACAAGATCCAACTTATGTGCCTGGGCCAACTCGCTCCACCGATTGACGATGTTGCGATCGTCCTGGGGAGGCGTGGTCAGTCGTGTGCCGTTGTTGACACCATCGTGATAGAAGAAGACACGAAAAATCTCGTGTCCCTTTTCCAGTGCGGCCTTGGTAAAAAGATACGCTGAATCTGAGGCCTGGTGCGTATAAGGGCCTTCGCTAATCATAATGCTAAATTTCATTTAAACGAAATCTCCTGGTCTTCACTAGAAGCGAATGTGAGTAGACGCATTTAAGGTGTGACGAGCACCACGCCAGGTATCGACATGAAATTTCGTGAACGGCAACTCGGTGAGTTCGAAAAAGCGTGGCCATCCGATGCGCTCAACCCAGTCGCCCATGCGCTCCCAGTCCCGCGCATCTTTTTTGTAGGCGTGTAGGATTTGCATAACGACATCTTTGGCCTCTATCCAGCGAGGTGGATTATTGGGGATACCGGCAGCCACTAATTTGTGGAACATGGGTTTGCTGCGGGCATTGGAGTTTTTGCCGCCGACCCAGACAGCGAGCTTGGAATGTTCAGGGTCGTTGATCTGCATGGGTGGGCAGGGGGGGAAACATGCGCCACAACAAATACATTTCTTTTCGTCGATTTCCAAAGATGGCTTGCCGTTGACTATGGCGGGGCGAATAGCAGCCACCGGACAGCGCGCTACCACCGAAGGACGTTCACAGGCATTGGCCACCAAGTCGTGATTGATTTTTGGGGGCTTGGTGTGCTGGATGTTAATCGCGATATCGCCCTGGCCACCACAGTTGATCTGGCAGCAGGAGGTGGTGATATGGACACGGTTGGGCATTTGTTCAGAGATGAATTCATCGTGGAGCTCGTCCATCAACGATTTGACTACACCCGCAGCATCCGTAGCAGGAATATCGCAGTGCAACCAGCCCTGGGTGTGCGAAATCATGGTGATCGAATTGCCGGTGCCGCCAACCGGATAGCCGGCATCGTTGAAAGCCTGGATTAGGGGTGCAACCTTTGATTCATCGGTAACAGAGACTTCCATGTTGCTACGAATGGTAAAGCGCACAAAGCCATCGGCATATTTGTCAACGATGTCGCAAAGCAGGTCTATTTCATAGGGACCTAATTGGCGATGAGTACCTACACGCACGGTCCATACCTCGTCACCGCTTTTAGCAACATGGTGTAGAACGCCGGGACGTGGACGATCATGATATTTCCAGTTGCCAAAATTCTTCAGGTAGACGGGATGCATGTATTGCATGCCGTCAGGAACGCCAGACTCAATCGGCGTACGGGGCTTTGCTTTTTCTGTCATCTGTACCTCCAAAAACTTGCGCTTTGGTAAGCGGTGTATTGTTTAAACCAAGGCCCACTCAATCGGCCAAGTCAAGTAAGACAATTCGGACGTGATTAAACGGCAGCTTTACGCTGATTCCACTTATCGACTTCTTCGTCCCAGGTGTCCATGCGGACATAGGAACTGATGCGTGGGTGATTAATCATGTTGGGGTCAACGTCGATCTCAATGCCTTCAAGAAAGTTGACCAGCCCGATACGGTCGATCATTTCACCACAGCGTTCATGCTCAAGGGCATTCTCGGCCCAAAAATCGATGGTATTCTCAGCGATTTCCTTGAGTGCGTCGTAATCTTCGTCCGACTCCAGCTTCATAAAAGGAACAATGACTGTACCCATGGTGTCGCCAATTTTAAGAGTCCGTTTGCCACCCATGAGCACGGTAACACCGCGGTCATCACCTGGGGACAGGGCCTTGGTCATGACATTGATGCAGTGCATGCAACGGACACAGTTGCGGTTGTCAACGCTGAGGGTGTCATCGTCATTCAAAGAGAGCGCATTTGTGGGGCAACGGCTAATGATATTGTCGATCACATATTTGCGGCTCTTGGATTTGATGAAAGCTTTGACTTCACCCTGATCGACTTTCATGTCGTCACGCCAGGTGCCAATGATGGCCATGTCAGCGCGCTGGATGGAGTTCACGCAGTCATTGGAACAGCCTGAAACTTTAAATTTAAACTTGTAGGGTAGGGCCGGGCGGTGCATGTCATCCAGGAAGTTGTTTACCAGCAGACGCTGAACTTTTTGCTCGTTGGTGCAAGAGTGTTCGCAACGGGCGGCACCAACGCAGGACATGCTGGTGCGGACCGCAGGACCCGCGCCACCAAGATCGAAACCGTATTCATTTACTTCGTCAAAAAAGCCTTGAATGTTATCGGTATCCGTTCCTATAAACATGATATCGCCGCTTTGGCCATGGAAGGCAATCATGCCTGAACCGTACTTTTGCCATGTGCTTGAGAATTTGCGTATTAAATCAGTGCTGTAGTGCATGCCAGCAGGAGGCATGACACGGACGGTGTGGAATTCTCTTGCTTCAGGGAACATGGGTTCGCCATCATCGCCCATAAGTTCGGTAAAACGGGGAATAATACCGCCGCCATAGCCAAAAATGCTGACGGTGCCGCCTTTCCAGTAACCCAAACGGGTGTTGTAGGAATGTTCCAGTTGACCCATTAAGTCCACCATCATATTGTTATTCATGGCCAGACGTTTCAGGCCGGAGACAAAACTCGGCCAAGGGCCGTCAACCAATTGGTCCAGCATGGGGGTATCATACATAGGCTTGGATGACTTCTTCTCAGACTCTGGGGGGATGTAGGTGCAGTGTTTTTCCGGGTTCTTCGGTTGAGCCATTTTTGATTGCCTCCTAAAAACGAAACTTACATTTACGTGCCGTAACCTGCTATCGGATGCTGGGCCTATAGCCTCAACCGAACTTTCAAAGCAGCAAGGTCTCAAATTCGTGTCTAGCATCAGATCGAATGTGTACTCGATCCTCAGGGTGCACAAGTCTAGACAATACGCTGGAGAAAGAAACCCCGCTGTGGGGGGGGCAAAACCCTAGGCACCCCATCCCCCCAAGGGGATATATTGGAGGCGCCGCCGGAATAGCCAGATTTTTCGTAAAGCCATTAAGAAATAATGGCTATGTCATATTCACCCTTGACAGGGGCTGTAAATAGAACGGAAATTATATACTGCGCCCGCCCTCTCTTTCGGTAGGCTGTTTTTAGAGCCGGTTTCCATTACAGTTAATACCTGACTGGTTTGTTAGGGTATACGCCCAGCTTTCCGGAGAAATTCCAGATCAACTGAACTTGAATAGCAATTCTCATTATGACATTTCCTTCACCAAGAACCGTCATTCCCGCGAAGGCGGGAATCCAGAAAACAGCAGGTTGCATGCGTTTAGTTCTCTGGATCC
>VAOU01017547.1_pt1 | contig 17910 bp, 9 predicted proteins | sample 3393871 | NCBI WGS metagenome assembly VAOU01 (sample SAMN08290440, study PRJNA428436) | hydrothermal vent metagenome | isolation source: Deep-sea hydrothermal vent chimney | place: Atlantic Ocean: South-mid Altantic Ridge | depth 1820 m m
CGATTCATACCTTTCCAGGTTTCCTCGATTCGATCCTCAATTTTTTTGACGAGCTTGGCGCAGGGCTTGTCGCGCCTGAGCTTTTGTCTGAGGTTAAGGGATACGCGCCTGAAAAGGAAAAAGAGATCGCCAGGCTCTATACGGCGTACCAGAGAGAGCTTGTAAAACGGGGTTTGTACGATTCCGGCACGCTTCGCCACGGCCTTATAGAGGCGCTGTCCAGTAAAAAGTGGGAGCTTCCTCCTTCCCTGAAACGGTTTGAATCGATCCGTTTAATTGATATATACCAGTTCACGCCATACAGATTCGAGCTGTTTAAAAATCTGGCGATAAGGATGAAAGTTACGATTGTATTGCCGACGCCAGACAACAGACAGCGCGCGTTCGGTTTTATTGTCAGTAACATATCCAAGTTCGAAGCGCTTGGAGAGCAGGCCGGACAGCTTGAGATCAAGTTCAGCCAGGCGGGAGGCGGAGGCCTTCTTGCTTTAAAGGAAAGGATTTTCGACCTGTCGCCTCCAGACAAAGAATCAGATAAGGCCGAAGGCCTGCCTGTGAAAATATTAAGTTGCCATAGCCGATACCGCGAGATGGAGGAAGTAGGGGCGTCGATCATCGAGATGGTAAAGCAGGGCGGGCGCCGATGGAGTGATTTTGCCGTCGTGTTCCGGGATATCAAGCCATACGGCGCGATCGTCGACGATGTGTTCAACAGGTATTCAATTCCGTTTTATTTCAAGCGAGGGCTGAGTCTTGGCCAAAATCCGCTCATCCGCTCTGCGCTCTCTTTGTTCGGCGCCATAAACGCAGGATACGGGCGGGATGAAATCGCGCGTATAGCAGGCTCCTCTTACTTCGGCAGGTTTGCGGATATCGATATCGATGACGCGCAGACCCTTTATATCGAGGCTGGAATAATAGACGGAGAGCCATCCGTATGGAGGCGCAAACTGAAAAAAACAATAGCAGGGCGTAAAGGCGCCTCGCGAGATAAAGCAAACCGGATAGCAAACCTCACACAAGAGCTTCTCGACAGACTGAACAGGTTGAAAAGACAGAACAGGCCTCCACAATTTCTCGATCATCTCACCCGGCTTTTCACCTGGCTTAAGCTAAGTCCAGAGTCGCAATATAGCGGGCCGAAATCCGACATTATCAGGTTTCGGGATAACAACGCCTACATGCAGTTGATCGATACAGTGTCACAGGCAAGACAGGCGGTGGAGATGATGAAGATGGGATCTTCGCCGCTCGGCTTCGAAGTCATACGGGATATGTTGACAGGACAGATAAACGACAGAACGACGCCAGAGCCAGGCGCCGCCGATCTTAACCGTGGTCAAGCTTTAAACATTCACGATGTTATCGGGCTCAACTTTAATCATCTGTTCATCTGCGGGCTTAATGAAGGCGAATTTCCCTTGCGCGCCCAGGCCCGGTCGATACTCACCGAAGAGGAGCGCACAGCGTTTAACAAGGCTCATATCGAAGCGTGGCCGGCCGCCGATCCTGAAGCGCGGAAAGGGAGGCGCGTTTTCGACCGCTCCAGCGATAAATGGCAGGAAGAGTCGCTGTTGTTTTTTCAGGCGATAAAAGCGGCTGGCGATACGGTTCATTTTACATATAGTTTGCAGGAGCTGGACGGGACGCCCATTATGCGCTCGCTTTTCATAGACGATGTGTTGGACGTTCTCGCGCCCGGCGCCTCCACGCAAGAAAGAGAAAACGTTATCTTGCATACAGGCCATCTTGCCATCGCAAAAGAGGCTTTTTTACTACCCGACCCGGAGGAGCAAAAAGCAAAACTACTGCGTGACCTGTTTCGCGGATCGGCCAGTGAGCAGAGCCTGGAGGAGCGGATCGGCCAGATCGCGCGAGGGGCGCCGGGATGGAAAAGGTTTACGACGCTTCTAAGCCTCGCCGCCACGGAAAGACAGCGTGATGACTATTTTATCGAGCCGGATCCGGAAAAGAAAAAAAAGCTGGCCAATATCTATAACGCCAGCCTCACCTCGCAAAAGGAAAAGATAAACAGCCTTCTGGTGGGAAAACGAAAGGGAAGATACAGCCCGACGGCTCTGGAGAGCTTCGGCCAGTGCCCGTTCCGCTATTTCGCCGGAAAAACGCTGGGTCTGGAAGCCGTGGAGGAGCCTGAGCTTGAGATGGACGCAAGAGGCGCAGGTACGCTAAACCACGCTGTCCTGGAAACTTTTTACAAAAAAATGATTAAACAAAAACGCCTTCCGCTTACAGGCTGTGATGATGAAAAAAATATTCTTCGCGATACCGCCTTAAAGGAATTTGAAAAATTCCGCAGAAAAGGGCTACTTGGCGATATGGCGATATGGGAGGCGCAGGAGGAGAAAACGTTGTCAGCTCTTATTCGCTGGCATGACGCGGAAGTTGAGGATCAGAGGAAAAACGGGTTCATTCCCGTTGGAGTAGAAGTAGTTTTTGATTTTAAATCGTTCGATAAAAATTCTGATCTTGATCCTTATTTAATCTCCATGCCGGGCGGCGGCGGCCGCCATCTGACCGGGCGAGTTGACAGGATCGACATAAGAGCGGACGGGAATATGTTACGGGTTGTCGATTACAAGTCAGGCTCGAACGCGGCGAAGTATAAAAAAATGGTGGCCAGAGATAATCTGGGAAGAGTTTCTTTTCAACCAGGCGTCTACATGCTACTGGCCAGGGATTGGGTTATGAGCAAGAAGATGATGGATAACGTAGACTCCATGCGCGGCGGCTACCGCCTGATACATCTGGATGAGGCGGTTAAAGCTTACGTAATGACCGATGGCGGCAAGGAAAAAGAGATCGATGACGGATCGTATCTGGGAGCGGGAAACGGCGCAGAGCAAACGCCTGAGACTTTCGAGGGGCAGGTTGGATCGGCTATAGAAAAAATAGAGAGCGGACAGTTTTATGTTTCGCCCGTTAACTGCGATTACTGCGATTTCCCCGGACTATGCAGGTATATCGCCACAGCGAAGCAATCGGCGCAAACAGACTGATGGGAGCCGACGATGTTTTTAAACAGATAGAGAGCGCCAGTGGCGATATAGTTATCCGGGCCGGAGCGGGAACCGGGAAGACGACGGCGCTCGTCATGAAATATTTAAGCGAACTGTCGGCGCCCAGGGAAGAGGGGTACGCTACGGTGGACAGGCTTTGCGCCATAACGTTTACCGTTAAAGCGGCGGGGGAGATGAGCGACCGGGTGCGAGAAAAGCTGACAGAAAAGATAGACGAGTTGAGCGCCGAGGCGCCTATCGAAGGGTCGTCGGCGAACCTTTCCGAGGACGATCCTCAATGGAGTGAAAAATCCAAGCTTCTCGCCCACCTTGTCCGGCAACGCCAGACGCTCAAAAGCGCCTACATATCCACGATACACTCTTTTTGCGCGAGGCTCCTGTGGGAGAACCCGGTGGCGGCCGGAGTGGATCCGGCTTTTGTGGTCATGGACGAGACGGACGCCAAATCAGTAATGGAGCGAGCCATACATAAAGTGATACTGGATAAACTCAGGGCAGGGGCCGGCGATGTGAAAAAGCTGGTTGCCGATTACGGGTTTTCATCGAAAGGACGGGTGGAGGGCCTGAAAAACTATATCCTCAGGATGATACCGCTTATCCGGGCGGCCAACATCAAGCTCGCCGGTCTTGAGCGGATTCATGTCCGGGAAATTAGCGCGCTTAAGCAAAAACAGAAGGGCGCGCGCATGAAACTTAAAAATCTGGCTTTGAAACTCCTCGAATTCGGTAAGGCGTCGAGAGAGAAAAAATTCGCTGACGCATTGTCAGAAAGCCCGAAGATTATCGAAGATGGCTCCACGCTGGATCCGGTTACCGCCGGGAAGTTTCTTAAGATGGCCGAAGAGTTGAGAAAGGGTGTTCAAAAACGAAAATCGGTCATAAGCGGAAAAGAAAAAGGCGAAGAGGCTTATCTTGCCGCCGATCTTGCCGAGGCGGTTTGCGGGCATGATATGGAGATTGCGCTTTTAAAAAACAGTAGCGCCATGACCCGGCTTATAAAAGAAATACAAAATAGATACGAAATTGAAAAACTGGGCGCAGGAGCGTTGGACTACGATGATCTGGAGGAGAAAACAAGAGACCTCCTGAAAAAATCTCCACGAACGCTGAATGCGTACAGAAAACGGTTTTACCGCGCGCTGATAGACGAGTTCCAGGATACGAACATGTTGCAGATGGAGATAGTAACTTTGCTTGCGCCACCGGGCGAGGGAAGGCTGTTTATTGTGGGTGACTCGAAGCAGTCTATTTATGGTTTCAGAGGGGCGGATATAAACGTTTTTGAGAAAGTAGGCGCGCAGATAGTGGAAAACGGCGGAGATCAGTTTTCTTTAACCAAAAGCAGGAGATCGACGCCTGCCCTGGTTGATTTTACGAACCGCTATTTTGAAACGCTGATGCGGGGCGGCAAGGAGGAGGAAAAGGGGAGGCAATTGAGGTTTAACATCGATACAGACCGTCTAAAGCCGGTAAGACCCGATGAAAACGGCGGTTTTGCTGTGACCAGAATAGGAACAGGCGGCGAAGAGGAGGGGATTGATAAAAGCCGTCTTGTCGAAGCTGGTGATATCGCTGACTATATAAAGTGGGCCGTATCGTCTGGCGAGGCGCTGGTGGGAGACTCAAAAAGCGGTGGGGCGCGGCCCGTGAAGTTCGGCGATATCGCTATTTTGCTTAGAACGTTCACAAGCCATGAAGTTTACGAAAGCGCTCTTCGAAGATCGGGTTCTCCCTACCAGGTGGTCAAAGGACGCGGGTTTTACGATTCCCAGGAGATAAAAGACATTTCAAACCTCTTGAGTTTTCTTGATTATTCCTCGGACGCTTTAGCGTATGTCTCGGTTCTTAGATCTCCTCTCGCAGGCTTGAGCGACAGCGCTTTACTTACACTTTGCGTCGGCGATAAAGGAGATCGGCTCGATCCGGTGAAGTTTATCCGCCCCGGTGAGCCGCTCCCTTTATTTGATCTTAAAGAAGACGCGCAACGGTTTGAAACCTTCAGGGATCGGCTGAGCCAGTGGAAAGCCGCCCGCGACCGCATGACCATATCCGAGCTTATCGAGACAATCATCTCCCAGACAGGTTACGGGGCGGTGATGACAAGCCGGTTCAACGGCGAGCAGTATCTCGGCAACATATTTAAACTGATAGAGCTTGCGCGCACATTCGAGATGGACGGATCGCGGGGACTAAAAAACTTTATCGTAAGACTCAAAGCTATGATCGCAAGGGAGCCGGGCGAGGCCAAGGCGGATATAAGCGGAGGCGATGAGGATGTGGTCAGGATAATGACCACACATCAAAGTAAAGGTCTTGAGTTTCCTGTAGTCATTATTGCGGATATAGCGTCGTCGATCAGATCTCAGGCGGGCAAGATAACGTTTCATCCCGAAGGGGGCCTGGGGCTTCAACATTACGATCTTGCCAGTGGGAAATGGTACGCCGGGCCGATATTTCGAAACGGAGCCGAACGCGCAAAGTCTGAACAGACGCAGGAGCTTAAAAGGCTTCTATACGTCGCCATGACCCGCGCGCGCGACAGGCTTGTGTTAAGCGGAGCCGCCAAACGAAAAGGAGTGTGGCAAAACTGGATAGATGAAACGATAGAAGAGGCGGGGCTTTCCGATAAGGTAGCTATATTTCAAAAACCGGCTGTGCCGGACATATCGTCATCTACGCCCGGCGCGCCGCCGTTAGTAGACCGCCTGCTCGCGGGTTACAGGCCGGATGCCGCTGTGCCTGGAAAGCCGGCCGCGCTTTCGCCCGGAATTCCTTCGATGCAGATAAGCGTAACGTCTCTGGCGTCATTTAGTTTGTGTCCACGTCTCTACTATTACCGGCATGTCATGGAGGCCCCCATGATAGACCATGCTAAAGCTTTCAGTTTTCCTGATGACGACGAGCGGTCCCGGCGGGAAACTGGAATCCGGGTACATGAAGTTTTAGAGCAAACGCAAATCGGAGAGGGGGCTCCTGAAAACGCTCTGAAAGACGCCGTTAACGAAAAGTTTCTGGATTTTTCGCGTGGGACAAAGAGCGCTGTTTTAAAGAATCTGGCCACAGCTTTCGGCAAGCCGCCGCTGTCGGCTCTCCGTCTGGCGCCTCCTGGCGCCATAATGAGAGAGGTGTCGCTTGTACACAAGATCGTTGAAAAAGAAATGGAGCTTATCATTCACGGAGCCGCAGACATAATCTGGTTCGACGGGAACGAATGGAATATGGTTGATTATAAATATTCCGCAAGACCGGTTGATGAGAGAGGCTATCTGTTTCAATTAAAACTTTACGCGCACGCGATGATGACGGCGCACAGAATGAAATCGCTGAACACGGCGGTTGTGTATTTAAAAGAAAAAAAAGATTCGGCGTCAACGATGCGTTTTTTGCCGATAGACGCTCCGGATTTGCGCGACCGGGTTGTTAATATGGCGCGGAGGCTTTTAAAACTGGAGAAAAAGCCGGAGCGTGAATGGCCGATGCGTGAGAGAAAATCGTGCGATGAGTACGAATGCTTTTTCAGGAGCAGATGCTATTGACCTGGCCCCCCCCCCCGATTTCTAGGCTGTTACGTCAATATTTTTAACCTGGCTGTCTTCACTCGCAGGCTTGTTTTCAGAGCCGCCGGAGGATTTCTCACTCATATTGAAAACGTCAATTACTTTTACCTTCTGGGTTTTATACGACTCTTCGGCGGTAACGCGATCTTCTTTTTTACTATCTTGCTCTTGTTTCCCGGTGGGGTTTGATCCGAGGAAAAACTCTTCGCTGATTTTACCGGTCTCGCTGTCATTTTGATTATCGGACGTCTTTCCGAATACAGGCGTTTCTTTTGACGGCTCTTTGTCCGCTCCCAGGAACTGGACATCCACTTTATCTGGATCGTTGGCTCCTATAGGTTTTAGACCCTCTTGGCTTTTCGCTTTGGCCTGATCGTTGTTAAGGCTGTATTTGTCAAAAGTCTCCTGGGTCTTCTGCATGTTTTTCTGGAAAGCGATCTGGCTGGTTACAGATACATATTTTGTCGCCGCGAAATCGTAAGGCTCACGGGAAAAACCAATCCTTGGCCGTCCGTAAGAGTCGTACTGCTGGGTGAAAAATATTTCCTTGTTGTTGACCTGGCGCCCTTCTTCCTGGGTTACGATGACATCGTTCTGTTTTGTTGGAGTCAGGTCGATTTCCATTTTTACATAGCCGTTCGGGGCGCCTTTCCAGGCATTGCTTGTAAATCGGGCCGTCAGGCCGTTGGCGCCCAGCGTTCCTTTCGAAATATTGCTACCTTTTACATCGGTTTTTATCGCTTTGCCGGAGCCGGGGAGGGCGATATCGCCGCCGCCGCCCATAGGAGTGAGCCCCGGAGCCATCAGCTTGAAATCGACCCGTTTGCGGGGTTTGGGAATGAAGATAGCCTTTTCCGCTATCGAAGTTGAAACCAGATATTTTCTCGATATGCGCACCTTGGACACAGGGGCGCCCACGCCTAACTTGGCGCTTTCCAAACCTAGACCCATGACAATTCCTCCTACAACATCCTTGTTATGGCCTTTTCCATACTATTGAAAGAAAAGACATACTCACTATTTTTACTGAGTATTTAACTTCAGCGCCAGACATCCTGTCCGCCGATATAAGTTCTTTTCGGAAAGCAATATCAAAACTTTACTACTGTGGCCCGATTTTATTGATAAAAAATCGAGGGAAACAGCGTGATCGTTTTCGCGGGGAGTATAATCAGACCAACAGGCGCGCGCTTAAGCCACGGATGTAAACCTGGCTCTGCTCTTTGGAGTGGTGTCCGGTTTTGGGCGCCGGGCTTTAAGGTTTCTGCAGATATTTAAGGAAAGGCGAGTCTGGAGACAGCACCATAGAGCCTTTATTGACAAGCGCTTTTCTGTAAGCTTCCAGCGATCTTATGAAGGCGTAAAATTCCTCGTCCTGGCCGAAAGCCTCCGCCGTGATCTTGATCGATTTAGCGTCCCCTTCACCTCTTATCTTCTGCTCGTTTTTATAAGCTTCGGCGAGAAGGATCACTTTTTCCTTGTCGGTTTTGGCGCGGATTTTCTGCGCTTCTTCTTTTCCCTCGGAGCGGAACTGCCTGGCGATACGTTTACGCTCTTCTCTCATCCTGCTGAAGACCGCCATCTGGTTCTCAGGCGGCAGGTCGGCTCTTTTAATCCGGACATCGACGATTTCCACGCCCATTTTAAGCTCCTGCACTTTCGCGTTGGAGCGCTCTGTAACTTGTTTCATTAAACTTGCGCGTTGTGTAGTGACGATCTGGGACAGATCGTGCGCGCCGAAATCCTGACGAAGCTCTGAGTAGATAATGTCTCTTAGCCTGTCTTTGGCGATGGCCTCTGTTTTAGCGCGTTTATAGAACTGCTCCGGGTCGATAATTTTCCATTTCGCGAAATTATCGATGATCAGCGCTCTTTTATCTTTGGTAACGACTTCCGTGGGTTGTACGTCATGATCCAACAGCCGGTTGTCGTAATAGATGACCGACTGTACGAAAGGTGTCTTGTAGTGAAAACCTGGTTTCTGAATTTTCCTCACAAACCTGCCGAACTGGGTCACTACGCACTGTTCATTTTCATTAACTATAAAAAAAGTTTCTGACGCCAGGAACAAAACAAGGACGACAATAACGGGAATGATGGCCGATAACAGGTTCTTCATGACTTTACTTTTCTCATTTTACCCCCGATGGCAAAAGACCGCCAAGCGGCAGGAGCGGGAGGATAGAATTCATGGCTTTTTTGTCGATTATGATTTTGTCCATTTTGGAGAATACTTCTTCCATCGTTTCTATATAGAGCCGTTTTCTCGTTATCCCCGGCGCCTTGCGGTATTCAAAGAGCTGGGCCAAAAACCGGTTCGCGTCACCTTTGGAGAGGCTGATTCTTTGCTCCCGATAGGCCTCGGCCTTGGCGATGATCTGGGCCGCTTTGCCACGGGCCTCAGGTATCACAGAATTGCTGTAACCTTCGGCCTCTCGGATCAGCCTGTTCTTATCCTCTTCGGAGTTGTTCACGTCTCGAAACGACTCACGCACTTCTTTTGGCGGGCGCACGTCCTGCAATTGCACAAGGTTCACGGTCAACCCGGCATCGTACAAATTCAGGACTTTTTGCATCTGATCGTGAATATCCTGTTGTATCTGGCTTTTACCGACAGTCAGGATATCGTCTATATTGTTTTTGCCTACTACTTCCCGAAGAGACGCTTCGGCGACGTTTTTAACGGTTTCGTAAAGACCCCGGTCACGCAGAGCCCGGAACGAGTCTGCGACGCCGAAGAGGAACTGCGCCGGATCCTTAACCCGATATTGCACAGACATATGAATATCGATCATATTCGCTCCTTCGGTGAGCATAATCGACTCTTTCGTCAGCGACTGGCGCGACATCCGGGAAGCTTCGGTGCGAAAACCAATTTCTATTCTTTTAATCTCCTCAGTCCTGACCTTGATGACTTTTCCGAAAGGAGGCGGTATATTCCAGTGCAGACCGGGGACTGTGTTCGCGGTGTGTTTGCCGAAAACAAGCACGACGCCCTGCTCTTGCAAATCCACCTTGTAAAGGCCGGTCAAAAGCCACAGGCCGACTATCACAGGGATAATTATGAGAAAATGACCAGGTTTAATGGTCGGAGGTTTGAACTTTGACAGATCGAACTCCGGCATTTTATCAAAACCGCCCGAACCGCCCTTGGGGCGCCTAGGCCTGTCTTCCCAGCCCATTAATACACCTTATGTTTTTAATTAGAGAAGGAGTATAGCCACATAATCAAGCGCCAGTCAATATGATTAAAGACGTAAAGCGCGGGGAATACTTTTAAGATTCTGCTATAATTAGCGTTAATCAAAAAACAGTGGGAATATGGCGCAGGATCATCTCGACTTCGAAGAGCCGATAGTCGATCTGGAGACAAAGATCGACGAGTTGCGCGAGCTTTCCAAAAGGGACGGCATCGATTTTTCGTCCGAAATCAAAAAGCTCTCAGGCAAAGTAAACAGGCTCAGAAAAGACACTTTCTCCAAACTGTCGCCGTGGCAGAGGACCCGTCTTGCGCGCCATCCAAAAAGGCCCTACGCTCTCGATTACATCAGTAATATCAGCTCCGGGTTTTTAGAGCTCCACGGCGACAGGACGTTCGCCGACGGAGTCTCCATCGTGGGAGGATTCTGCAAACTCGACGGCAGGACAATTATGATAATCGGTCAGCAAAAGGGGCGCGACACGAAAGAAAAAATCTACAGGAATTTCGGCATGTCTCACCCGGAAGGATATAGAAAAGCATTGCGTCTTATGAAGCTGGCGGAGAAATTCAACAGGCCCATAGTCACGCTGGTGGACACTCCCGGCGCTTATCCTGGCGTTGGCGCCGAAGAGCGGGGGCAGTCGGAGGCTATAGCGCGAAACCTGATTGAGATGTCGGCGCTAAAAGTTGCGGTGGTATGCGTGGTGATCGGCGAAGGCGGCTCCGGCGGCGCTATCGCGCTTGGTGTTGGCAACAGGGCTTTAATGATGGAAAATTCGGTCTACTCGGTTATAAGCCCGGAAGGGTGCGCGGCCATTTTATGGAAGAGTAGCGAGAAGGTGGAGGAGGCGGCCGAAGCCTTGCGGCTTACGGCTCAGGATCTTCTGCAATTCGGACTGATAGACGAGATAGTCAAAGAGCCGTTGGGCGGGGCGCACCGTAATCCCAGGATATCCGGGTCGATCCTCAGGCGCGCTATTCGCAGAAACCTCAACGAGCTTTGCCAGATGAGCCCGGAGGAGCTTCAAAAACAAAGACGAGAAAAATTCAGGAACATGGGGTCGTTTGTTTAAGAGGGATTGCCGCGCTCGTTTCACTCTCTCGCAATGACATTTTATCTGGAGCCCCGCACACATTGCGCTACTGTCATCCCGCGCTTGATGCGGGATATTGCTTTGCAAAGCGCTCGCCTTTTTCAACAGAGATTCCGGCTCCCGGATCAAGTCCGGGACGGGCTGGAATGACATGGCGTAAAGCCGTGAGAGCCATGCGCTCCGGGTGACCTTACGGCGTGACGCGCCGCACAGCCCAGGCTTCACGCCCCGTCGTCCTGAGTAACACGAGGGGCCTTGCTTTTATCTTTTTTTGAACACCACCCCGTTACGGGCGTGGCCCAGCCACTCCCCTCCTCGATAAAGAGGGGAAAGCTTTGTGCGAACATCGCCTGTTGTGGGTATGGCCGCCAGGCCGAGGGGGCGCTCATATTCATTGTCATGCCGGATTTGATCCGGTATCTCATCTATTCCGGCGCGAGACCCCGGCTCAAGGCCGGGGTGACAGTGTTGGCGCGCGGGGTGACAGTGTTGGCGTCCGGGGTGACAGTGTTGGCGTCCGGGGCGCCAAGTTGTAAACAGAATTCTCGTCTGTCCATACGCCCCTTGTAAATAGAAGTTTTTTTAATACACATTGACGAAACGTCATTGCGAGTGAGGTGGCGCGGCTACGCCGAGACATCGAGCGCGGCAATCTCTATTTTTTAACCAACGATCTTCTGTTCTCTTTTCGTTTGGTGAATCCTGCCCTGTCGAAATGCTCCAGTATGTCGATGGCAGATTTACGGCCAACGCCAAGAAGGTCGCGGTATCTCGCCGTCTCCACCGGGCCGTTCTCTTCTATCTCTTTGACCAGGATATTACGCGCTGTATTGAGCGTATCGTGATGGATGGTGTAATCGGGAGCCAGAGAGACAAGATCACCGGTTTGTGTCAAGATACGTATCATTCTCGCCGCTTCACTTTTTTTCATTCCAAGCTCTTTATAAACCTTGTCGGTTTTCGGAGCGTTTTTGAGCCCTCCTTTTTGGTATGCGCCGAGTATGGCCTGCCTGCTCCTCTCGTCGTCTCCCGAAAACTCCACATCCCGGCCCGGAAGTTTTAGCGCCGACCCCTTGAATTCTATTTTTTTAGAAGAGACCGCCCTTCGTATCCAGTAGGCCGATAGCTGATAGTCTACAGAGGGGAGGGCGGCGATCGCTAACGCGGACTCTTCTATTCCCTGCAGAGCCGGGTTATTTTTATGGAATTGAGTTACAGCTTCGAGTATCTCCCCGATTATCTTCTTGCTCGCCTTGATATCGAAAGCGTATGCCATGCTTTTCCACTCGAAAGTGGAGATTTCATTTTTTAACTGTTTCAGTTTTTTGGCAAGCGCCGGTTTGGGCAGGTTGAACATTCCCATCAACTTGTCCAGAGGCGTCCCCCAGGGCGTCTGACCGATCATTGCGCGAATTCCTGAATCGGTATTTTTCAGCGCATCCCATTTATCCGATAAACTGACAAGGCGCCGCCTGCCCAACGGAGCGCCCCCCGGCTCCAATATCACGCCGCCGCCAACAGTGTTGCGGGCGGACGAAGAGCGGAGCACGAACCTGTCCGCGTTCAACATCTGAATGGGATCATAGAACCGCGCCTGGGCTATCCCTTTTTCTCCTGGGTTGAGGCTTTTGTCTGATGAGAGGTATACACGGCAAAGCGTTTCCGCCGTGTGCAGGTGCAGAAGATAGGATCGGCCATGGACAATTTTCAACGGGGAGGTGGAATGGCAGATGACCTCGGCTGTGAACTGCGTAAAAGCGGCGCCTACAGCCGGATGGCAGATCACCATGCCTCGTCTTAGCTGGTTTTTATCGACGCCTGTAATGTTTATCGCCGCCCGCGATCCGGCCTCCGCCGCCATGGCTGTTTCGCCGTGACGCTGAACACGTCGCGCGCGGACATCCATGTTTCCCGGCGAAATCTCTGACTTGTCGTCGGGCGCCACTTTCCCGCTAAAAACGGTTCCGGTGACGACCAGCCCGTGTCCTTTTATAATAAAAACCCTGTCTATAGGCATTCTGAAAAATCCGTCCGCCCATCTTGTGGACGCGGTTTTTGAGATGATGTTCAACTCATCTTTTAATTGTTCTATCCCAAGGCCGGTTGCTGAAGAGCAGGGGATTATCCTGGATCCGGCCAGACATGACTTTTGAATAAGATCGGACACTTCCATCGTGGCCAGCTCCAGCGTCTCTTCGTCCACAAGATCGGCTTTCGTAAGGGCCACCACGCCGCGTGTGACTCCTAACATCTCAAGTATCGCCAGATGCTCGACAGTTTGCGGCATCACAGCGTCGTCGGCTGAGACTACGAATAAAGCTACATCGATCCCGGCGGCTCCAGCCAGCATATTGTGGATAAAACGCTGGTGGCCGGGCACGTCCACTATCCCGGCGATCATACCGTCGGAAAGCTCAAGTTTCGCGAAACCTATGTCTATGGTGATGCCCCGCTTTTTTTCTTCCTCTAACCGGTCGCAATCGACCCCGGTCAAGGCCTTTACAAGACTTGTTTTGCCGTGATCTATATGCCCGGCGGCGCCGATGACGCAGTTGAAATGGCTCATGCTAGATATATAACCAAAAAGGGGAGATGAGGCAACTTAGAGGCTGGGCTGAATTTTGACCGATTAAGATAAGGTCCCCATAAATACGCGGTTTATTTTGTTTGACAACGGCCAATACCGGCTCTACAATCCATTCTTCTTTTGAAAAGTGGGGCCGTAGTTCAGCTGGTTAGAACGCCTGCCTGTCACGCAGGAGGTCGCGAGTTCGAATCTCGTCGGCCCCGCCATATTTTCAACAGGGCGCCTCTGTGTCTTGTTAATTTTTCCATATTGATATCAACTTGCGGCCAAACAGGCCCCGTTTTTGGACTCGCGTTTCGCGGCTCTCATAAAATCCCCAGCCATAACCAAGGACAAGCGCAAACTGGCTATAGTCGGCAGTACCAGATGTGGCGCCTATTTTTATGTCGGCGCCGGTAAGCAGGCGCAGGTCAAAACCGACGTTGAGCGAGCCGAACCTGTAGGTAGCTCCGCCGCCAAAAAAAAGGCCTGCGGATGAATCATCACCGCTCACGCCAAGACCGCCGATACTACCTGTAATCTTCGCTTTAATAAAAGATACCCCTGCATTTAAATATGGTGTCATGCTTGTTCCGGGCAAAAAATATTTTCTTGCCCCGATATACAACTCGCTCGTGGTTCCTTCCAGCTTGATATTAGCGGAGCCTAAACTATTTGACACAATAATATTTTCGTCTTTTTTTGATCCGGAAAAACCTATAAGTATGTTTACCGGCCAGCTTTTTCCCTTAAAATCCGCTTCGACACCTAATAAGCGCTGTTCATGCACCGGTTTCCAGTCATCCTCGTCCATATTTCTCTGCCCCAAAAGCACATTAACATCGCCTGTGGATTTACCTTGCGCGTAGGCCGAAGGATGTATAGCCAGGATCAGAAATAACGCGATGACGCTGGCGGTCTTTATCATTTTAATTATTCGCGCTTTACCAAATAACATGGTTTTGAAACTTGAGCCACGTTTGACGCTCATAGGCCCCCAAAAAATAATGTAAAAAATAAACTGCCAATGTAAAAATATATTTGCTCCTGAAAGTAGATTTCTTTTCTTGATACAGGAAAACATGGCGAGTGTCTCAGTGTCAAGAGCATGGCAGAATGATTATTTGTCCTGCTACAATTATGTGTCATAATCTTTAATCAACCGTATTCGCTTTTACTGGCGCGGTGAGATATATCTGTTTTTTTCCGGTTAAACACCGAGTTTATGTGGGCCGTTAGCTCAGCTGGTAGAGCAGCTGACTCTTAATCAGCGGGTCGCAGGTTCGAGCCCTGCACGGCTCACCATATTTCAATGACGTAGAAGAGCGCGCCACCCTCGCCATGGTCTGTGTAATCGCTGTGTAATCGGTTGGGAGTGATTCGCCAGATGGTCTAGAGCGATTGAATACGGCGCAAAACGCAAACAAGTCTAATATCCCGTAGGGCAGAGTTCCACGGGCTTGCCCCTGGGTGAATGTAGAGGCGGAGAGGGAGGGATTATTCGGCGCTATGCGCCTTCATATGTCGGAGTCCAATATTGAAAAGGACTCCTCGGTACGAACCCTTTACTTACGGGTTCGAACCCCATCATCACTTCACCACACACCTCCCCTACGGGGGGCTATGTGGTGAAAATGGCGGAGAGGGAGGGATTCGAACCCTCGGTAGGGGGTAAACCCTACACACGCTTAGCAGGCGCGCACCTTCGGCCTCTCGGTCACCTCTCCACTTGTCGGACGCTTAAGCGCCAGGAGAAAATTATATCATCCGCCGCCATACGATGACAGAATAAGGCGCAAAAAAAATGATGGCTGAATCGATGAACATTTTAATCTACGAGCATCTTTGCGCCGGTGGGACTCTTCAAGGGGGTGGGGCCTCCGCGCTTTTGGATGAGGGCGCCGCCATGCTAAAAGCGGCCCTGTCCGATTTTGGGGCTGTAACGGAAGGGCAAGGCGGGCGGGTCTTTGCCGTTGTGGATCGGTCTCTGGCGGAGCGCTTTGACTATTTTCCCGAAATCAATTATGTGGGCGGAGATATCAGAGCTAACTTTACAAATGCCCTCATAGAGTGCGACGGCGCGCTATTAATCGCTCCTGAGACAGGGGGTGTGCTTCAGGAATTGACCGGAGCCCTGGTTTGTGTGGACAAAATAAACCTGGGCTCTGGCCTGGATGCTGTCGCAATTACCGGCTATAAGCCTGCTTTTGCGTCGTTGATGAAGCGAGTCGGCATACTTCATCCTTCCACTTTTACCATTACAGACGGTTTTAATCCGGGGGCGGTGTTCAGTAAGAAGTGGGTGAGCAAGCCTGTAGACGGCGCAGGCTCGGAAGATGTGTCGATTCATCCGGTCGGCGACAATTCCCGTTTTACAGCGGGCGCCGGGATGTTGGCGCAGGAATATATAGAAGGGGAGGCGATGAGCCTTTGCGTCGTATCGGGCGAGAAGAGGTCAGTGATCCTGTCGGTCAATAGACAGTTTTTCGATACCGGCTCCGGCCCCGGCCTGAAATATACGGGAGGCGTCATCACCAGTCAAGAGCCGGACGCCGGGTTAAAAGGTATTGTCACGCAAGTCACGCAAAAAATTCCCGGTCTGCGTGGATTCTGGGGGCTTGATTATATCCAGACCGGCTCCGGCCCGGTCGTTATTGAAGTGAATCCGAGGTTGACATCCAGCTACTGCGCGTTGGGGAAGGCGCTGGGCGTTAATCCGGCGGGAATTATACTAGACTCGGCGCTGGATCAGGCTTTGCCCTATTCATTTGATCGAAAAGAAATTGAGTTCACCCAGAACGGCGATAAGATATGCAAAAAATTCTAGGGCTTGATATCGGCGGGGCGCATATTAAAAGCGCGATAGCCAGAATCGGCGAAATGATTAAGCTCGGTAAACGCGCAACAATTGCTTTCGAAATATTCAGGGAAAAAGAGAGACTCGCCTCACTGCTTGGCGAAATAATAAGGAAAACAAAACCGGATGGCGTGGCCCTGACCATGACCGGTGAGCTGTCCGACGTTTTTTCGAGCCGGGCGCAGGGGGTCGGATGGATATTGGATAGCGCCCTAAAAGCCGTCAGACAGATTGAGATGCGCGTTGTGGATATAAACGGCCGGTTGGTCTCGACGCAAAGCGCGAAACGCAATCCAGCCAGCGTCTCATCGGCAAACTGGTCTGCGACCGGCGCCTTTGTGTCGCGTTGGATAAAAAACGGGATAGTTGTAGACATTGGCTCCACAACCACCGACATACTGCCAATTGTAAACGGAGAAGTCGCGGGTAAAGGAAAAACAGATTATGAGCGCCTCAAGCATGGAGAGCTTTTATACACCGGTTACCTGCGGACAAACGCTGGGGCGGTCTGTCCTGAAATCAGGCTCGATGGCGCCACAATATCCACATGCCCGGAGTATTTCGCCATAATAGGGGATGCGCATTTGTACCTTGGCGAGATCAAGCCGAAAAACTATACATGCCCCACGCCAGACGGCAGAGGCAAAACCAGATCAGCGGCTGGAGCGCGCCTGGCCAGGCTGGTTTTGTCTGATGTTAAAACATTGAAAAAAAAAGATGTCAGCTCGATAGCAACGCAGATAATCAGAGCGCAGGAGCAAATAATAGCGTTCGGGATAAAGAGAATCATCCACAATCACAGGCTCAATATCGCGCCGGTAATAGTTATAGGCCCCGGCAGGATTTATCTGAAACAGATTAAAAAACGTCTCGATATAAACTCTTTTCCACGAACGGTGGGAGGTCATCCGGTGGAGCTAATAGACCCTGCCGTCTGCGTGGCGGCGTTATGGGCGGACGATGCGTCTGGTCGAGACATTAATACTTCTTGACATAACAGGTCGATTAATTGGATACTTTTCTGTCCCTTAGAGGCGCGTAGCTCAGGGGGAGAGCGCTACCTTGACACGGTAGAGGCCGGCGGTTCGAAACCGCCCGCGCCTACCATAGAGGTTAAATTTTTGGAGGATGAAGACTGATTTGGTAAGAGTGAAAACTATCCTTTTGAACGGGATATTGTGTATGTCCGATCAGGAGGTAAGGTATCTCTAGCAGTACCAAGCGTTTAAGGGTCAATGACCAGATTACGAGTAGAAGCGTGATGGTCATTGCCGCTGATGGCGAGCAGATAGGTGTCATCGCTCTGGATGAAGCGCTGGATCACGCCGCCGAAGCGGAAATGGATCTTGTGGAGGTCGCCCCCGGGGCCAGTCCGCCCGTTTGCAAAATAATGGACTATGGCAAGTACAGGTACCGGCAGAGCAAAAAGGCCCACGACTCCAAAAAGAAACAGAAGACGATAAAGTTAAAAGAAGTAAAGACGACGCCGAACACCGAAGAGCATGATTACCAGTTCAAGCTCAACCACGCTAAAAGGTTTTTGGCGGATGGCGATAAGGTGAAAGTATCGGTCTTTTTCAAGGGAAGGCAGATAGC
>VAOU01068317.1_pt1 | contig 17871 bp, 14 predicted proteins | sample 3393871 | NCBI WGS metagenome assembly VAOU01 (sample SAMN08290440, study PRJNA428436) | hydrothermal vent metagenome | isolation source: Deep-sea hydrothermal vent chimney | place: Atlantic Ocean: South-mid Altantic Ridge | depth 1820 m m
CTCATTGCGGGCAAGAATCTCAAGCGGAATGTTCAGGTCTTGTCTTTTGCCTTTTAAATGGTGTACTTGGAACCTGAATTCGCTAACCCTTGCACATTTGATCAAGGGCCTATTATATTTGCCAGCCACATTAAAGAGGACGGTAACAGGCTGGCGGGGATATGAAGGCCTATAAGCCAGTAGGTTTCATTTAGCATAGTTCGATTTTACAGCAGAATGTAGATTGGAATGTACGTTTGACCTACTTTTGAAGATTATTGCATTTAATAGTTAGACATAACATCATATACATGGCTAAGTCTTAGTTAAATATATACGCCCATGATTAATAATTATTATAAATCATGGGCTGATCACCATAGTTCTAAGCATTATACTCTGCACTTTTGTAACGGAACATAGCAGGGGCTCAAATCGCTATTCGTGCATCATTTGAGGCTCACGATGATTGCTGTCCCGTATCGGTAAATCTGAGAAACACTGCGGAAATACGACAGAAACGAACAGCGTGACAACAAACAATTTTAGTTCTGCGATTAGTACGCCGCTGGCATCAATATTTGGTAGCGGGTTCCTTGTGGTTGTGCCTATCCTGGCCAGTGCAGTTGGCCCTTATTCTGTACTCGCAATGGCAGTGGTTGCAATTGTCGCCTTTCTGGTCGGTGGCATTGTCCGGCACAATATACTCTGTGCTGAGCCTGTACTGGCTGAGGGCAGCAAGCGGTTCACTGTTATCGCTGAACGGTTTTCAGATCTGGCACTGGTTTTGGCCTACGTGGTTTCGGTCTGCCTTTATATTCACATTCTTTCTACCTTTGTCCTCGCTAACTTCGATCTGGATACTGATCGCAATAAAAGTATACTGACCACCATAATAATAGGCGTTATTACAGTTATCGGCCTGCTTGGGGGGCTGAAGCCACTTGAAAAACTGGAACGATGGGCGCTTTATGTGACTATACTGATTCTTGCAGTATTGCTCATTATGTTCGGTATCTATGATGCCAACCAGTTTCTGGCACAGCGCCATTTTACTTTACCTGAAATGCCGGAACGTACTGCATGGGAAATTGTAACCATCGTGGCCGGTATGCTTATTGTTGTTCAGGGTTTTGAAACAACACGTTATCTGGGTAAATATTTTGACTCAGTTACGCGTATTCGTGCCTCTCGTTGGTCTCAATATTTTTCACTTAGTATCTACGTGTTGTTTGTTGCCCTCGCGCTACCCATCGTACCGGTATTGAATGGAAATTATGCTGACAACAGTCTGATCAAGCTTGCTGCGACGGCCTCGTTACTTTTACCGATACCCCTGATCGTGGCCGCCAGCCTGTCACAATTTTCCGCTGCAGTAGCGGATACCCTGGCAGCGGCTGCCAACATACAGGAAGCAAGCCACCAACGTATCGGCACACGCTGGGGGTATTTGTTTGTTGGTGTAAGCGCAATGGCGTTGGCCTGGACTAACTCAACCTTTGAAATTATTGCTCTGGCATCGCGTGCCTTCGCATTTTACTACCTGCTGCAGTGTCTGGTGGCATTCTCGGTTTGTCGCAACCATCGTGAACGTATCCGTATTGTTTTTATTGCACTTATTCTTGGTTTTGTTCTGATCTTTGCCGTGCCAGCAGGCTGAATGAACGCAGATATCGCATTGTGGTGTCGGTGTAACGGCTTGTTTATGCAGGCAGCCCAGCAAAAGCTGAAAATCTTGACCTGTGTGCTACACACATGTTTTACACTTTCTCTTAAATAAATAAAGGAGAGCGATCATGGCTATTGATCCAGTGTGTGGCATGACAGTTGAAGCGAATAGCGCGGCGGTGCAGGAAGAGTATCAGGGCACAATCTGGTATTTCTGCTGCGACAGTTGCCGCAGTAAATTTCTGACAGATCCTGCCACTTATACACAACCCGAGACGATGACTGATCCGGTATGCTGCATGGAGGTATCCACAGATTCGAGTTATCACGTGGAATATGAGGGGAAGACTTACTATTTCTGCTGTGAGTCCTGTCTCGGCAAGTTCAATATCGAACCTGCGCATTACATACAGATACATTACGCGGAACCGTAGTGACAGGCAGTGTTTTCCGCTTCAGGCCCATAACTTCAGCACAAAATATCGTATTACTACATTTAATAGATTGATGCATATGACGATTCCTGCTAGCTTGCTCTAGTATACGATTGGCATCGACTCGATGCGCTGTGTGATTTTACTTTATTATTCAGCATGTGTGGCGCCTGCCGGCGGTAAATCTCAGCAATACCACTAATGCGGTACAGGACGTCCCAGTCTGAAATTATACCGAAGACCAGCTCGAACATAGGGGTGGTCAGTCGTAAGCTTATCGTTTTGGATACAGCAACAGGGAGGACTGGTAATGCAGATTGGTATGGTTGGTTTGGGACGGATGGGTGCGGCGATGGTTCGCCGCCTGATGCGTGCCGGTCATGAGTGTGTAGTATTCGACCGCAACCCGGAGGTCGTCAGTGAACTGGAGGCGGAAGGTGCAAGCGGGGTGGCCGATCTGTCTGAGCTCGTGGCCAGACTGGATAAACCCTGCGCTATCTGGGTCATGGTCCCTGCAGCTGTTGTGGGCAGTGTCATCGAGATGCTGGGCAATGAATTGGCGGCAGGTGATATCCTCATCGACGGCGGAAATTCCTATTACAAGGATGACATTGCCCGCGCTGCACAGCTTAAATCCACGGGCATTCACTATCTGGATGTCGGCACCAGTGGTGGTGTATTCGGTCTGGAGCGTGGTTATTGCCTGATGATAGGTGGTGAGACTGAGCCCGTACAACATCTTACCCCGGTGTTTTCAGCACTGGCGCCTGGCATGGGCGAGATACAACGCACCATGGGGCAACAGGGTGATCCGACGCCAGCCGAACAGGGCTACCTGCACTGTGGCCTAAGCGGCGCGGGGCATTTTGTCAAAATGGTTCATAACGGTATCGAATATGCACTGATGGCTGCATATGCAGAAGGTTTTAATCTTCTGCAACACGCCAATGTCGGTAAGCGTAGCACTGACATTGATGCCGAAACTACGCCATTACGTGACCCGGACGCCTTTCAGTACGACATTGATGTTGCCGCTGTGGCCGAAGTGTGGCGCCGTGGCAGCGTTATTTCCTCCTGGCTGCTGGATCTCAGCGCGGCTGCATTGCATGGCGATCCGAAGCTGGACGGTTTTCAGGGGCAGGTTTCTGATTCCGGCGAGGGACGCTGGACCAGTATAGCGGCCATTGAATCCGGGTCACCGGTACCGGTACTCAGTACGGCGTTGTATGCACGCTTTACTTCACGCGGCGAAAGCGATTTTTCCAACAAGCTGCTAGCCGCCATGCGCTACGGATTTGGTGGCCATCTGGAAAAGAAAAAATAACTCTCTTGAGATTAATACATCATGCCACACACTAACACAAAGACTGATACGCTTCCGGCACCTCCCTGTATTATGGTAATTTTCGGTGCAGCCGGGGACCTGGCCAAACGCAAGCTGTTTCCGGCGCTTTACTACCTGTCTGTGGTGAACCAGTTGCCGGAACACTTTGCGATATTGGGTGTCAGCCGGGAAGACTTCAGCACTGAAAGTTACCGAGAGCTGATGAATACCGAAAGTCGTGCACACCTCGACGGCGATTATTCGCAGGATATCTGGGATCGACTGATCAAGTGCTGTCACTATCTGCAGGGTGACTTCCGTGATACGGCCGCATACCAGGCACTAGCGCAGAAATTGGGTGAGCTTGGCGATCAATGTAAAATACCAGGCAATTACCTCTTTTATATGGCGACGCCGCCGGCCTTCTTTGGCGATATTGCCGAGCAAATTTCCGGTGCCGGCCTGGCCACCGAGCCAGACGGCCACTGGCGCCGGCTGGTTATCGAAAAACCATTTGGTCGCGATCTGCAATCTGCCCGTGATCTCAATCGCAGGTTGCTGGATGTATTTGACGAACGCCAGTTGTACCGGATTGACCATTATCTCGGCAAGGAGACCGTACAGAACTTCCTTGCCTTTCGTTTTGCCAATGGCGTCATCGAACCCATCTGGAATCGCCGCTATATCGATCATGTGCAGATCACTGTGGCCGAACCTCTGGGTGTGGAAAACCGCGCCAGTTATTACGAAGGCACCGGTGCGCTGCGGGATATGATCCCCAATCATTTGCTGGCGGTGCTGACCATTATTGCCATGGAGCCACCAATATCTTTCAATGCCGATGAAATCCGTGATGAGCAGGCCAAGGTGTTACGTGCCATCCAGCCTCTGACACCGGAAGAAGTGCTTACCCATACTGTACGAGGTCAGTACGGATCGGGCGTCACGCACGATGGGACGCGTGTACCGGCTTATCGTCAGGAAACGGGTGTTGCACAGGATTCACAGACTGAAACGTTTGTTGCGCTGAGTCTTATGATCGACAGCTGGCGCTGGGCCGGTGTACCTTTTTACCTGCGCACGGGAAAGCGTTTGCCTGGACGTTACACCGAGATCATGATCCAGTACAAGTACGCACCGAATGCTGCGTTTAAACGCTCGGTACTGAAGGATAAACACGTAGAACCAAATGTTATGGTACTGCGCATACAGCCCAGTGAAGGAATCAGCCTGGGAATTAATGCCAAGGTGCCCGGTCAGGCATTGCGGTTGAGTCCGGTGGAAATGGATTTCAGCTATGATGATTATTTTGGCAATGAGCCAAGTACTGGTTACGAAACATTGATTTATGACTGCATGCAGGGTGATCCCACGTTATTCAAGCGTGCTGATATTATCGAGAATGCCTGGCAGTTAATGGAGCCGATACTTGACGTATGGAGTGCTCTACCACCGCGTGACTTTCCGAATTATGCCGCCGGGGAATGGGGGCCATCAGCGGCTGATGAGCTGCTTCAACGTGACGGTCGCTCATGGCGTATATGTACACCGGGCGGTTGTGTTCGCAGAACAGGCAGCGAATAGACCGGTTTTATGAACGCGTTAATCGGCAACAGGACGGAAAACAGATCTCATCATTTTTCACTTAAACGGTAGGCCAGTTGTCGCGCTCCCAGCAGGCCTGCCTGCTGGTTCAGAATGAGTTTTACAGGGATCTTTTCAAGTAATTTCTGCATGGGACTCTTATTGCTGAAAGCCTTCAAAAATACCTGTGACTGCATGAACGGTACATTTTTTGTCGCGATACCACCGGCAATATACAGGCCATCATACGGCAGGGTTGTCAGGGCCAGATTTCCAGCCTGTGAGCCATATATTGTTATAAACAGAGTCATAGCCCGGGCAGCCAGAGACTGGCTGTCTTCCAGAGCGGCATGACTGATAGCCGCCGGGTTGCCGGTCGTCAGTCTCTTGCTCAGTTCAGGATCAACCAGATCCGGGTGCTGTTGCTCGAGGAAATGATATATATTAACGATTCCCTGGCCTGACAGAACTGTTTCACAGGAGATGCGCGGGTATTTTTTACGCAGATAGCTGGCAAGTTTAAATTCAATATCAAGGACGGGGGCGTAATCTGCATGCCCGCCTTCCATCCCGTACACCTCGTACCGGTTTTGCTGGTAAATCAGCAACGCTTCCCCCAGACCCGTACCGGCACCAATTATGACCTTGCGGGTCCCGGCCTGTGCCTGTCCTTCCTGCAGGACCAGGATGTCATCCCTGTTGAGTACTTCGATGCCATAACCGATAGCCTTGAAGTCATTAATAATTTTTACAACAGGAATATCGAATTGTGCTGCCAGCTTGAGGTTATCGATTTTCCAGGGGAGATTGGTAACCTGCACAGATTGTTTCTCATTGTCAGTTGCAACGGGACCGGCAACAGCAAGACAGGCGATTTGAGGTTTGGGCTGATCCTGGAGAAAAACATCCAGCGCCTGATCGAAGGATTTATATTCCCCGCTTATCAGGCGTTGCTGGTAGATAATATTTAATTGGTGATTGCCGATGTCACAAAGCTGTAACAGCGTCTTTGTGCCGCCAATATCGGCCGAGAGAATAACCAAAACAGTGTACCTCTTGCTGCACTTTCATCCAGAAACCAGAAAAGTCCCCCGCCAGCGATTATACCCTGTACAGGATGCTTTCCTGATAAATTTGATATAAATATCTCCGTCAAAACAGGGTTCTTTCTCTTTCCTGTAGCAAGGATCAGTACATTTCTGGCGTTGTTTTTAGAAGTAATGCACCAGTCCTTTAACTTTCCAGGTTGATGAGTTGTTCAGCTAGTTGGTACGGGTACAGGCCTTCATTCAGGTTCTACGACTTCGATCCGGTAACTGTCTCGTGTTTTCCCATCTGCCGTGTTCGCTTCGATGGTGAAATGCAATGATTCGCCGATGCCGAGTGTCTTTACCGGCAAGGTGATCCTGTGCAGATCAAAACCCGCAGGTGTTGTTTTCACCTCATTGGTATCCGGTGCGTCGCCGACCAGAAATCGTATAGTGGCAGGTTGTGGCAGGCAGATACACAGGGCCTCGCCCTGGAAAATCGTATCGATGGGCGCCATAGGTGTCCATACCGCGAGTATCGCCTTCGGGCGTTGGCCATCATAGCGCTCCCATACCGTGTCGAGCCGGTCCACGGGATGACCCGCAGCGCGAGAATGCGCCAGTTTGATAAATTCCGCGTGGGCCCATACCAGCGGCATCGCCGATCCTGTCGCCTGGCCGGGGTACAGTCGCCGTTCGGGGATGGGTTCGGCATCCCAGACCTGCTCCGGGAGCATGCCGCCGCGTCCTGCCATTGCGGCCATGGCACCCAGATAGGGCAGGGGGTCGTTGCCGGCCAGCAATTCGTAGTGGCCACGCTCCCCTGTGAGCAGCGGCCAGGGGCGACCGTGGCCGGTGCCATTGAAAGCAGAACCATCACGGTGTTCGCCATAGCCGTCTCCATTGTAGCGGTACCAGGCCGAACCATTCGGCGTCTCCGCCCTGAGCAGGGCATCGACGACCCGGACGCTGTCCCTGATCAATGGGTCGTCGGCTCGCCGTAACCCGAAACGCACCAGCTGTAGAAAGTCAGTGCTGATCTGTTCCGCTGCGGATAACCCGGGATCCTGCAGCCGATTCTTGATGGGTAACTGCTGGCTCACTGCTTCCTCATCCATAATCGCTTTTGGTGGTGCAGTTCGAATGTAATAGCCGGCTACCCCGTGCTTTTGTGCCAGCGCGGTATCGCGCACAACGGTCCATGATTCGATCCGGCTGTTCCAGAAGTCTGCGATGGCCAATGAAGTTTCCCGGTTCTGGCCCTTCAGGAAATCAGCACCGCTGACCAGTGCGGCAATACAGATCGCCAGGGTAAAAGTGTTGACTCCTGCATTTTCCTCCCAGCGATCCTGGTCGGAGGCGGGACCGTTGTGCGCGATGAAGCTAAGGGCACGGGATACCATGTCAGCAATCTCGATACCATCCAGCGATCCACGCGCTGCAAGCTCTGCCGCCAGCAACACCGGGAATGCGGCTTCGTCGAGCTGGGTCCCCTGCCAGTAAGGTTTTCCACCGAGCCACTGGTTCTGGTACCAGTGGCCGTCTTCGAGCTGGGTGGCAATAAGATAACGCAGGATTTCGCGTGCCTTGTCGTCCGCACCCAGCATTAATAGCGCACCCGCGCTTTCTACCAGGTCGCGCGGCCAGACCAGGTGGTAGCCACCGCGTTCGTTGCGCGTTTCGCCCCAGGGGATGCTGAGGCTGGCAATCATGGCACCGGTAAAAATCTGATCCTGATGGGTGCGTAGCACCATCGCCGAGATTTTTAATTCATTGAGCAGGGGCTCGGGCAGATCCAGGTTGAGTGCGCATCGCAGGTCGCAGTTCGAATGCCAGTCGCGCCAGTCGTTGATCTGTTGTTGCCATGGACTGTCAAAGGATCTTGGCAGGGCGGACAGAGCCACTGTGGCAGCAGATTCCCTGCTGCTGGCAAAGCCGAGCGCCAGTACCGAGTAGCGGGGCAGACCACCGGTCAGTGCAACATTACCGGGACCGGCCTGCTTGTAGTGCCAGTGCATGGCTCCGTTACGATTGAAGTCCTGCCAGCCGTCGCTACCACCGACATAACCGGCACTGACTTCCTGGAAGGCATCGCGCTGGTTGGCGTCCACGGCCGCCAGCGCCAGGCCGAATGGACCCTGTTTCGCCCACAGCACACGGCGGCCATGGTAGCGCGCTACCATGGCCTGGTTGTCATAACCGGTCCCTCCCAGGCGGGGGGCCAGCAGCACATAGGGCCGCAACGATGCGTCACCTTGCAGCCGGCATTCAATCAGTAGCACATCGCGTTGTGGATCGGGCGTGATGCGGAGTGTCAGCGTGAAACGTGGGTGCCGGTGGATCAGGGTGTAAGCGGGTATGCCGGGCTCGGGCTGGCTGAGGGTATAATCATCCAGACGTTTGACCTCTACCCAGAAGCCGGCACCATCGGCGATGATGAAGCCGAGATCGCGGATCTGCGGCAGGTCGACACGTGGATAGTAGACCTCATTGATGATGCCTCGGCCGAGTGTAAACCACAGGCGTGACGGCCCCAGCGAACACCCCACGGCATTCTTGCGCCCACCGCTCCAGGTCGGTGGGATACCTGGTCTGCCGGGTGCATGGCCGGTAACCTCGTAGGACTCAGAAACGAGTGGCAACTCGCTCATGCTAGTTCAGGCAAGCCGGCCGAGTAACACCTGTGCCGCCAGCCCAATGCCCAGGGTAAAGGTGAAGGTGATGCCCAATACCCACTTTACCAGTGGTATCGGCGCAGAACCTGATGCTGTGATAATGGGTTGCTGATACATTGGTACGATTATACGCAGATACACCGCTAGTGACAGCACACTGTTGAGTATGGCTATTACAGCAAGCCAGGTGAAGCCTGCCTCAATCGATGCACCGAACAACAGAAACTTGCCGACAAAGCCGGCGAGTGGCGGGATACCGGCCAGTGAAAGAAGAAACACCACCATTGCTACACCTATAGCAATATTTTTACGCCCGATGCCAGAGAATACATCAAGCGTTCGACCTGCATGCATAACGACAGCAAAGGCACCCAGATTCATTGCGGCGTAGGCGGCAGAAAAAACAATAATGGACGTAAATGCGAGTGGGCTCGCCCCCACCGCGACAATACCGATAAGAAAATAACCTGCCTGGGCAACTGACGAATAGGCGAGTAGTCGCACAACATTGTCTTGCACCAACGCAGCCAGATAGCCATAGGTCATAGTTATCACAGAGACCACAGCAATGACCAGCGGCCAGCCTGTACTCATGGGTAAATCGCGAACCACCTGTGTCAGGGCCAGGATTGCACCGATCTTGGGGACTACCGACAGATAAGCGGCTATCGACACGGGCGCACCCTCGTAGGCATCCGGTGCCCAGAAATGAAATGGCACCAGTGAGGCCTTGTAACCCAGTCCGACGATGACGGCGATCAGGCCAACGGCGGCGACAACCGGTTTTTCTTCAAGGCGGGACAGATCGCTAAGCAGTGTCGAACCGGTACCACCGAACCAGTAACTGAGACCAAAGATCATGATAGCACCGGTGACTGCGGCGAAGACAAAAAATTTCATGGCGGCTTCAGTGGCACTATCATTACGCGGATAGGCCACCAGCGCAAAGGAACCGAGGCCTGACAGCAATATGCCCAATACGAGTAGCATGCTGTCACCGGCACCGGCTAGCACCAGGGAACCCAGGGTCACAAAACAGACCAGACTATAAACAGTACCTTCCCGGTCACTGCCACCGAGTTCTGTACGTGCCAGCAAGACAGACAGTACGGTCGCGGGCAACAAGATGAGTTTGGCCCAGACACTCAGCATATCTATGCGGAATGTGCCACCGAATATGCTGGTATCCGCGCCAAGCAGAGGCAGGGTCATGCCGGTCGCGAGCAGCAGTCCGATAACTGTAACTGTCAGTGCAATGCGGGGCAGGCGCAGCATCTCAGCCACCAGTGCGATGACACCAGTCAGCAGCACGATGATCTCAGGGATAATTAAGGCGAGATCACGCTCCATCAGAATTGCAGTGCCGCGGTGGTCTTGTGAATAACATCAAGCACCCAGGCCGGGACGACGCCTACCACGACGATCAGTATCAGCAGCGGACTCAGCGCAAGTACTTCACGCACATTCAGATCGGCCATGTTTGTCCACTTTTCACGAGGTTCGCCGAGAAACACCTTGCCAATGGCTCTCAGGTACAGGCCGGCAGTGATGACGATACCAAGGATGGCAATGACGGCCACGGGTTCAACCTGCAGTGTCGCCAGGAAGATCTGGAACTCGGCCGGAAAGTGAGCCAGCCCAGGCAACCCCAACGAAGCAAACGCGGCGAGCACGAAGGACCAACCGAGTATCGGTATTACATTCAGTAATCCTCCAAACTGGTCCATCTCCCGGGTATTGGCGCGATCCTGCAACATGCCAACCAGTAAGAACAACGCACCGGTGACCAGTCCGTGGCTGACCATTTGCAGGACCGAGCCGTCCAGTGCGGTAGCACGAATCGCTGGATCGGTTGCCAACGCTGCAATCGCCACCCCGATAATGATATAACCCATGTGATTGACCGAGGTATAGGCGACCAGGCGTTTGAGATCGCTCTGTGCCAGTGCGGCGAAGGCACCGTAGAGAGCAGCGACTACGCCGAATACCAGGATGACGATCCCGGCGTCACGAAAGGCATCCGGTGTCATCTGAAATGCAAAACGTACCAGACCATAGGTGCCGAATTTCAGCATCACCCCGGCGAGGATCACGCTGCCCGCAGCCGGTGCCTGGACATGTGCCGCAGGCAGCCATGTGTGAAATGGGAACACCGGCGTCTTGACCGCAAAAGTAATCAGCATCGCTATCAGTGCAAGCATGGCCGCAGTACCGTTTAATGGTGGGTTGCTGATCCAGTCGCGCATGTCGAAGGTATGTGGGTCGCTACCAAGATATAACCCGAGAATGGCAAGCAGTAACGGCAGGCTGCCGAGAAATGTATAGATAAAAAACATCAGCGCTGCGCGTTGACGATCTTCATGTCCCCATTCAGCAATCATGAAGTACATGGCAACCAGTGACACCTCAAAGAAAACATAGAATAAAATTGCATCCAGTGCGGTAAAGACGCCAATAGAAGCCGTCTCCAGCAATAGCATCAGCGCGACAAAGGCATGAGATTGTTTGCGGACCTTGGCAGAATAAATAAAGGTCACGAAGAACAACAGTGCAGTTAGCAGTACCAGAGGCAAACTAATGCCATCCACGCCAACACGGTAGGCAGCGCCAATTGAAGGCATCCAGTCAAGCTGTTCAAGCTGGGCAAAGCCAGTTTCGTTAACACCGCGTGACCACATCCTTACCACACCAATGAGTGTCAGCCCGCTGGTAACGATGCCGATGGCGTGTACGACCTGTACGGGAGCTTTTCGCAAGGTCATAACAAGCAGCGCTCCAAGGAGCGGCAGGAACAGGGTGATGGACACGATGGGCAGCATTCAGGAGTCTCCTTATCAATAAACCAGTAAAGCCAGCAACAGGGCGGCGAGGATCAGCGCAGTTCCCACGACAGTGATTGCCATTTCACGATGAATCAGGCCGCTCTGCAATGAGCGGGCGCGGCTGCCGAGTTCGACCGTGTTGCGCACCAATGAAAATATCAGCCCGTCGATGCCCTGTTCGTCATTGTGGCGTACGGCTCGACCGATATCGAGTCCAAATCGACCCACTGCAAATACGCCTGCGTACAGGATGCGTTCCAGCCTTTCACAGCTGCGGGCGATGGCGAATGCGGGCCGCACCATCAAGTTATCGAAACCGCCGGCAATGGTAAAACCCTGCTGTACCCAGGGCAACAAAGGGCCAAGTAGTCGCCGCGCCGTGAAGAACCAGCCAAGTATCAAACCACCCACTGCTGCACCCAGCCCGAAAATTTCGGGGGGAAATCGGGTGGGGGTGTTTTCGGGTAGGCGGGTGTTCAGCAAGGTCTCGATATCAGGGAAGGTGACACCCAGGATAACGGCCAGTGTGACCAGTCCGGCCAGTCCCGCACCCATCCAGTATAGCCCCACGATCTTGTGGCTCTTGCGGTCACCATGCCACAGGATGCGCAGTGCTCGGGCCATATAGGCGCCGGTCAACAGGGTGCCGGCCAGCGCTAGTGGCGCAAGTAACAGCGCGTTGGGTGAGGCCAGCGAGGCGGCAATGATGGCTTCCTTGGAAAAGTAGCCACTCATAGGAGGGATACCGGCCAGCGCCAGTGCTGCCAGCGCATAACCGAAAAATACGCGCGGTCTATCACGCCCGGCACCTTGCAGATTTACCAGTACCGTGCTGTTACGGCTGTGCTGAAATATACCAGCGCCAAGAAACAGGCCACTCTTTATGGTCGCGTGAGCGATCAGGTGCAGCAGTGCCGCCAGTGGCACACCGGCGCCCACGGCCACCAGCATCAGGCCGTACTGGCTGGAAGTTGATGCGGCGGTCAGGCGTTTTAGATCACGCTCGCCCAGCGCAATCAGGCCGGCGACCACGGTGGTGACGCCACCGACGAGGCCAATCACCAGTAGCACCTCAGGCGGCAGCATCGGCGCCACACGGATCAGCAGGATGGCACCAGCCGCCACCAGAGTGGCCGAGTGCAGCAGCGCCGAGACCGGTGTGGGACCGGCCATGGCGCGCTGTAACCAGTCGTGTAACGGTGTTTGTGCGGACTTGCCCATCGCCGCGACAAGTAAGAAGAACCCGGCCGCGATAGCCGCATTGCCTCCGGTGTTCAATGTGGTAGCTATATCGCTGCTGCCGGCGCTGGCAATAAGAATGAACACCGCGATATAGAGTCCCAGATCGGCGCTGCGGGTAACCAGGAAGGCGCGGGTGGCGGCTGACGTGACGCCCGGTCGGCGGTACCAGAAGCCGATCAACAGATAACTGCTCAGGCCGATAAGTTCCCATGCCGCAAGCAGCAAAATCCAGTCGCCGGCAAGTACCAGGGTTTGCATAGCCGAGACGAACAGCAGCATGGTGGCGAAGAAACGTACTTTTTCACTGTCCTTTTTCATGTAGCCGACGGCATAAACCAGCACCAGGTTGCTGACCACAGCAACCAGGGTTGAAAGCAATGCAGTCAGCGGCGTCGAGATAAGACGCAGCGGCATATCCGGCAAGCCGGGCAAAATCAACTGATTGCCCTGGCCATTAAAAGCGTCAGCCAGCAAGTACAGACTGGCGAACATACCAACAGTAGCACCCAACAGCGCCAGCACTGCGGGGAAACGCCGCAGCAGCAGGATCAGCACCATCATGGAGAGAGGCGCAAGAATGGCTGCGGCTATGAGGTTCATCCTTTCAACTCTGCCGCTTCTTCCATTTCCACGGAGCCTTTGGCGCGGAAGCGTGCAATGGCTACGCCGAATCCCACCGCCATCTCAATCGCCATCACTGTCATTATGATCAGTACGAACATTTGACCGGCAGGGTTGTCCGGGTGCAGGTAACGCCAGAATGCGACCAGGTTGACCATGGCTCCGGCAAGAATCAGTTCTATCCCCATCATGATCATCACCAGATTGGTCTGCGACAGTGCGCCATAGATGCCGACGCCAAACAGCGCGGCGCCAGTGATTAGTGCGAGAAGAAGTTCAATGCTCATTGTTCGCGGGTCCTTTTAACAGGTTGTATGGCCACCGCCGTGGCAGCAATCATGGCGGTGAGAATGGTGATACCGGCAGTTTCAAAAATCAGCATTGAACGACCCAGCAGTTCAAGGCCCAGATCTATAGTCTGTTGTGCAGCATCCGGTGAAACGCTGGCCAAAGGTCCCCAGTCGACAAATACGGCAACGGCCACGGCGGCCATGAAGGAAACAATACCGGCGCCTAAGGACAGGCGCTTCTGATGAGTCATGTCCATCTCACCAAGTCCACCGGGATCCATCATGAACATCACCATAAAAATAGCCATGATGCTCATTTCAGTGGCCATCATCATGATTTGTAATACACCGAGGAACTCCGCCTGCATGCTCAGGAACATCGCACCAATAGCCGTCTGAGAGAAAAGCAGAGCCAGCGCAGAACGTACCATCGAAAACGTGCGGAAAACAACGATACCGAACCACACTCCGGCGAGTCCGAAGAAACCAATGAAGAACATTTGAGCAGTCATTTTACTGGGTACCTCAGTTGAACGGTTCGTAGTAGTTCACCAATAAAATGAACCGAGGCACAGCTTTTAACAAAGTTGTTGTGTTCATAATGTCAGGCTTATAAATTAGCGGTCAATTGTGGAACCCAGGATCAGGGAAACACCAGTACCAGTACACCGACGAGAAGTATATTCAGCAACGCCAGTGGGATGCCCAGCATCCAGCACCATGCCAGCAGGTCTGCTTCACGGATGCGTGGCATATAACGCCCGGCCAGCAACATTATCGTGGTAACTGCCAGTATTTTGATTGTGCTCCATGCCCAGGGCGGTAGTAATGGCCCCTGCCAGCCACCGAGGTAGAAAATTACGGTGGCGGCTGCCAGGGTGATAATTAGCGCCAGGCGTCCCAGCCGGAATACTGCCAGCCGTACGCCGGTATATTCAGCTTCTACGCCGCCCGCGAGTTCGCCTTTTGATGTAGTTAAATCGAACGGCGGTAGAAATGCCAGTGCCATGGCCGCGATGAAAAACAGGATAAATCCCAGTGGTTGATAAATAATATTCCATACACCTGCCTGGGAGACAACGACCTGTGTCGTCAGTAATGACTCGGCACGCATCACGACGGCGGTGATGGGCATAACGATAAGCATTGCGTAGGCGATAAGCTGACCCAGAAAACGCCAGCCACCGATCATGGCATAGGCACCATCCGGTCCCCAGCCCGCCATCAGCAGGGCAACCAGGACGTAGACCAGCGCCGCATTGATAAACAATGCGCCAGTAGCCATATCTGTGATGATCAGGTCTGGAGTTAGCGGCACGACCGCTGCTCCGAGTATTGCAGAGACCAATAGCAGAAACGGGGCGACTTCAAAGAAAATTCGGTCGGGTTTGCGTGGTACAATGGATTCCCGCCCCAACAGTGCGATGCCGGCAAGTACCGGTGCAGCCAGCCGAAATCGTCCGCTCACGGTCCAGTCTTCGACTACTGCGACCAGATACGCACCGACCGCCAGCAACAACAGCAAAAGAACGGTTGTCATTGCCGTACCTCCCAGGGTGACAGATCCAGGGAACCGACCGCCAGCAGTGCGTCGCCTAGCTCCTGCTGTTCGATCAGTGGATTGATTAATGCAAGATGGTGTGTCGAAGGTGTATCCAGTTGTGCCGTAGTAACCTTACCCATCTCCAGTGTTAGTCGAAGTCTGGCCACCCCGCGAGGGGTCTCGACTACCGCTTCGCCTGTTCCCGATACTTCGCCGATAATGGTCGGTACAGGTAACTCTATGGCGCCAGCCGCTTCGATAAGCGCGAGGCTATGTATTATCTCATCCAGGCGGACATGCAGGCGAGCGAGGGCATCACCAGTCTTTCGACTGACCGTTTTGAACCCCAGTGTAGTATAGACCTTGTCTGTACTGCGTGCATCGTCGCCGATCCCAGTAGCGCGTGCCACAGGGCCGCGCAGTGTGGCATCCCTTGCTAGCAGGCCAATACCTGCCATTCGTGATTTCAGTAAAGGAGTTCGTTGCAATCGTTTAGTCAGGGTCAGTATGGCTGGTTTTAGCGCCACGATCTGTTCCAGGTCGGCATGCTGAAACTTCAATTGCAGAGAGGTGGTGCGTCGCATTAGCCAGTCAAAGCCGGTTTGTTGTGCAAAGAGTGCCAGCCAGCCCAGATGGCTTGCGATTCGTTCCCGTTCCAGCGCGCCGATACGTGCGTTAGCGGTATTCGCAGACACATCCATGCCGGCGACATTTTCCAGTACCCGGCAGGCGAGGTACCGATAGGCGACCGGAGCCAGTGGGTCGAAGCTGGTCAGTCGCTCGACGAAACTTCCGGTGTCCATAGATGAAGATTGTAGCAGCTCTCCATTTTCAATCAGAGAGCGGGCATTGGATCCCGCGACTGTGTCACCGTCGAGCGTTAAAGTCAGTAGCAGGCCACTGGGCAGGCCAGGAAAAAATGGGCCGAAGGGGGCCTCGATCCATTCCATCGGCAGGCCATCACCGCTTCGTGGCAGATCTTTGGTGACATCGATCATGGACATGAACGCCATATCTCCGTGGTCCATAGAGCTATGATCCATATCAGAATCCATACCGTTATGATCCATACCACTGTGTTTATGGGATTGCTTATTTTGTGTTTCACGTGGTTCCAGGTCCATACCGCATTTCGGGCATGACCCCGGTTCATGCTGCACAACTTCCGGATGCATGGGGCAGGTGTACTCGACCGGTTCATCGTGAGCCATGTGGTGATGTTCATGGCTTGATTCAGCCGGTGCGTCGCGGGGCACCAGGTCCATACCGCACTTTGGACAGGATCCCGGTTCATCCTGTACGACTTCCGGATGCATGGGGCAGGTGTACTCGACCGGTTCATCGTGAGCCATGTGGTGATGTTCATGGCTTGATTCAGCCGGTATGTCGCGGGGTACCAGATCCATACCGCATTTCGGGCATGACCCCGGTTCGTCCTGTACGACTTCCGGATGCATGGGGCAGGTGTACTCGACCGGTTCATCGTGAGTCATGTGGTGATGTTCATGGTTTGATTCAGCCGGTGCGTTGCGGGGCTCCAGGTCCATACCGCACTTTGGACAGGATCCCGGTTCATCCTGCACAACTTCCGGATGCATGGGGCAGGTGTACTCGACCGGTGCGCCATGATCAATGCTGTGGTGGCTACCGTGGGCATGGGTTGAAGCGGTCTCCATATCCATACTGGCGCCCATTTCCTGGTGATCTATGTGCAAATGTCCTGCCTTAGCCTGTGCCTCGCGTAGTACCAAATTCATGCCACATATGGGACAGGATCCCGGCTCATCCCGCACAATCTCTGGATGCATCGGACAGGTGTATTCGATGCGGACTTGCAGCACTGGCGCATCGAAGTCTGATACCTCCGGATAGAAGGCACCCTCAGCAAATGCGCTGCGTAGTTGGCGTACGCCCTTGATTAGTTCTTGCTGTGAAAGGTCTGCCATAACATCAGCGGCAGGCAAGGGAAAAAGTTTATCTGTACCAAGCACGAATAGTACCCGTGGCCGTGCCATCTGTGCGTAAACTACCGCAGCGGATTCACGAAGAGAGGGTGGAATGGCACCGATTACAAGCAGTACACTGGCGTGACGTGGGCTGGTAACCCTATGCAGTCCAGTCGCTTCGATATCCAGTCCATGGGTGCGGGCTATATCGGGACCGGGAATTATGAAAGTCCCTAGATCGCGGGCCATCGCGGCGGCAACCAGCCTGCGTAATGCGGACGGTCTTCCCTGACGAGCGCCAGCTATCAATTATTGCCTCCGCAGCGCACCCTGACTCCAACCGTATAGCAATCCCAGAAACAGAATGGCCAGAAAGATCCCCATGTCGAGTAGGGCAACCAGTCCCACCTGTTTGTACACCACGGCCCATGGATACATGTAGGCCATTTCCATATCGAAGGCCAAAAATAATAACGCGTAGCCATAGAAGTGCGCATGATAGCGTACCCAGACGGGATCCCGGGACAACTGGCCTGCTGTAGCGGGTACGTCCTTACCTGGCTCCTGGCGCACCTTGCCGAGCGTACGGGCAAGCGCATACAGGCTCAGCACGAAACCAGCAGTGCCTATAATCAGCCCCAATAGTAGCCCGTATTGTTCCAGCATACTCATTTTGAATATCCTTTGCCTGTTCTTTGCTGCAGGCATGTCAGGA
>VAOU01033268.1_pt1 | contig 17846 bp, 11 predicted proteins | sample 3393871 | NCBI WGS metagenome assembly VAOU01 (sample SAMN08290440, study PRJNA428436) | hydrothermal vent metagenome | isolation source: Deep-sea hydrothermal vent chimney | place: Atlantic Ocean: South-mid Altantic Ridge | depth 1820 m m
CTCGGAGGAACTTTAAGCAAGCCTGAAAAAGCAAATGCCGCCACTGGTTTTATAGGCGAATCAGGATACTATGGGACACAGGGGGTTGTTAACCTGGGGATTACCGCTTCTAAATCGGTAAAAATTATTACAGATTACTCAACATCTTTAACAGCCTCTTTAATTACAAACCCACAAACTAAAAATGTTTTTTTGATTTTTGGTATTTCATTTTAATGGCTGGAAAATAATTCCTATTTTTCAAATTAAGAGAGGAAGAATAAAATCTTTCTCTCTTAATTTTGATAGATGAGGTTTATATTTTCTCCCTGATTTCCTGCCATTTATCCTCGCCAAACTTAGCGCCGACCACTTCGATGACCGTGCCGGCAAGCAATGAGCCAAGGGAACCTGCTTTTTCAAAACCGAGGTTGTTAGCCAGTCCGTAAAGGAAACCGGAAGCGTACAAATCGCCGGCGCCCGTAGTATCCACCGATTGTGCTTTTATGGGCGAGATATAGATCGTAGTATCTCCCTGTTTTATCATTGAGCCTTTGCTTCCCACTTTTACCACAGCAATGTCGGTGATGGCAGCAATATCGTTCAATGCTTCTTCGGGCTCTTTACCGGTAAAGGCTTTGGCTTCTTCCTCATTAGCGAAAACAATATCCACATAATTTCTTACCATATCATGCAGAAAATCAATGTTTTCCTCCACGATGTTGTAGCTGGCGAGATCAAGAGAAACTTTTAAACCGGCTTCTTTGGCCAGTTTCAAAATGGTTTCCAGCAGTTCATGGTTTTGTACAAGGTAACCTTCCACATGCAGGATATCGTAGCCTTCAAAATTTTCTTTGGAAAGCATGTTGGCCGAAAGCTCCAGGGCAGCCCCGAGGAAAGTACCGAAAGTCCGTTCACCATCGGGAGAAATCATCCCGTTAGCAATACCCGAAGGAGAATCGGAGTAAAACAACACCGGTTTTATTCCACTATTCTTCAAATCTTCTTCAAAGAATTTTCCCGTCTCATCTTTTCCGACGTTACCGATAAAAGCGGTTTCCATCCCCAGCTTGGCCAACCCGTGAATGGTATTGGCAGCTGAACCACCGGAAGCCATCTGCTTTTTCAGGTTTTTACTTTTCTCCTGAATCTGCGCAGCACGTGCCGCATTTACCAGCTGCATACTCCCTCGGGGAAGTTCCAGCGCTTTCAACAAATTATCATCCTCCAGTTGCGTTAACACGTCCACAAGGGCATTTCCTATTCCTATAATTTTCATTTTTTAATTTTTTGCAAAGATTAGAATTTTTATTGAACTACCATTTTTGAAAAATACGACTTGGCTTCATCGTACAACCAAACATAATAAACTCCTGATTTTAAATGCGATACGTCAAGTTTAGCAGTACAGTTTCCGGAACAGGCCGGTTGTTTTCTCTGGTAAATTCTTTTGCCCGACGCATCAAAAATTTCGAGAGTAGCCGGCAGGCCATTGCCATGGAAAGAAACCGAAACTGTTTGATGAGCAGGATTGGGATAAATGGCCAGTGGTTCTATCCGGGTAGTAATAATTCCTGTAGGATTACTAAAAGTGATATTGGCACTGTCAACACTGGAGCAACCACCCGTAATCCCAACAACACGAATGGTATCCGTCCCGGGCGCATAGTCGCTGTAGTTCACCCTGATTTTCCGGGTAACATCTCCGGTAGTCCAATAGTAAGCATCAAAACCGGGACCGGCATCATAATCGACAAAGCCGCCGGGTTGCAATGTAGTATCTGACGGTCGGATGTTAATGGCCGGAACAGGACCATAAACAAAAGTCTCTTTACCGGATTTCCCCACACAGCCTGACGAAGAAGTATAGCTATAAAAAATAGTATGGTTTCCTGAGCCGGCCAGTTCCGGAGAAAAAATAGTTCCATTCATACCATCGCCCGAAAAGATACCACTCTCAGGTTCTCCTGTCAAAGTTACCACCGGATCGTTTTCGCAATAAGAAGGCATTAAGCCGGAAAAATGGGTTTTCGGTAACGGCGCCGGAGAAAGCGTAAGACTGTCTGTTGCTACGCACCCTTCCCTGCTTGTTCCGGTCAGATAAACAACAAGTGTATCCACCGGTTTTATGGAAAGCGTATCTCCGGCCACATTGCCCGGCATCCAAAGATACCGGTCGGCGCCGGTAGCCGTCAGTGTCAGGGGCGTATTCATACAAACCGGAGCGTTATCCCTGACAATTCTCGTTTTCGGGAGTGGAATAAGGGAAACGGTCAGGCTGTCGCGGCTCACACAAAGCGAATCGAAACCACTTATAGCATAGTATGTTGTCTTTTGAGAAGGCCGGACGTTTAAAACAGAATCTGTTGACAAAGTATCAATATCATGAAGCCAGTAAAAAAGGGGACCTCCCATTCCGGAAAGAATCAGGCTGTCGCCTGAACAGACTCCGGTGTCGCCCGGAATAATGATTTTGGGATAGGCAATGGTGTTCAAATAGGTACTGTCTGTGGCAAAACAGCCGGACAGGTTGGCAGCCTTAACCCGAATCCAGTTTGAAGCAGCAGGTTTGAAGAGAGAGAAAGAAGGACTTTCCGTTACGGAGGTATCTCCATCAAAAATCCACGTGTAGGAAATAAAGTCTCCCTGAATCGGTGTAGAGGAAACCGTTATCGATTGATTATCACATGTTTTCAGACTATCTGCATCCATTTTTACCGCTACCGCAGGCAAAATGAAGATGTGCGCTGTATCCTGCGTCACGCAACCTTCCGATGAAAGGGCTTTAACAGAGTACACAAAGGTCGTGTCGGGCGTTAAAGGCTTTACAACAATGGTATCCGTTGTGTCGCCCGTATCCCATTGATAAGAAATACCGGAACCCTCTGTGGTAGCGGTCAGGGAAATACTATCTCCGAAACAGTACGAAGTGCTGTCTTGAGGAATGGTGATTTCGGGAGGAAGATAATAATTGATATGTATTGAATCCGAAACCCGGCAGCCATCTTTGGTCAAAACATCTACTGAAATCGTAGTGTCGGAAACCGGACTAATAACCGTAGATGAAAGTGTATCGCCATTACTCCATCGGTACGTATAATTGCCTTCCGGCACGGTGAGGGTTAGATAACTTCCGGCGCAAAGACCGGTATCAGCGCCAAGTTTAACCTTAGGTACGGAAAAAACCGACACATTTATGGTATCCCCCATCTCGTTTCCCGATTTGTCTTTTACAATTAATGCATAAGCAAAGGCAGAATCGGGAAAAACAGTTACCGAAGGGGACGTGCTGAAAGTTTGGCCATTTTGATACCAGTTGTAAGTCACCATATTATCCGGACCTGTCAGAACAAGGCTATCGCCCGGGCAAATAGTGGTATCCGGGCCAAGGTGAACAAGGTTGCAGAATCCGGCATCATAGCCGGCTGTCCATCCTGACTGATCCAAAGAGCATAGAGAATCCTGCAACCGGATCTTCTTTTCACCGGAAGGTAGCTTTTCCACATAATCCATAGCTACCAGCGCTTTCCACTCAGAGCCTGTTGTCATGGCAAGGTTAGTAAATGAGTCGGCCAGCATATCTGTCGGGTAATAGTAACGACCATCCCATGAAAGGTTGATGAGTGCAGTATCTTTTCCAACACCATGAAAACTATACTTCCCTGTTCCATAAACGCGGATATCTTCAATAGGCTGATTACCATTAACGTTCAACGACAACGCATAATATATCCGGTCAGTGGGTACCGATCCCGAAAAAGTTATCGTCAGCTTGTTATTAGTGAGCGTATCGTGAAGCTGTACAGCCTGTTTTACAGCAAGATAATCCAGAATTTCATCATCCGGTGCCAGCAGGATATCATCAAGGCCAGGTTTTCCGTAAGTGTTGTAGATTTCTTTTAATTCCGCGATAAAATCTCCCGGAAGGGTATGCATACCCGAAAGTAGCCATTTATGAATACCTCTTTTGCTTTGAGCATACAAACTATCTGCATGTTTTTTAAAATTACTGTACAAAAACAACCGATTCAGTTTAGTAGGTTTCAGCCAGTTGATGGTATCGCTTTCCACATTAATACCAATATCATCAAAACCTATCCAGGTATTGTCCGTGCCCTGATTTATTGCTGCATGATAATGATTTTGAGAAAGATAAGAAGCATAAATATCTACACCATTGGGAATAATAAAACTTTTAAAGATAATGGAATCCGAAATTTTACGCCGTGCGTAACTTTCGGTTCGCTGGAAAGCATATTCAATTTTTTCAGGAGAGCTGACGTCAGGATTGTCAAAAAGGCCATGATTTTCAATACCCCAATGGCTCCGGAAAAGTGTGTCTAATTGCGGCCAGGTAAGTTTGCTGTGGTCATGATACGGGTCATCGGGATTCAAGATATCGGAGTTGTTGCTGCTGAAAATATAAATCCCCGAAGACATTTTAAAAGTGATAGCATCACCACAGCCATCGGTGTAGGACAGTCCCGGCGTTGTGCCGTTTCCGTGAAACACCGGATAAACCTTTTCAAAAATATCACTGAGTGCATCATCCATCTGGAAACTTATGGCGAAGGCTTTGTTGTATTTTAGCGGAGCCTTTTGTACCGTTACTATTGGTGGGGTTTTAAAAGTCACCACTACTGAATCTACTCCGGGAGGGAGGGACTGCTGTCCAAATAAATTTACTACTCCACCAAAAAACAGGCTGATCACTATCAATATTTTCTCCCGAGTGATTTTCATATATACCAACTATCTGTAATCCATAATATGGGGAATGTGTTGCCGGTAATTTCGTCTCCGGTTGCGGCCAAAATATTCTCCGTTTTTGTTTTCAAAATAATTCCTGCCCCATTGGCCAAAGCGGAAAGAGAGTGTGATTTCGTGTGTGGTTCCGCTTCCATGGTTGATACCTCCGGTCCCAAATTCAAATGAATAATTCAGGGCAAGGCCGTAACCAATATATCCCCCAAGATTTATCGCGAGAGCTCCGGTATTGCGATAAAGCAGTCCGACCCAGACCTGTTTCCGGTAAATGGTCATGGCTGAAATTTCAAAATTGCCGGGCATATTTTTTGTTTTCCGGTAAACGGCAATAGGCTGAAGCTGCCAATCATCGGTTAGGTAGAAAAGATAAAAAACATGAAAAAGAAATTCCCGCTGCATTTTGAAATCCAGCTTATTAGAATTTTTATAAAAATTGTTGTCCGTCAGTGTATTGGGCATGGCAAACCCCACATTCAAGCCCAACCAGTTGTAGTCAATGCCAAATCCGGCGTTGAAAGAGGTTCCGTTCACCTTACTACCTCCATTTAGTAACGGGTCGTTAGGGTCGATGCCGGTCATGTCGGAGAGGCTAACCGAATTTTGAAAAAAGTTGCCCCACACGCCAAAGAAGATACGCTGGTCTGCACCTGTTTGCAAAATATAGGAATAGCTGATACTCGCTTTAAACTGTGAAATAACGCCTGTTCTGTCCATGTAAATCTCGCCACCGAGCCACATTTTATCTTTATAAATACTTCCAAACCCGTTCAGGCGTACCGTACGGGGGCCATTGGAAATGTTTGTCCATTCACGACGATAATTCAGGTAGAGTTCAGGATAATCAAAATAACCGGCCATGGACTGGTTTAGCGCATACGGATTGAAAAGGTATTGTGTAGTTAGCGGAGACTGCTGTGCAGCCAGTTCGCCACCAAAAAGCAGGAACAGAAAAATGATATGTGTCAGCCCTTTCTTCATCAGCGAATGATGCTTAAAGCTCCGGTATATTTTTTACCTGCATTGTCGATAATCACATAATAATATGTCCCCTGAGGCAACGGGTTTCCATTGTATTCGCCTTTCCAGTCGTTGTTGTAATTTTCTGACGAATAGACCAGGCTACCGGCACGGTTGTAAATACGCAGACTGAACGGAGTGACTATTTCCTTGTTGTTCACTACCCATTTGTCGTTATACCCATCCCCATTGGGTGTGAAAAACGGCATGGCATGAGCTGACGTTATGGGTGTCCCGCCACCGCCATTGGCAACTCCGTAAAACACTGATGTCCCAGGGCAGACATTTATATAAGCTTTCACGGTGTATTCTCCCGCTTTTTTTACATAATAATCAGGAGACAGAATGTGTGGTGGCCATATGATGGAATCGTAATCTATGGGATTTTTAACCTGAACATAGGTACTATCGCCCTGTTTAAATTTTACCGAATCGTTATTATAAATCTGCGATCCATCTTTTCGCTGAACCACAATATCAGGGGAACCATAAATGGAAAAAGATTGCGACAGTGAATCGGTACAGCCGTAAGAGGAGGTCACAACCAGCGTTACTGTATAATCGCCCGGATAGTACTGATGGTAAGCATAAATGTTGGGCCGGTATTCAGAACGGCCATCGCCATATTCCCAATATCGCTTGGTTATTTTGCCGAAGGTCAGTTTGGTGCTGTCGGTGAAAAGTGTATTGCCTATCGAAGAGCAAAGGCCGGAATAGGTAAAGTCAACCGCCGGCTTTTTGCCTACCGGAACCTGATGAACCTTCGTCAGAATATTTCCTGATTTAAAAGAAAGACGCATGCCCACAAGCCAAAGTTGCGATTTTGGAAAAGCGTAAACAACCGTGTCGCCGATGGCATTATCAAACTTTCCATCCATATTTAAATCCCACGAAACCTTCAACAGGCTGTCCGTGCCGGTTGAAATATTTATGAGTGTCGTACTATCCCCAAAGCAAGCCGTATCGTATTTAAAATCAATATTATAATTATAATCGGGTGTAACAAGAAAATTTTGTGTTGTGCTACAACCGTTGGCACCGGTAACTTTTACAGAGTATTGTGTGTTACGTACCGGATTCACAAGAATAGAAGTATCGGTAGCCCCTGTACTCCACAAATAATCGGGATAGCCGCCCGAAACCCAAAGCAGCGTGTCAGCTCCCGGCTGTGTTACTACCGTGTCGGAAATATGGTCAAAAACAGGAACCGGATTTACAAACACAGTCGTGGTATCCCATCCCTCTTTATCATTCTGTGTGGTTACATTTACCCAATATTTTGTAGTTTGCAGTGGTGAAACCCGGATACTTTGAATCGTGTCCCCGGTATTCCAGAGGTAATGCTTCATACCATCAGGGGCTTTCAGCAGAGCCGTGTCGCCAAGACAAATGGTAACGTCAGGGACTGTAAATTGATAACTGCAATAATAATCCAGCGAAGAAAAGTTCTGTGCACATAGTTCATCGTGATACTTTATGAGCGTATCAGGATTTTGAATGGCGTCCACATAATCGGAAGCAATTAAGGTATTGGCAGCACTGGAATCATTTATTGCCAGCTGAATATACCTTGCTGCTACCTGTTCTTCGGGTTCGATAATGCGACCGTTCCACGAGAAATTAATCAAAGCAGTATCGCCATGTATAACCTGAGATGATGTCTCAGCCCCCTGTATCTGAACATCGGTAATGGGCTGGTCGCCGGTAACCATCAGTGTAAGGGCATACCAGTGCATATTTCCGGGTATTTTGTTTCCCACGAAACTAATCTGTGTAACGTTGCCCTGTGTATTTTTAAGCAGTATGACTTTTTCTTTCAGCAAAAAGTACTCAAATACCTCCTGGTCGCCGGCCACCCAGATATTATCGGCTCCATCCTTTCCGTAAGCAGCAGCAACTTGTTCCATTTGGCTTTTGAAAGAGGCGAAAGAGATATCCGGCGAAACACCAAATTTATGGAAGTTATAAACGCCCATCCAGTGATGTCTGCTATTACTTTGTATAGCCATGACCTGCACATTGTTAAACAAATTGTTATCCGTCCGGTTACGTAAAAAAAGACGGGGAGGGTAAAAAAGCTGATTGATTGATTCAAGGTCTATAGGATTGGAGGTAAGGTCGAAGGAGGGGTTTTTAAAAAAAGCAATATACCCGACATTACGGGCCGGAACCATTTGGTCAGTACCATTCGGAGGCAGGACGTAAGTGTCCATGGTAATACCCCCTTTGGTAAAAGGGGCTGTCATTTTTATGGTATAACTTAAGTTGCGCTGTACCTGGTAATCCTGTTCAGAGCCATAAGCCGGATCGACAAACCCCCGGCTATCAATGCTGTAGCCGTTTTGCCAAAGGTCGTTTATTTTCTTCCAACTGAGATAATTTGTCGTATCTGTTTCGTGAACATCTTTTCCGGCTTTCAAAGTAAAATAGTTGACCTCCATGGAAAAAGGCACATTGTTTCCGGTACCATCGGTCATAAAAAGGCCTGGATTACCGTCTTTACCGGCAAAAAGCGGAAAAACCTTGTCATAAATATCGGTAGTGCCATCATCGGCCTGCAAGACAAGTGCAAAAGCTTTGTTGTATTTCAGATAAGTAAATGCTGGCCTGACGTTGGTGGGAGCAAACGAAAATGTAACACTGATCTTAACGTTGCTCAACAAATGGTTCTGCGCAAAAACGGGTGAAGACCAAATTACCCCCAACATCAACAAAAAAGGGATAACAATTTTCTGATATTTTATCTGCTTGTTTTCCAACAATTTATATTTAGCGGAATGAGTATCTAAAAGTAGGAGAAATCCGATTAAAACCAGGCCTTTGAAAAAATAATTTTAAACAACTTATCAAATGAATAGATTTAGTCCGAAAGCCGAAAAAAAAAAATTAAAAATATTTGCTAATAAAAATTATTCTCTATCTTTGCGCCCTCTTTCAGAGAAAAACAAGCCTCCATAGCTCAGTTGGTTAGAGCATCTGACTGTTAATCAGAGGGTCCTAGGTTCAAGTCCTGGTGGAGGCGCAAGAGTCCGGTTCATTGCAGAGCCGGATTTTTTTTTGCCTTCATTCGTGATAAAAAGAAACAACCTCTTCACAAAAGCAAAGAGGTTGTCCTTTCTAAAAAAAGATTATTCGGATTCAGCTTATAGGTCGAAACGCAGACGGGCAAAGATAAACCTGCCGGCAAAACCAAATTGCTGTGACCTTCTGGACCAGATAAATCTTCCTGAACTCCGGTTCACCGCAATGTTTTCATCAGGATAGACATCGAAGAGATTATTGGCTCCTACAGTTAGGTTCAAACTACGAGTAATGCTGTACCCAACCGAAAAGTCAGTAACTATTTTCGCACCAAAAACCTGTTGTCTGGCTGGAACATTATTGGCTTCTGTGACTTTACCAAAATAGACATTTCTCAGGAAAAAGTGCCAGTTTTTCACCGTAAGCAGGTTGCTCAGGTTAATTTTTGTGTGTGGGACTGCTTTCTCAAGGAAAATAGCAGCTCTCTCATCAAAATAGGTATCAATTTGACCGGACTCTTTTAAAATGGGAGAAGCGTGAATGCTACCAACCCTTTTGGTTTTTGAGAATGTTCCCGACAAAGTGTTTTTCAAAGAGGTATGATTTCCAAAGCTAAGGTTATTATCGATAACTATATCAACTCCTTGTGAATGTGTATCAATAGCATTGGAGAAGAATGCTGCTTTGGTAGCACCGGCCATGTGAAACAACTTTACCAGTTCAGGCGTATTAGGCTTAAACTGTCCGGTCAGAACAATACGGTTTTGTATGGCAATGAAATAGCCATCAATGGTTATTGTCACGAAAGCCTTGGGGATCCTTATTGTTAAACCGGCACTGACACTTTGAGATACCTCTTGTTTAAGTTTGGGAATACCAAGCAATTCGGCAACTTTACTATCGTTAGCAAAAAGACCTACTTCTTCGGGAACACCCACATCATTGAAAAGAGTGGAAGTAGAGTTAAAATACATCTGCTGCAAAGAAGGTGCGCGAAAACCAGTGTTTACAGAGGCACGCAGATTCACGGTTTTGCTTAATTTGTAAAGTCCGGCAAGTTTACCGTTGATAGTCGAGCCAAAGTCACTATAGTTTTCGTAGCGGACAGCACCATCGAGCATAAACCTTTTTGAAAAGTTTGCTTCCACATCGGCATAAACAGCTATGCTGTTCCTGTATTTAGATAGTTCGTTGGCTGGCCTGAAACCTGGGAACACCTGAGCTCCACCGGGTCTGGATCTTCCAAAAAAGTCAACAGGTGCTACCTGGGTGGGAGAGGTAATAACCTGTCCTAAGGTATCGTAAGTGGCGTAAGAGGCAACTTCGCCTGCAACAATCTGATAATTCTCAATTCTGAATTCAGCACCATAAGCAACATTCAATCCCGACATAATATCAGCAAATCGCCTGGTAACATCAAGATTAGTAGTGTTTTGCGAAAAGGAAAACCCTCCCGAATTGAAACTGGTACGTGAAGCATTTAGAGAATGACCAACGGTGTACATCATACTGTTGGTTCCAAAAGTATTGCTGAAATCAACATCCCAACCTCTGGCTTTTCCTTTGATACCAAAGGAAACTGATTTGTCTTTAATATCAGTAAGAATATGGGGGAGAAAACCGTTGATATAGATTGCCGTATAGGTTCTGTTTTGGTTTGGAAGTCTGTAGAAACCACCAGCATTACCTTTTCTATAGCTGATACCTCCAAAAGCATAGAACACAGTCCCTTTATTATCCAAAGGCAAAGACATGTTGGCCCAGAATTTGCCACCTCTTAAAGCGGATTGCCCAACCAGCATAATAAAGTCGTGCCGGGTCAGACCTCTCTCGGCAAGTTCAGCAGTAGTGAAATCCAGTGGTTTTCCATTGGCATCAGACAGCAGTGACCGGACACCAGCCAGCGATGTAGCTGCACTTATGTTATTTTTCAGTGACTGGTCAAAAGCAGAAGTAAGCTGAGAATATTGCTGAACCTGGCTCAGTGTCAGATTTGAAATATCAGCGCCAGCTTTATAGGCCTGCCACTCAATAGCATTATAGCCATCAAAAATAGCGCCGGTATAACTTCCCATACGGTTATAAAAATCACGATAAGAAAATTCACCGGTAAAGTTGATAAATCCGCCTTTTTTCCCAATACTAATTCCGTAATTGGTGCTCACATCAGTCGTGGGGCCATCAATACCTCCGGTAAGAGCATTAGAATTTTTAGAAGCATAGGCTCCTGAAGTAACATTGAAAGAAAGCTGATTGGTGTTCTTTTTCAAAATAATATTGATAACGCCGGCAATAGCATCAGAACCATACTGTGCGGAAGCACCGTCACGCAAAATCTGAATACTTGAGATTGCCCCTACGGGAATAGTATTCAGGTCAGTTCCCACATTTCCACGGCCAAATGTCCCGTTCACATTGATGAGAGACGAAGGATGTCTTCTTTTCCCGTTAATTAATACCAAAACCTGATCAGGACCCAGCCCACGTAAGGAAGCAGGGTCAACTTCATCTGTACCATCCGAAATAGTCTGAGTATTGGAGGTAAAAGAAGGTGCTGAGTAATTCAGCATCTGGTTCAGGCTTGTTTGAGCCACAACCGTTTTAATGGCTTTAACATTAATAATATCCACGGGAACAGCCGTTTCGATGGCTGTTCTACCGCCAAACCTTGTTCCTGTTACTACAACCTCATTTAACGCAACTCCTGATTTCAAAACCACATTAATCACTTTGGTGTTACCAACAGTAATTTCCTGTGTATTAAAACCAATGTAAGAAAAGCGTAAGACAGCACCTTTTTTTGCTTCAAGAACATATTTTCCCTGAGTGTCAGTGACAGTCCCCAGGGTTGTTCCTTTAATGAGTATTGAGACTCCGGGTAAGCTTTGTCCTTGCCCGTTTGTTACGGTTCCCGTAATCTGAACCGTCTGTGCAATAGCTGAACCTGCTATAAAAAATAGCAGCATCAATAAGTAGAATTTTTTTTTCATCATAATAAAATTTAATTAATAATAAAGTACCTCGATGCAAAAATAGAAAAATATTCCAATTTTGTTATTTTTTAACAAAAAAAATTTGGTTTTTTGCAAAATTTTTACTAAAGCTTTGAATTTGAATAAATTGATTTCTGTAAAATATATTTTGAAATACAATTTAAGCTGGAGATTATCAGGCTGTTTGCTATTATTGTACTATGATCCGTCTTGAAGCCAGCAGAAGAGAGATGGATAAATCGTAAAGATTTTGTTCAGGCAAAAAGAAAAAATCAATAGTCAAAAGGCCGTTTTAGCTCATGGTCTATTTCATTTGCGACCTTTTTCAGCTCAAAAAACTGCTGTTGAAGAATGAAAATTTCCGCTTCATCATCAGTTGTTTTCATCTTTTCGCGGAGCTCATTTAAATGCCTGCTAATAAGCTTTGTACGTAATGGATTCAAGGTAGTTATAATTGTCTTCAACAGGTCATCTTCTTCCTGTTTTACATAAATTTTATTTTTTTCCCAGTTAGCACTTAATTCATACGGTGAAGCAATGATACTAACAGCTACAGAGGCAAGTTTCTCATCGGGATGATGGACAAAATAGTGCTCATCAGGAAGACTACCTCCTTTAATAAAAGCCTTCACCTCATCAACAATACGGTTGTAAAGGTCATTCTCAAACCGGATACCATCGTCTTCCAGGTTTTGCAGAATATATTGAGCTACCGACTCTTCATGTTCGCCTTCCACCTCGTCGCCAAGCTCATCCTGAATAATTTCACGGATAATTATTTTCTCGGTACCATATAATAAGATGAGCCTGATTACCTGCTTTTCGTGCTCACTGATATCAAACGGGTTCATCTCCATCTGCTCCGAAATTCGCTGCTTCATCCCGGTTTCCACAGCTACTTCTTCTCCGGGTTGCTCACGCAAACTTTTCCGGTATTTCTCTCTGAGCAGTTTGTTTAGCTCATTCATCAGCGTTTGCTCGGGTATTTCCATAAGCGTGCTGCACTCCTGGATATAAACTGTCCGGTTTATGGCATCAGGAATATGGGCTATGGTTTGAACAATCTCCTTAATTAGCTTTACTTTGGCAGTCGGGTCGCCGAGAGTCTCGTCAAGAAGCAACCGGGTTTTGAACTTGATAAAATCAACGGCCTCCTTTTTAATAAAGTCCTCCAGCTCGGAACCGGTGTGGCTACGCGCGTACGAGTCAGGGTCCTCCCCTTCCGGGAAAAGAACAATTTTCACGTTCATGCCCTGATATAAAATCAGGTCGATGCCACGGAAAGAGGCTTTGATGCCGGCTGCATCTCCATCATACAAAATAGTGATGTTCGGAGTAAACCGCTTGATAAGTTTTATCTGATCCACTGTTAGCGAAGTACCGGAAGATGCCACCACATTCTCAATACCGGCCTGATGTAGTGAAATCACATCGGTATAACCTTCCACCAGAAAGCAACTGCCTTGCTTTACGATGGCATTGCGGGCAAAGAAAATCCCATACAGGCTTTTGCTTTTATTATAAATGTCGGACTCCGGAGAATTGACATACTTGGCCGTAGATTTTTCCTTGGAGAGAATTCGTCCGCCAAAACCAATCACCTTCCCCGTAAGGTTATGAATGGGAAACATCACCCGACCGCGAAAACGATCCGTGAGCCGGTTGCCTTTGTCGATGGAAAGCCCTGTTTTCACCAGAACCTCCTTGCTGTATCCGTTGGCAATAGCATGTTTTGAGTAAGCATCCCACTCATCGGGTGCATATCCCAGTTGGAATTTCTTTATGGTGGACTCCAGAAAATCACGCTCTTTAAAGTAGGTCAGGCCAATGGCTTTCCCTTCTTCACTATCGGAGAGCATGGCCTGGAAATAATTAGCAACAAATATATTTAGCGCAAAAAGTCCATCGCGCTCATCCATTTGCTGTTTTTCCTCGGTGGTAAGTTCGGTTTCTTCCACCTCAATACCATACTTTTTTGCGACATATTTCAGTGCCTCCGGATAGGAGTAATGCTCATGCTCCATGATAAACTTCACCGCATTACCCGCCTTTCCACAACCAAAACACTTAAAAATACCTTTGGCAGGCGAAACTGTAAATGAAGGTGTTTTTTCGTTGTGAAAAGGACACAGTCCAATATAGTTTACACCTCGTTTCCTGAGGGTTACAAAGTCACTTATTACCTCCTCAACACGAGCAGCATCAAAAATTTTCTGTATGGTTACCGGTTTTATCATGGCACATAAAAGAGAGGGCTAAGATAGCACAAAAAAAGAGAGGCAACCAGGACGGTTACCTCTCAAAAACCAACAATTATGAAAACCCTTTAAACAAAGCAAAAAAATTATGAAAATTTACCCTTGCTATTGTTCGGTGCAAATATACGACGAATTTTTGTATTGTCAAGTAAAAAAATAAAAAAAATCTTGTTAATATTTGTTAAAGGTTCTGTTTCAATCAAATGAAGGGTTAATTTTGTCCAATGAATAAAAGGCTGACAGTAATTATTATCATTTTGGTTTCACTATCAAGCATCGGGTTGCTCTCCATTCAGGTTTACTGGATTAGAAGTGCCGTGCAGGTGCGCCAGGCCGTTTTTAACCGGGATGTGAATATGGCCATGCAGCGGGTGGTTTTTACTATCAACAAGTTACGCTATCAGGAGTATTATTTAAATTCAAAGGAGTTCTATCGAAAAAACCTAAACGCTTTTGCTCTTTTTGATTCCCTTAACCGCGATATTACTTCGCAATCTTTAACGCTGAACAGTGCCAATGATCTAAACCGGCTATTGGAAAGAAGGATGATACTGAGCAGCCAGTATCAGCAGCTTTTTTCAAAATTCCAGCAACCGGACGACCTTAATTTCTTTTCTAAGCATAAGGATATCATTGATTCACTCATTAGAAACGCACTGTCTGAGAAAAATATAAAAACAAAATATGAATTCGGCATTTACAAACCTATTGCCAATGCCATGATTCTGCAAAAGACAGGGAAATATCCAACAGAACTCCTCAGCAAGAGTTTTGTATATAACCTGTCGCCACTGGGCAATAATATCCAGTTTCCATTGAAGTTCCTCATCTATTTTCCACAGGAGCACCTCTTTATATTGAAGAAGCTCTACAAACTTCTGTTTGTTTCTCTGGGACTGTTTTTTATCATCATCGGTTCATTTTCATTTAGCATCGTAGTGATCAACCGGCAAAAGAAACTCTCGGAAATGAAAAATGACCTTATTAATAATATGACCCACGAATTTAAAACACCTATTTCCACCATTTCGCTTGTATGCGAGGCGTTGAGAGACAAGGATGTTCAAAAGTCAGATCAGGTCTATAACAGTTATGTGAGCGTGATTGATGAGGAAAACAAAAGGCTTAGAACGATGGCTGAACATATCCTGCGTTCGGCAACCATTGAAAGCGGCAGGCTAAAACTGCACAAAGAGATACTGGATTTGCACGAAATCCTGCAAAATGCCGTAAACGGAAAAAAAATCAACGCCGAAAGCAAAGGTGGGAAAATCATATTGACGCAAAATGCAGAAAGCAGCATGATTTTTGCAGACCGTGTGCATATGACCAATGTTTTTGTAAACATGCTTGATAACGCCATAAAATATAACCTCAACGCTCCGGCTATCAAACTGAGCACCAGGAATCTGCGGGATGGCATTCTGGTGGACATTGCCGATAATGGCATCGGTATCAGCAAGGCAAACCAAAACAAAATTTTCGACAAACTTTACCGCGTCCATACCGGGAACATACATAATTTCAAGGGTTTTGGATTGGGATTAAGTTATGTGAAAGCAATTGTTGAACAACACAAAGGAAAAATTACAGTTGATTCGGAACTGGAGAAGGGTTCCGTTTTCCATATATATTTACCAAACGAAAATAAAGTGAGTCATGGATAAAAAAAATAATATTTTACTTGCTGAAGATGACAAAAATCTCGGCAATATTTTAAAGTCATATTTGGGTGCCAAAGGATTTGAAGCCACCCTGTGTGAGAATGGGAAAATTGCTTTGGATACCTTCAAGAAAGGGAATTTCGATTTTGCCATTTTAGATATCATGATGCCTGTGATGGATGGTTTTACATTGGCAAAAGAGATCCGGAAGTTAGATAAAAAAATCCCATTGCTGTTTTTGACAGCCAAAGCCATGCAGGAAGATAAAATTCAGGGGTTTGAAATGGGCGGGGACGACTACCTGACCAAACCTTTCAGTATGGAAGAGTTGTTGTTGCGAATTCAGGCTATTCTGCGGCGTGTGGATCAGGGAGGACATAACCATCCTGATCCCGTGTATAATTTTGGGAAATACAATTTCAACTATGACTACCAGATGCTGAAAATCGGAAAAAAAGAAAACAAACTTACTTCCAAAGAAGCGGATTTACTCAAACTGCTGTGCGAAAATCTGAATGAGGTATTAGACCGCTCGGTTGCTTTAACCAGGATTTGGGGCGACGACAGCTATTTCAACGCACGCTCCATGGATGTATATATCACCAAGCTCAGGAAATTTCTGAAAGACGACCCAAAGGTGGAACTGCTAAACGTTCACAGCGTTGGTTTCAAACTAATTGCCCCCGAAAGTTAGTAACCTGAGTTCAATATAACCCGCTATAACTTCATGATTTTTAGCAACATATCTGATATGCTATTGGCTTTCTGTGAGATAAATCTTATATCGAACTCAGGTTAGTGCTCAAATATTGATTTGTGTCACCTTCGGCTTACCCGCTGCTCCTTGATATTCCGCATTGCCAAAACCCAGTATGGGATAGAAAATGAAGGAAAGGAAAATCAGGCCAAGCGTAAAGGCTACATCTTTTCCAAAACTTTTGGACAGAAGATTAACAACTCAAATGCCAACGACAATATTGGCAATGGGAACAAATATCCAGATAAGCCACCAGCCCGGTTTCCCTACAATTTTCAATAATACATAAAAATTGTAAAACGGGATAAGGACAGCCCATCCCGGTTGACCGGCTTTTTCGTAAATACGCCAATTAGCAATAAGGACAAGAATACCAAGCGCAAGAATGGGTATCATAAAAAGAAGCATGTTTGCCGTTGTCAGCATTTGTGAATGTTCCATAATACAAATGATTTATAGTGAATAAAATTAAAGTCTCATTTCCGGAATTTCTCCTTCAACCAATAGCGGGGCTTCTGTTTTTTCAATAATCTCTTTCACACTTACACCGGGAGCCCGTTCCACCAGCCTGAAACCCTGCGGCGTAACATCCACCACGGCGAGGTCAGTGACAATACGTTTTACACAACTCACGCCGGTAAGCGGCAAATCACATTCATTCAGCAACTTTGAGTTCCCTTTCCGGTCGGTGTGGGTCATGGCTACAATGATGTTTTTGGCCGAAGCTACCAGATCCATGGCACCGCCCATACCTTTGACCATTTTGCCCGGAATCTTCCAGCTGGCAATATCTCCCCGTTTGTTTACCTGAAAAGCGCCCAGCACGGTAAGGTCGATATGGCCGCCGCGAATCATGGCAAAGCTGGTAGCCGAGTCAAAAAAGGCGGCACCTTTTGTGTAGGTTACGGTCTGTTTTCCGGCATTTATCAGGTCGGCGTCAACCTTCTCTCTGGTGGGAAAGGGACCAATACCGAGCAGACCATTTTCCGATTGCAACACCATTTCCACTCCTTCGGGAATGAAATTGGCTACCAATGTAGGAATACCAATTCCCAGATTGACGTAATAGCCATCTTTCAGCTCCTGCGCAATTCTTTTGGCAATACCGTTTTTGTCTAAACTCATGTTGTTTAATTTTTATGGTTTCTTTGAAAATCTCAAATGACAAATAACAAAATACAAATAAATAACAAACCGCAATTTACAAAATCTCTAATGATTAGCGTTGTGAATTTTGAAGAATGGCATGAAAAATCTTTTTAAACTGGACAGCTTCATCTCTCAAGTGTTCTCCTTCTTCCATATTGTCAAGTACGTTGGTACTCAAAATTAATCTCAACCAATAAGCACTCTCTTTGGCTTCTTTTCTACAAATACGAACCCTCATCAA
>VAOU01079739.1_pt1 | contig 17714 bp, 9 predicted proteins | sample 3393871 | NCBI WGS metagenome assembly VAOU01 (sample SAMN08290440, study PRJNA428436) | hydrothermal vent metagenome | isolation source: Deep-sea hydrothermal vent chimney | place: Atlantic Ocean: South-mid Altantic Ridge | depth 1820 m m
AACAGCCGAGCGTTGCCTTTTTTCATGGACTCCATCCGCCGGTCGATGTACTTCAATCCTTCGACTGGGTCGTGGTCCAACCCTATGCCAATATCGATCCCCGTCGAGTCACCACATCCCACACACGTTACTTCGCCTACGTTTCGCTGGGTGAGATGGACAAGACCTCGTCGCGGGCAAGCAGGCTGCCATCGGCCTGTCGCCTCGGTACGGACGCCCCCTGGAATAGTTGGATCATCGACCAGGCAAATCCAAGTTGCCGGCGTTTCTACCTCAACCACGTTGTCAAACCCCTGCTCGCACGCGGTTTCAATGGCTTTTTTCTTGACACCCTGGACAGCTATGAGCAGGTACTCAAGACGCCCGACGCACTGGCGAGCTACCGGAAAGGCCTGATCACCCTGATCCAGTCGATACGTCGCCTCGATCCCAAAACCGAATTCATCCTCAACCGCGGGTTCAAGTTACTGCCTTCGTTACATCAGGACGGCATCCTCGGCGTGGCCGCTGAATCCTTATACAAGGGATGGAACCAGATGCAGCGACGCTACGTCGACGTCAAACCCCGGGACTCCCGCTGGCTGCTCCAGAAGCTTAAGGCCGTACAGCAAGCCGGGCTTGTGGCCATCGCCATCGACTACCTGCCTCCAGACCGTCCCCGGCAGGCGAAGGCCGATGCGCGGCGCATCGCCGCGGATGGAATCGTTCCCTATGTTACGAACGCCAAACTCGATATCGTCGGTACCGGTTCGATTCGGGTCATGCCACGACGGATACTCATGCTCTACTCGGGATCCGACGACGTGATGCATACCTACCTGACTTGGTTTGCCGCCATGCCCCTCAACTACCTCGGTTACGCCACACGCACACTCAACATCGGTCGATCCCAGCTCCCTGCCGGCCCCCTGACCGGGCAGGTCGCGGGCATCGTCACTTGGTTCGGCACCGACAACCCGCCCCATACCCGTAAGATTTACGACTGGCTACGCATGCAAATGAAAGCGGGGGTACCGGTCGTTCTGCTCGGCCAGTTTGGATTCCCCTCCAACCGGGCTTATCTGGCCCCGCTCGGACTGGATGCACCGTCCACCCCCGGCGGCGAATTACATAAAGCCCGAATCACGCATGAAAATCGCGACTTTGTCGGCTTCGAGGGGCCCGTGCTGCCCAGCGCGGCCAGCTTCGCCCCGCTGACGCTCGCGCGAGGGCATGCACTGCTCGATATCGAGGTCGCGGGCAAAACCGAAACTGCGATTGCCTTAACCCCCTGGGGTGGCTATGCCCTCGCGCCTTATGTAGTCCGCAGCCTACCTCGAGGCGATACCCCCCGCGATATGCTACAGAGCAGTTGGATACTCAATCCCTTCGCCTTCTTCAAGGCCGCCCTACGGCTGCCGACCATGCCCGCCCCGGACACCACTACCGCGAGTGGTCGCCGATTACTGTTCGCCCAGATCGACGGTGACGGCTTCGCATCGGGCTCATGGAATTACAACTACCGGGGTCAGCCCGCCGCTCAGGTCATCCTCGACCGAATCCTCAAACGCTACCGTATACCGACCGCAGCCTCGGTGATCGCCTCCGAGTTCGTCGAAGATGGGCTTTATCCCAAGCAAGAGGTCGACCGGCTCCGCCCGATCGCCCGGGCGATATTCAAGCTACCCTGGGTGGAGATCGGTTCACATACCTACTCACACCCCTTCGACTGGCCCGCCCTCGAACACGATCCCAACCTGTCCGCCGGACTCCATCTCGGTAAGACCGAGCGGGATAACCGCGGCTACGTGCGCACCCAAGGGCTCAAGTACGGCTACAACCTGCCGATACCCGGATACCGCTTCAACCCGGCCATGGAGGTATCCGGTGCCATCGACATCATCAACCGGGTCCTCGCCCCGCCCGGCAAACGGGTCCGTATCCTTCAGTGGTCCGGAGATGTCAACCCCGACGCCGGGACACTCGCCCTCGCCTATCGGGCCGGAGTGATGAACATCAATGGCATCAACAGCACCATCGATCACGCTCATTCTTCCCTCACCAACGTTGCACCTCTCGGTGTCTGGAAGGGTGAGCACTTCCAGGTTTTCGCAGCGGACAGCAATGAAGATTCGTACACGCACGGCTGGAAACCCCCCTATTGCGGCTACCGGAAAGTCCTGCAGACATTTGAAATGACCGACCGACCACGCCGCCTCGCCCCCATTGACATCTACTACCACTACTACTCAGGCGCCCGGACCTGCGCCCTCCAGTCACTGGACACGGTCTACCGCTGGGCGCTGGCCCGGAAGACCACCCCCGTATTCCCCTCAACCTATGCGCGAATCGCACTGGGTTTCGAACAGGCCGCAATTGCCCGGACAGGTGACGGCTACCTGATTCGAGGATATGGCGCGGACCAAACACTACGCATCACCGCGGCCATGGGTTATCCCAACCTTGCCGCCAGCCGCAACGTCGTGGGCTTCAATGATCACGGTGACGCCCGCTACATCCACTTAGGGCCGGGCGGATCCGCCTACCTCGTCCTCTCTGCCACGCCACCCGGCCAGCCCTACCTGCACAGCGCCAACGGGCGCATCATCGCATTCTCCGGCCCCGCCCTGAGGCCGCGGCTGACTCTCGATGCAAAGGTCCCGCTCGAAATAACCCTTGCGAATATCGGAAAATGTCGCGTGCTGATGAACGGCCACCCACTAACCGGCCGCCGCGCACACAAGCTCGGTCACTACCACCTGCGACAGACTCGTGCCCAGATATATCTCGACTGCCCCAGCCGTTAAGGAACGCTTGGTTTCACCCTGGTTTTCCGCGGGACTGCTGTTAGGTACATTGGCCGTGTTCGTCTTTTTCTTTCCGAAGACCAACCTCAACCGCCTGCTCGCGCAAGAAGGACAAGTCACCGCGGCGACCCTCGCCTACCTGCAGTTGATGGTCCAGGCGAGCCCCAAAGACCCGGATCTGCATATCCTGCTCGCACGCCGTGCGCTGCAAGCCGGCAACTACGCCCTGGCCGAGCGCGCCCTGATGCCTTGGTCCGAAGATCGGCCGACGCAAACGCCGCTCGCCATTGAGCGGCTGAAACTGGCGATATTACGTACTTGGCTATTGGCCACGCGGCTACACAGCGCCGCACGGTTCACGGTGGCAACCCGTTACCGAAAAGTGGTCATCGCGATCGCACCGAGACTACCGGTCGACGATCTGATCGAGCAGGCGAAACTAAACTTGGCCATGGGTCTCTACCAAACCGCCGCGACCTTGAGCCACGAAGCCCTCAGCCGCACCGACAACCCCAAAGAGGCCCTGCGTGCCTTCCAGCTGGGCGTCCGCAGCCTGCTGGCGTCAGGAAAGCCGGCACCCGCACTGGCATTCGCAGAAGCGGCACTGGGATCGATACGCCCATCGGCCGCACTCTGGCGGGATATGTTCCTGCTCGCCATGCAGGCCGGCGAGTCGCGGCACGCCGCCGACTACGCCCAGCGTTGGTTCGCCCGGGCACCCTCGCCCGCCGACCGGCGCCGGGCCTTCGACGCCGTGATCGAAGCTCGGCTGGCGGGCGGCCAGCCCCTTGCGGCCCTCACAGCCGCCCGGCGACTCTTGCCGAACATCCCTCACGACGCCGCGCTGTGGCGACGAATGACACGACTCGCCCTCGCCGCCAACCAGCCGATGCAGGCAGCGCATTATGCCCGCCTGCTCATGGGCATGCAGGCGGCAACGCCATGAAACACACACGCCTGGCTGCAGGGCTGCTGTGCGCGCTGCTGCCGGTGGTCGTCATGGCGAACCCACTACGACCCTATGCCGCGGCCGATTGGGATCTCGCCTGGCGGGCCTTTCTCGGAGGGCAGGATCTCCACGCGGCTTATGCCCTCGCTCGTACCGCGATCAAGGCCAGACCTGACAGCGTGCTGTGGCACCGCCGGCTCGCGCTTGTCGCAGAGCAAAGCGGCCACCCCGACACCGCCCTCGATGCCTACGATTGGCTGGTCATGCGGGCCGGCCTCACCCAGTACCTCGACAAAGCCCTGAATCTGGCCAACGCTCTCAACGACGCACGGCGCGGCGCCCCACTGATGCTGCTGGCTCTACGCACTCGACCCTACAGCAAACAACGCTGGCTGGCGACCATCGGCGAGTTGCTCAAACTCGGCGACTATCCCCGTGCATTACGACAACTCAGGGATGCCGACCAACGCCACCCTCGCCGCTTCTTTCTCTGGGAACAGGCCGTGCTCTACAACGAATTGAGCGAGCCCGGGCATCAACTCGAAATCCTCGAAACCTACCGCGAACGCTATGGCTCTGAACCGCGCGTCATGCTCCAGATCGCCACGCTCGAATATCTCCGCGGCGATATTCAGGGCGCCTATAAGGCACTGCTCCAGGCACGCCCCATCGCCGGCCCGGAGGACACTGCCTACTGGCGGACACTGAGTGAACTCGCGTATCTGCTGGAAGACTATCGCATCGCAGGCCAAGCCATCCAGGTGTTGTACGACCGGCACACCGCCAATGCCGACGACTACAAACGCCTGTACTTGATTCATTTACACACCGATGCTCACCGGGCCTTCATCGTCGCCGAAACCGGTTGGCGGCTTACCCACGATAGCGCGCTGTTTCTGGACATGCTGTCGGCGGCCTCCGTCATCGGACGCCCCGCTTGGCTGGGCAGAGCATTCGCAACCCTGGGCCCGGGCGACACCGAACGGTTCGCGAACAACCGCTTCTACTGGACGAGTCTTGCTACCTGGCGCGCGAGTCAGGGACGCATAGACCTCGCGCAGCGGGCCTACGCTCGCGTCATCGCCCTGAATCCGGGAGATGACGCCTTGTGGGCCGGAGATCTCTGGCTACTCATCGATGCGCATGACCGAGGTGTCCTCGCCGCACTTCTGCCTCGACTGGCCGAACGCGCCGATACTCGCCCGGCGCTCTGGTCACCACTGGCGGCCGGCTATGTCTTGCTGGGCGAACCTCAACATGCCCTGAAATACCTCGATGCCGAATGGACCCAACGACAGCAGAATCCCGCGTGGCTTGCGAATTATGCCGACACTCTCGAACAGGCCGGTCAACCGCAACTTGCAAACCAGCAACGCCGGCTCGCCTTTGCGCGGCTGGCGGCAACTCTGCTCACACCTCACAACGAAGCGACCATCCGGCGTAAACGACTGCTGACCGGGCTGGCCAGTCACCTCTTGCCGGGCGACCCGGCACACAGATGGATCCAACGCCTCGCCCAACATCCCCAGAACGAGCAGACGCGCGTGCAAATACTCGCTTGGTCCCTCAACCAATCCGACGGCGCATTGGCCCGGCTCTGGCGCCGGCGCACCTTCATCAAAACTCCGCCCCCGGCCTGGGCACAACTTTCCCTCGCACTCGGCGAGAATAACGCTTCCACCGCCGCCCGACTGCTCGAAACCCGCCTGTCGGCCCTGCCAAAACGCGATGCATCCACGGCGGCGGAATCACTCGGCTGGGCCCCTTTGGCCACCACGCTCGCTTTCCAGGGAATGCGCGGCGAACCTGATGAGCCGCAATGGCGGCAACGTTTTCGAACGCTTGCGATCCCCCGCAGCGACGCCCTTGGCGCCAACACGCGATTCACCCAGGCGAACGGGCTGCGCCAATCCGGCTTAGGCCTGAATGCCCGTCATTGGCTAGCTCCCGGCATCATCCTTGATGCTCGGATCGAGCAAGCAGCACAATCGGTCGACGACAGTAACCAACTCGGCGTAGTACCGGCCACGGTGCGAACCGGTGGCCTACGCCTGACCCGCACGCTAGCACGCGGCAGCGCATCATTCAGCCTTGGCGGCGGGCGCAATGTGGCCGACTATGCCCAGGCTGGCGCGGACTGGCGACACGATTGGAATGGCCGACTATCCAGCACGCTCTCCGTGGCGTTCGGCGCGACTCCAAAAGCCAGCATTCCGCTGCAAATCGGTGGGCTCGAGGATCGGATCGATCTCGGCGGCCGTTATGTACTGACGGCCCGCGATACCCTGGAGGGTCGCCTGCGACTGGGGGCCTATCGGGCACAGGGAGGTGGTCGCCTCGGTAGTACATCGGCCTTTATCCTCGACTACACACATCAATTCCGGCTATCTCCCCGCGACTACCGCCTGACCACCACGTTCAGCGGCTCAAACTACACCCGTGCCGCCCAACTGCCAGCCCAGCTTGCGCGCCTGGTACCCACAAGCACGACGCCGGACACGGGCTTCTTCATCCCGCGCAGCTACCTTCAGACCTGCATCGGAGGCGGCTTCAACAACCGCTTCCAGACGGATTACACCCCACGCCTACGTGCGTTCTTCAATGGCGGCATGTGTGCCAATTCCAACTTCGGCCCCGGTTACCAAGCCGTCGCCGGTCTCGCATTTCCGCTCGATGGGCCCGATCATCTGGCCATCAGCCTTCAACTCGGAACCAATCTGGGCGCCACCGGCAGCACGACCCGGACATTTATCATCTCCTATCGCTACTATTTCACACCAGTCAACTAAGAAGGATCTCCGAAAATGAAATCTCGACTCCCCAGCCTCATTGCCCTCTCCAGCCTCCTGCTACTATCCGGTTGTGCCAGCCGTAGCCTCTACTCCGGTCCGCAACCCACTGTGGTACGCGGCACGAGCTGGACCGTCACACCGCTCATCAACAATACTGCCACACCCTATGCCGGGGACCGTGCCCAACAGATTCTCGCCGCCCTGCTCGGCGGTCACGATACCAGTCAGGTCATACTGCCTCCACCGCCACCCGACAATACGGCCCTACCGGTGCACAACGGCGCGGAAAATCAGACCAGCGCCTTGGCTTGGGCCCGTACACGGCATATTCGCTACGCGCTCACCGGCAGTGTGGACGAATGGCGCTACAAGGTCGGCCTGAATGGTGTACCCGCGGTCGGCTTCACTCTGAGTCTGGTCGATCTCGACAATGGACACATTCTTTGGAGCGGGGCCGCGGCCGCCACCGGCGGCAGCCGGGAGGGTATCGCCGTGCTGGCGCAGCACACGCTCAACCGCCTGCTCACACGACTGCTCCCCTGATGTCCGACCGACACCAAGCGCCTCCCGCCACCCTCGGACCCGGCGCTATTGCCGAAACCCTGCTGCTGCCCATCGCCACATTGTGGCTCGGGCATATCATTGCCCCCACGCACCCCTACACCGCCGGCGGCTTCCCATGGATGTGGCTGGTCCCGCTGCTTATCGGCCTGCGCTACGGAACCGGCTCGGCGCTCGTCTCCAGCGGCTTGCTGACGGCTGGCGGAAATTGGCTACCAAGTCTGGGTTACGGCAGTGAAGTGATGCCTTTACCTCAAATCGTCGGCGGCATGATCATCAGCCTGATCGGCGGACAATATGCCAACCTGTGGCACGGGCGCCTCAAACAAGCTGAAGGGCGGCTGACCTACAGCGAAACCCGTTTGGAATCTCTCACCCGTGCGTTCTATGTCACCCGCATCTCCCACGACCGCCTGGAAGAAACGCTGATTACCCGCCCAGTCAGCCTGCGTGGGGCGATGGAGACCCTGCGCGCCCACCTGCAACATCATGGCGCTCAGCTTCACCGGGAGGCTGGCGACGCCCTGCTGCAACTACTCGCCCAATACTGCCGCATCGAGGCCGCCGCTGTGTATGTCTTCGAGGGCGGCCACCTCAATACCACTCCCATCGCCCACCTGGGCCGGGACATTCCACTCAATCTCGATGATCCTCTCGTGTCGATGGCCCTACAGTGGAAAGACGCGGCCTACTTCAGTGTCGATCAGATCATCAACGACCTCGCGGGCGACTATCGGCTGGTCATCCCGATTATCGCGGCCGACCACGGCCACATCGGCCTGCTCACCGTCTCCGACATGCCCTTTCTCGCCCTGGAGGAAGAAAATTTACTGACGGCCACGGCCATCCTCGAATATTTCGCTGACGATGCCTGGGCGCAGCGCGATATCGTGGAGATACTGCGGCACTATCCACACTGCCCCGCCACCTTCGCCCACGAACTGTTCAAGCTCGCCCACCTGTGGTCGCGAGTCGGCGCCCAATCGGTCCTGGTACTATTCCGACCCACTCCCGGAGCAAACCCGGAGATACTCGAGCTGATTCATTCCGTGCGCCGCGGGCTCGATCAGTACTGGCAGAACCCCATTACGATGGAGGCCCCTGGCCTGCTCGTGTTGCTGCCGCTCAGCGGACCCGCGGCGGCCCGTGGCTTCATCGCCCGTATCGATACCCTCACGGTGGAACGATTTCGGATGCCATTACAGGATACCGGCTGGTACACCGAGATCACCGTCCTGCACGATGTCGATCCCGTCGCTACGTTACGAGCGACGCTGCCTGGAAAGGCCACGAATGCTTGAACCTCTCGTACAGATCCAAGCGTGGCTCGCACCATATCTCTCCAGCCCCGCCCGTCTGGTCGTGATGATCCTGCTCGCAAATACCGTGATCAGCCTGCTGACCGCCATACCCGCGCGACGGCTGATCCCGGTCGGCCTTCGCGGTCGCCCCGTAATCGACTATGCGACCCTGACGGCGATGGGCACACTGATCCCGCTGCTGGGGCCGATCCTGCTCCTGCTGATGCTCATCATCCTGCCGAATTTTGAAAAGAACCGTACCCCCGAAAACCCCTATCACCTCAGTACTCCCACCTTCGCCCCGGAAATCAAGAGTGTGCCCGGTCACTTTGGCGTCGGCGGCGCGGTCATCAGACTGCGCCGGCTCGACCCAGGGTCCACCCAGAGTACATGCGCCCTGTTGGCCATCGACGTCCGGCACAACGCGACCACCACCAGGCTGCTACGCGAGACACTCAGCCACCCGGACGAAAACCTGCGCCTCCTGGCCCACGCCTTGATCGATCGTCGCGAAACGGGCATCTCACGTATGATCCAATGTCTTGAAAACGCGATCCCTCACAGTCAGAGCCCGGTGCAAACCGTCTTGCATCTCGAACTCGCTGAGCTTCACCAGGAGTTGCTCTACATGGGACTGGTCCGAGAGGGCATGTCCGAATTTCACTTACGGGCAAGCCGTCGACATCTGGACGCCGTTCGCGGGCGTCTCGGCGACAACTCGCGCCTGCTGAGAATTGAGGCGCGAATTCTGCAGCAGTCGGGGCAACGCTCCGCCGCGGTGGCACTCTACGAACGCGCACTCGCCGCCGGCGCACCACCGGCACGGGTCCTCCCGTATCTGGCCGATTTCGCCTGGCAACGCCGCGATTATCCGGCCATACGACAATTATTCTCGTGCTCCACATTGTTCAGCGAATTGCCGGTCGTCGGTCGCATCGCCTCACGATGGCGCACAGTGAAATGACCGACCAACGGACCGACATCGACATCACTCTGCTGCTTGAGGGGACTTACCCGTACATCAGGGGTGGCGTCTCAAGCTGGGTGCACGGATTAATCGGCGGACTGCCGCACTTCCGCTTCGCGTGCATTTTTCTCGGTTCCCGTCGCGAGGATTACGGCGGTATTTGCTATGAATTGCCGACAAACATCGTATACCTCGGGACCCACCACCTCTTCGACTATGCGGACAAGCCGCCGATCAAGCCGCCACGACTAAGCGGTGAGGCCAAGGGGCTGATGTCTGACCTGCATATCGCGCTCCGTAGCGGGGCGCCTGGCACACTCGATATCCGCGATTATCTGGACGACGCCGGCCCCTTCGGCGAACGCGCCTTCCTCTACAGCGAGGCAGCTTGGCAATACATCACCGAGCAATATGAAGCGGCCGCTGCCGAACCGTCCTTTGTGGATTACTTCTGGAGCGTACGCAACCTCCACACCCCACTCTGGGTACTCGCCCGCATCGCCGCTCAGCTACCCCCCAGCCGATTATTCTTCAGCCCCTCGACGGGCTACGCCGGCCTACTCGCCGCCTTCGCCGCTCGCCATCAGTCCCGCCCCCTCATACTCATGGAACATGGGATCTATACCAAGGAACGACGTATCGACCTCATGAAGGCGGAATGGATACGCGACAGCCGAAACATCATACAGCGCGACCCAACCGAGGTGAGCTATCTCCGCGAGCTATGGGTCCACCTTTTCGAAGTCATCGGCCGGCTGACCTATCAGGCCGCCGATCCGATCATCAGCCTGTTCGACGCCGCGAGGACCCAACAGATCCGTGATGGCGCCCCGGCCGAACGCACCCGGATTATCCCCAACGGCATTGACATCGAACGGCTCTCGAGTCTACGCCGCCCGGCCGGCCCCCCGCCACCTGTCATCTGTCTGCTCGGGCGGGTGGTCCCCATTAAGGACATCAAAACATTTATCCGCACCGCGCAGATTCTATGTGACGCGCTACCGGAGGCCCAAGCCTGGATCGCCGGCCCCGAGGATGAAGACCCCGAGTACAGCGCCGAGTGTCACGAACTTGTTAACGTGCTCGGCCTCGGCGAGCACGTCCGGTTTCTGGGATTTCGTTATCTCGAGGAGATCCTGCCCAAGGTCGGGCTGCTCGTCTTGAGTTCCATCAGCGAAGGGTTGCCTCTAATGGTAATCGAGGGCTTCGCGGCAGGATTACCCGTAATCGCGACTGATGTCGGGGCTTGCCCTGAGCTCATCAACGGCCGCCCCGACGAGATGCCCGCGCTCGGCGCGGCAGGCCGTGTAGTCGGACTGGCCGATCCCGAAGCGATGGCGCGTGCTTGCCTTGAGCTGCTGATCGACCCCGAGATGTACGCCGACGCCTCGCAGGCGGCGATCTCGCGGGTGGAACGGTACTACGACCGCAGGCAGATGCTCGACACCTTCAATACCCTGTTTCGCGAACGTCTGGGGAGCGACGGCTGATGGCCGGCATTGGTTTCGAGCTACGCCGCCTTGCCGATAGCGAGACCTATTTCGGCTTGCTGCGTGCTTACGCCTACGCCGGGGTGATCGGCTCCGGGCCATGGGTGTTATCGATCCTCGCCATTCTCATACTCGGTTTCATGAGCCTGGGGATCGTCATCCCCCCCGTGCTGATCAGCCAATTCCAAGTCAGTGTCACTTGGCTGATCGCACTGAGTCTGATCTATACCGGCGGCATTCAATTGGTATTCACGCGCTATGTCGCCGACCGCCTGTTCGCACATGAGCCTTGGCGAGTGCTACCCAACCTGATCGGCCTGCTACTTCTTACTCTGACCCCGGTTTTCCCGCTTGCCACCGCCGGTGCCCTCTGGCTGCTTCCCGGCACCTCCACCGCCTACCGGCTGCTCATGATCATGGGCCTGCTGCTACTCTGTGTGGTCTGGGTGCTCACCGTCTTGCTCTCCGGTCTCAAACGGTACGGCGCCGTCCTCTCATTCTACGCGTTAGGTTACGGCTGCGCTGTGGCGGCGGGCTTGCTGCTCAGACCCTGGAAAGTAGAGGGGTTGCTTGCCGGCTTCGTACTCGGCCAGATCGTCCTCGCCATCGGTATGGTCGCATTGATTTGGCGTGAATACCCACCGACTCGCTTCGTTGAATTCGATTTCCTCTCCCGCGGGCGGCTATGCGGCTGGCTGATCGTCGCGGGCCTGTTTTTCAACCTCGGGGCCTGGATCGACAAACTCATCTTTTGGCTCTGGCCGGGCACAGGCAGCACTGTTATCGGCACTCTCCACGCCTCGATGATCTACGATACCCCCGTCTTCCTCGCCTACTTCACCATCATCCCGGGCATGGCGATCTTCTTATTGCGAATGGAGGTGGATTTCGCCCATGCCTATGACCGTTATTACAATGCGGTACGCGATGGCGGCGCTCTGTCGGCCATCCGGAATCATCGGGCGGGTATGGTTATCGCCGCGCGCGAGGGTCTGCTCGGCATTCTTAAAATCCAGGGTATCACCCTGCTGTTCCTGGTCGCCTTCGGAGATCATGTCCTCCGGTTACTGGATATCTCCCCGCTGTTCGGCCCCCTGCTCATGCTGGATTCACTCGGCGTCATGCTACAGCTGCTGGTGATGGCGGCGCTCAACATCCTATTCTATCTGGATCGCACCCGTAACGGCGCGCTGGTCACCCTGCTGATGTTTGTATCCAACGCGAGCCTCACCTTTGTCAGCATACTGCTCGGTCCTTATTTCTACGGCTACGGGTTCGCTTCCGCCATGCTCATAACCGCACTCGTGGCACTAACTTTGGCCGACCGGACGCTCAATCACCTGGATTATGAGACCTTCATGCTGCGCTGACTGACTCACAGGATAACCGCAATGACACTTACTTACTGAAGTTTCACTCATCGGAGAAAGCGAAACTGGTACGACCTTTCACGATAGGACGCCGTTGCGGGTCGGCCTCGATACGATCGGCGTAGATCCAAGTCAGTGCCGCAACCATCCTACGGAAGTTCAGATGATTGAACCGCCTGGGTGTCGCGTGTCTGGCTGCGGGCGCCGCCGATCTCCTGTTGGCTCTCTTTGAAGCCGGATTCGATCTCCCGACGTGCACCATAGACAATGATGATCGGCTTGCCCCGCTTTTTGTCACGGCTGTGGCCGAGGCGGGCCAGCGGGCAGGTGTAACTACTGCTCCCATCACAACACGCGGAAAGAGCCGAGATAGGACTTTCTACACCGGACCGCCCGGCGTGAGCGGCAGGGCACCCAGTCGGCGCAGCAGGGCCTCGTAGCGCCCGACCAACGTGCGCGCCGCCTCCTCCCTCTGCGCGCGCTCGCCCCCATCCAGCGGGGCGGTCAGCCTGCGCGTCGCCCGGGCGAGTGCCTCCTGCTCGGCCGCGAGCGCCTGGAAGGCGGGATCATGCCCGTAGCGATCCCGCCCCGGCCCGGCCAACCAGCGCCCGAACGGCGAGCGCCCATCCGCCGCACGCAGCCACGGGCAGCAGCCCGGTGGATCGGCGGGCTTGCCACCCACCACGCGCGCCAGCGCACGCACGCCGCCCCAGTCCTGCAGCGCAAGCGCGAGCACCTCGGCACGGTCGAACAACGGCGTCAGCACACCCTCCTCGGCGTGCGCCCAGGGTGCCGGATCCCAGTCGCGCAGCCACGCCTCGGCCTGCTCGGCGGACATCGGTCGCGCGATCCGGTAGCCCTGGATTTTCGGGCAGCCGAGGTGGCGCAGCAGTTCGGCCTGGGCATCGCTCTCCACGCCCTCGGCGACCAGGTCCAGACCGAGCAGCCGGGCGGTCATCACCACCCCACCGATGATCGCCTCCTCGCGCCGCCCCTGCAACAAGCGGCTGGTGAAGGAGCCGTCGATCTTGATCCGGTCCACTGGCAGATCCTGCAGGTAGCTCAGCGAGGCGTAGGCGGTGCCGAAGTCGTCGAGCACCGTGCGCACGCCGCGTGCACGTGCCGCCTCGAGCGCCGCGGCCGCCGCACCGCGTTCCCCCAGGTAGGCACTCTCGGTGATCTCGATCAACAGCCGATGCCCGATCTGTGCGCCATGATTCGCGAGCGCGCCATCCAGGTCTTCCAGGAAGGCGGGATCCGTGAGGTGGCTCGCACCGATGTTGACCGCCACATCCACCGCCAACCCGGCGCGCGACCAGGCCGCGATGCGCGAAAGCGCCTCCCCGAGCACGAATCGTCCCAGCTCGCGCAGCAGCCGCGGATCCTGCTCGACCTGCGGCAGAAACGCACCCGGCGCACGCGCGGTGCCGTCCGGTGCGATCCAGCGCACCAGTGCCTCCATCCCCTGCACCGCGCCCGTCGCCAGATCCAGCACCGGCTGGTAGTACAGGGTGAGTTCGCCGCGTTCGAGCGCCGGTTCGAACTCCCGACGCACTCGCCGCGCCGCATGCGCCCGCTCCTCCAACTCGGGCTCGAAGCCGGCGCACTCGCCCGGCCCGCGCGCGTGCGCCGCTTCCAAAGCGAGTTCTGCGCGTTCCAGCAGCACCGCAGACCCATTCCAGTGCTCCGGCCAGCGGGCCCATCCCGCCGTGCTCTCCACGCGCAGGTCCTCGCCGCCGCTCAGGCGTAGCGGGGCGGCCAACGCCTCCTGGACCTCGTTCACCCGCCGTGCGGCCTCCTCGGAGCCGGCCCCCGGAAGCATCAGGAAGAACCGGTCACCGTCTCCGCGTGCGGCCAGCACCCCCGCCCGGTCGGCGGCTATGACCTGCAGCCGCGTCGCCGCCACGCCCAGGATCTCGTCGCCGGCCGAATGCCCGAGCGTCGCGTTGACCTCGCGCAGCCCCTCCAGATAGAACACCGCCAGCGCGCCGGCCGCGTCACCGCGTTGCGCCTCCTGCAACGCCCGCGCCAGACGGCGGCGGTTTACCAAGCCGGTCAGGGCATCGTGCTCGGCCGCATGCTCCAGGCGCCGGCGCTGCGCCATATCTTCCAGCGAGAAGCCGAGATCGAGCACCATCTCCTCCAGCAGTGCCCGCTCGGCCCGGTCTTCGAGCCCCACACGGCCCGCGTACAACCACAGCACCGCCACGATGTCCGCGCCGCGCCGGATCGGCAGCGCGAGCTGCGCCACCCCACCCCCCCTGCGGTACCCGGCGGAATAGGTGCGCGCTGCGGCGCGCTGCGTGCGCCCTGTGATCACTGCCTTGCGCGCGATCGCCCCGGGGTCGGTGGCGGCCTCGGCCTCCACGGAGCCGGCCCGCGTCACCCAGCGGACCGCCGGATCGCCCACCCCTCCTTCCACCCAGCCGATGCGCGCCGCACACGCCCCGGCCCGCTCCACGAGCAACCGACAGGTCGTCGCGAATAGCTCCTCCGGCTGCGGGTGGCGCACGATGAGCTGATTGGTGTCACTGAGTGCCGCGTACAGGTCGCGCACACGCCGCACACGCGCCTGCTCGGTCGCCACCGCCGCCGCCGCACGCGCCGCATGGCGCTCGAAGCCACGCAATACGCCCTCGGCCGCGAGCGCGGTGGATATCAGGAACAACGCCTCCGGCCAGACGATCCCCCACCACTGCGCGCGCACCGAGGCACCCGTGACCCCCACCCCGAACGCCACCATCGCATCCGGCACTGCGCGCCAAGCCAGCACCCGCATCGCCGCGGGATCGTTGGCAGGTGCCGGTCCACCCGCGGGCGGCCACACCCTCACCACCGCTCCCTGCGGACCGCGCAGATAGAGCCGGTCCGCCGCGCGGGCCGGAAACCGCGACCACAGCGGGGCGAGCGCCGCCAGCGACTGCGCCCCGTAGAGCGTATCCCGCCCCGCCGCGTGCATCAGCCACAAACGACCCATCCCGGCCCCGCGATCCACTCGGCGCGCACCCTCCAACGCCACCACGCACCCGGGCCCCACTGCGCAGCGCGCCGTACGCACCGCCCGCGGCGGCTGCGACCCGAACACCCGGCGCCACTGCCCGTGCGCCCCGCGCACCGCCAGCGCCACCCACTCCGGATGCGCCGCACGAAACGCCGCCACCGCCCCGGCACCGGCCCGGACCGCGGCGCCCGCCTGCGCGAGCCCGCGCCCCCACCGCTCCAGGGCCATTCCCGCCCCACCCGCAGTGAGATCCGCGAGGTGTCCGACATGCACGGTGCGCCCGCGCACAACATCGCGCCACGTATACAGCCCGGAGTAGAGTGCGAACACCGCCAACAGCACGTACACCAGCACGCGCGTGCCCCACGGCGCCCGCCCCCCCGCGGGAAGCGGCCCGCTCTCGCCGGTGCCCCTTTCGCTCACGCGCGCCCCGCCCCCCCCAGCCGGAACCGCCCGGTATGCTCCGTCAACTGCTCCGACAGCGCCTGCATCCGCTCACTCCAGGCGCGCACCTCACGCGCCGCCTCCTCGCTCTCGCGCCCCCCCTCGGCAATCGCCACTACGTTGCGGTCAATCTCCGCCGCCACCGCACTCTGCTCCTCCGCCGCACTCGCAATCTGCATCGCCATGTCCGAAACCGTCCCCACCGCACCGCTGATCTCCGCCAGCGCCTCCGCACTTCGCTCCACCTGCCCCTCCCCCACCTCCGCCGACGCGTCCGCCTCCCGCATCACCGCCACCGCCTCCCCCGCTCCCCCCTGAATCCGCTCCACTACCTCGCGAATCCGCTCCGTCGACTGGCGCGTCTGCTGCGAGAGCGAACGTACCTCGTCCGCCACTACCGCAAATCCCCTCCCGTGCTCCCCCGCTCGCGCCGCCTCGATCGCCGCGTTCAGCGCCAGCAGGTTCGTCTGCTCCGCAAGACCCGCAATAATCTCCAACACCCCTCCAATCTCCCCCGCACCCGCCTGCAACCGCCCCATGACCTCCCCGCCCACTTGCAGCTTCCCCACCAGCACCCCGATCCCACCCATCGCCTCGCTCGCCAGCAGCGCACCCGATCCCGCCAACTCCTTCCCCTGACGCGCCGCCTCCGCCGCCGTCTGCGTGTTCCGCGCCACCTCCTGCACCGAAACCGCCATCTCGTTCATCGCCGTCGCGACCTGCTCGGTCTGCAACCGCTGTCCCGATATCGCCTCCAGCGCCTGCACCGCCGTCCCCCCCAGCCGACCCGCCCCTTCACTCAGTTCCCTCGCACTCGCCGTCAGCCCCCCGATCAGTTCCCCAAACCTCGTCCGTAGACTCTCGGCCGCCTGCGCCACCGCACCAAACTCGTCCTCCCCTCCTACCCGCACCGCCTCGCTGAAATCCCCCCCCGCCAGGCGCTCCAAATCCTCCACCAGCCCCCGCGCCGGCTCCACAATCCCCCGCCGGGAAAGTACTAAAAACAACCCAAACGCTACCACTACCGATCCCCCCATCAGGACAAGCGCCATCTCCAAGTTACTGCGAGCCTGCATGACCGCTTGGTCCATCCGCACAGCCAGTTCCTGCGCGTCAAGCCGGTGCACCGCACCCGTCCTTTCCAGCGTCGCTTCCCGATGCATGGCGGCCCCGACCTGATGTAGATCGGCGTCCACCCACCACAGACCGGTCAGCGCGCTCGCCAGCAGCAGGGCCGTGCCCCCGCCGGTGATCAATAGAAGCTTGCGAAATAAACTCTTGCGAAACCAGCGCATCACGGATACCTCCCGGACAGTGGACCATGTCGACAGCGCGACAGGCTCCGCGCGCAACAGCGCGCGGCTGCCGCCTTATCGGCCACACGGACCGGATTCTTGATGCGATAGATCAATTCGAGACAACGAATCGTCCGGCTATTCGAACATCCGGAATCAGTCCGAATCTAATTGCGGTGGAAACAGAATGCAGAAGGAGAAAAGGAAATGAGACCGATGTATCCGGCGAGGGATTACGGCAACAGGCGGTGAATTATGCACACCAGTCGGCGCGTACCGCGGCTGAAGAGCCGCTTGCCGAGCCCGGCGTTCACGGCGCGCCGATGCACCTGGGCCAGTGTCGGATAGGCATGGATGGTGGCACTGATCGTGCTGAGCCGCACGCCGGCGGCCAGCGCCAGCGCCAGTTCGTGGAGGAGTTCGCCGCCGCGGGGCCCGAGGACGGACGCCCCCAGCAAGCGGCCACGGTGAGCAACGAGCTTCACCAGTCCGGCGCACTCGCGCTCGGTGATCGCGCGATCGACGTCTCGGAACGGGAAGCGCAGCACGTCGGGGGTGATACCGCGTTCGCGCGCCTGCGCCTCGGTCATCCCGACGTGGGCCAGTTCAGGGTCGGTGAACGTAACCCGCGGCACGACGCGGTAGTCGGCCCGCTTTGGAAAACGGAACACCGCATTCGCGATCACGATGCCGGCCTGGTATTCGGCCATGTGAGTAAAGGCGTAGGGTCCGCACACGTCGCCACAGGCGTAGATGTG
>VAOU01100555.1_pt1 | contig 17662 bp, 21 predicted proteins | sample 3393871 | NCBI WGS metagenome assembly VAOU01 (sample SAMN08290440, study PRJNA428436) | hydrothermal vent metagenome | isolation source: Deep-sea hydrothermal vent chimney | place: Atlantic Ocean: South-mid Altantic Ridge | depth 1820 m m
TGATTTTGTTTGTCTGGACGCCAAGTTGATTACCGAAGCCGATGGCGGGCAACACACCGAGCAGAGGGTATACGACGCCAAACGTACCGTTAGACTGGAAGTCATGGGATACCGTGTCATGCGTTTCTGGAACCATGAGATATTGGGTGAACTGGACAATGTGCTTGAACAAATACAAATAGCCTTATTTGAACCCCCCTCACCCCAACCCTCTCCCGGAGGGAGAGGGGGCTAGGCTTCAGAGCTACCCACAAATTTTTCCGAAGAGCCGATTAAATAGACATACTGTTAGAGAGCTTCCTTTAAACTTAAATGAGCGTGAAAAGGTTGAAAGTCTTTGTCAAGAGAGAGCAAGGGAAGATCATTCTCAATACAAAAAGTTGCAATAACTATATCAACTGTTTTCCTTATAGTAATTCCCTTTTTTCGAAGGAATCTAAAATTTTCAGCACTTTTTAAAGCGAGGGTAGTATCAAGTATATTGAATATTATTAATGAGATAAGTAATTCTTTTGCGGTTTTGAAATCGTGGTCACTTCTGAAGCCCTGTAAAACTTCAGTAAGAATTAGATCGCCAATTGCAACAGGTGTAATTCCTAATGAAGCGTCGAGTTTCTCGACTTCTGGGCAGGGTATATCATTGAAATAATTAATCCACACACTGGAATCAACAAAAATCATTTATTTTTTCTCATGTCATCTAGATTGCCTTCCCATTTGAGCTTACCTCTAAATTTTTTAATAGATTCCTGTTTTTTCAACCTGATCAAAGTCTTAAGCCCCAATTCAACGGCTTCACGTTTTGTTGCAATCCCAGTAAGCTTCATCGCATCATTCATCAGGTTGTCGTCAATAACAATATTGGTACGCATGAGATCACCTATGTGTATAAAATAGTTAATATATACACATTAAAGCATGCGATTAATAAAATTTCAAGAAAAATGCACATAACACGTGTGGACCTCTAGCGTGTTAACAGGCATTAGTAGTTTATTCAGCCATGGTCTTCATGCCCAAACAACAGATAATCATAGGTGGTGCTTATGGCGTGAAGCGGGAGTTTCTTGTGTCGACAGTACAAGGAGATTGTCACGCAGGTACAGGCGGCAAGGGGACCTTAAGAGCAACGCGTAGGGATTCGGTCCGGTATCGGTACCACCGACTTTAGGCGGCTGTGTTTGTCACAAGTATCCGAAGAGTCAACGTTGCCATGTCATTCACTTTTCAGTAATTTTTCCGAGGTACGATGCTTAAACCAGGAAATTTTAGTTCGGCATTTTGTAGATCGCCAATATTGTTGGTAATAATACGTGTAACATTATTGGTCAGGGTGAGTTCAATCAAAAAATTATCGTCCGCGTCCACGATGTTCGATCTCCACAAGTGGTAAATTGGCACCCAGCGACAAACCCTATAAAAGGCATTAAGCAATCCGGCCCAGACGTAATTAAGGGCACTTCTATTAATTGATAATCCCTTCTCCCTCCGGGAGAAGGTTAGGATGAGGGGGTAATAAAATCAGTGTCTTAGCTTTGTTTGCTTCCCTCACCCTAGCCCTCTCCCTGAGGGAGAGGGAATTAATAGAAGTGCCCTTAAGCATATCGACGATTCAGTCAGCCTATTCCGTTTAGATAAGCCGTTCTTTGTTTTAAGCTTTCTGTATAGTCCCGTAGAACAGGATAGTCGTTGAGCGCCTTGGGTCGCCACATGAGGGTGGTGCTTACCATGATATCTGCGGCGGTGAATTGATCCCCCAGCATATAGGTCTTGTTTTTTAAATTTTCAGCGACCACAGTCAGGGACCGGCCATAGCGTTCCAGATTCCAGGCAAGAATCTCAGGGACCCGTTGTTCCTTTGGAAGGATTAGCCGGTGTTGCAGGTAATTCCATATGGGGGGTTCCAGGGTGGCTGTGACATAGTACATCCATTGCTCATAGGCCATGCGTTGAGGGGCGATCAGCTTTGGCGCCAGCCCCCTGTCTGGAAACTGATCGGCAAGCCAGGCGCACATTGCCCCGGACTCAAACATCACTTGGCCGTCCACCTCCATGGCCGGGATACAGGCATTGGGATTGATCTTTCTAAACTCCTCGGTGCGGGTCTCGCCCTCAAACAGATTGATGTGAATCAGTTTATAGGGGAGTTCCAACTCCTCCAACAGCCACCGTGGTCGCAGGGCGCGGGTCTTGGGGGTGTAATAGAGTTTGATGTCCATCATTTAAGCCTAAGGAAACTCTGATCAATTGAACTTGAACCGCCAAGATGCCAAGAATTTTCTTTATAAAACATGCTATTAGCTTGGCGACCTTGACGGTTGAGCGTATTAATCAGAGGTTCCCTAATGATTGACCCAACAGTTTTTGGGTTGCAAGTAGATAATGGTGTGGCTCAGGGTAAGCAGTTGTACCAAAAAGGCGGGATGATGACAAATGGAAAATCGGTCATCCAATCACTGGACGCCGTGTCTTCAGGTGTGTGATACCGCGCGGTGCGGGTGAGCGTGCCATTGAGTAATCGTTCGGTAAGATTTGCGGGGGGTCAAGCTGGCGGATGGGCTCTCGCAAAGGCACCAAGCTCACAGAGTAAGGATTGGGTTTATTCAGCAGGACGATTAGCCCTACGGGTGAAGTTCCTGTCCCAGCTTACTTCCCTGCAGGTGTTACCATTCTTTTTTTGGAGATCGCTTGATTATCTTTCTTTTTGCGTGCTTGGTGCCTTTGCGAGAGTATTCGCTCTCTGATTGGTACCGAGGGTCGGAATCGAACCGACACGGTGTCACCACCACCGGATTTTGAATCCGGCGCGTCTACCAGTTCCGCCACCCCGGCATTGTGCAGCGCAAGTATAACGATTATAAAGCCTACGGCAAGACCGATGGCCCCGAATCCAGCACTTATGCACATCAGCGAATTCGATTATTCACTACCGGACGACCTCATTGCCCAGGAACCCCTGGCCAAGCGCAGCGCTAGCCGCTTGTTGTGCCTGGAAGGCCAGGGTGGGCAATATAGAGATTGTCAGTTTAGGGACCTGGGCTCGCAGCTGCGATCAGGGGACCTATTAGTATTTAACGATACCCAGGTGATACCCGCCCGTGTCTATGGCCGCAAGGACAGTGGAGGCCGGGTGGAGGTTCTGGTGGAAAGGGTGTTGGCGGACCACCTGGTTTTGGCCCAAGTCCGAGCCAACCATGGACCCAAACCAGACCAGGTCTTATATCTGGATGGCGGCGTCAAGGCACAGGTAATGGGTCAAGAGGACAATTTTTATGTATTGCGATTTAGTGGTGTGCAAGATGATACCCGTACAGTAGAAGAGATATTGCAGGACATTGGCCATATGCCTTTGCCGCCCTATATCCGGCGGGTCGACACTCCCCTGGATAGGGATCGTTACCAGACTGTTTATGCCAAGCACCCTGGGGCGGTGGCGGCCCCCACCGCCGGTCTGCACTTTGACGAGCTTTTGCTGGATCAACTCCGTGACCAGGGTATTGAAATGACCATGGTGACCTTGCATGTCGGGGCGGGGACTTTTCAGCCGATTCGGATGGAGGATATACGCGATCACTGCATGCACGCCGAATTTGTCGTGCTCTCCCAAGAGACCGTCGACCGGGTTCAGGCGACGTACAAAAGGGGTGGACGGGTCATTGCCGTAGGCACTACCAGCGTACGAGTCCTGGAAAGCGCGGCGGCCGGGGGTGAGTTGGCACCCTACCAAGGCGATACGGATATTTTTATCTATCCCGGATATCGGTTTCGGGTGGTGGATGGCCTGATTACGAATTTTCACCTGCCCCGCTCGACCTTGCTTATGTTGGTATGCGCCTTTGCAGGGCGCCAGTCTGTACTGCGGGCCTATCGGCATGCAGTTAAAGAACGTTATCGGTTTTTTAGTTATGGTGATGGGATGTTTGTCACGCCGAAGGCTTGAGATACGAAATACGAGGGGCGAGGGGTGCAATAATTGATAACTCATTGCTGTATATATCCCCTTATCCCAGCCTTCTCCCGGAGGGAGAAGGGATTGTTCCGAAGTGATCAAAAATATGAAATTTGAATTACTCAATACTGATGGCGCGGCTCGCCGAGGCCGCATGGTCTTTGAGCGCGGGGTGGTGGACACCCCGGCGTTCATGCCTGTAGGGACTTACGGAACTGTAAAGGCCATGACCCCGGAGGAGCTCAGTGGTCTGGGATCGCAGATTATTCTGGGTAACACCTTCCACTTGATGTTGCGCCCTGGTACAGATGTGATCCGGGCTCACGGCGGTCTCCATGAGTTTATGCACTGGGATGGTCCTATCCTCACCGATTCGGGAGGATTTCAGGTCTGGAGTCTGGGGAAACTCAGCAAGCCCAGCGAAAAGGGCGTGGATTTCCAGTCACCCGTGGACGGTTCCGCTATTTTTCTGGGACCAGAGGAGGCCATAGCAGTGCAGCACGCATTGGATGCAGATGTGGTGATGATTTTCGATGAATGTACCCCTTACCCGGTAGATAAGGAGGGTGCGCAAGCGTCCATGGAGCTGTCCCTGCGTTGGGCCCAACGTAGCCGGGATGCCCACGCTACTCATCCGGCGGCCCTGTTCGGCATCATCCAGGGGGGTGTCTATCCGGAACTACGGGAGGCCTCTCTCAGCGGCCTTACTCAAGTAGGCTTCGACGGCTACGCCATCGGTGGGCTGTCGGTGGGGGAGCCCAAACAAGACATGTATGACATCACTGCCTATATTGCCCCCCGCATGCCCGCAGACCGGCCTCGCTATCTCATGGGGGTGGGGACACCGGAGGATCTGGTGGAGTCGGTGCGTCGTGGTATCGATATGTTCGACTGCGTTATGCCTACCCGCAATGCCCGTAATGGATGGCTGTTTACCCGCAGCGGCGCTGTGAAGATTCGCAATGCTCGCCACGCCTGTGATTGCGAGCCGGTGGACCCCCATTGCGACTGTTATACCTGCCGTCACTATAGTCGCGCCTATCTGCGCCATTTACAGCAGGCCAATGAGATACTGGGGGCGCGTTTGGCCACCACCCATAACCTTTGCTACTACCAGAAGCTCATGGCCCAGATGCGGGCGGCCATCGCCGAAAATGCCCTGGAAGCTTTTGTAGAAAAATTTTATGTCTGGCGCGGTACACAGGCGCCGACTATGGCATAATACCGCGCCGATGCGGCCCCAGCAGCACTTGAGCGTGCAGAGTGGCCGCTTAAAAATTGTGTAAGGATTCATCTTTTTAAGGTAACCCATGAACTATTTTATTTCTGACGCCCTGGCCCAGGGCAGCGCTCCTTCAGGCGGCGGGCTTATGAGTTTTTTGCCGTTAATTGTTATTTTTGTGTTGTTCTATTTCCTGTTGATCCGCCCTCAGCAAAAAAAGGCCAAAGATCATCGCCAGATGGTATCGGACCTGGCCAAGGGTGATGAGGTGGTTACCAATGGTGGCACTCTGGGTAAAATCGTGGGTTTGGATGATAATTTTATTTCAGTCGAAGTGGCCAAAGGCGTTGCGATCAAGGTCCAGCGTCATGCCATTGCGGCGATGATGCCTAAGGGAACTTACAAGTAGAGCCGACAGATAGAGCCCAGGCGCCCACTTGTTCGGGCGTACTCAAGGCCATAAATCAACGTGATTAACCAATACCCTCTTTGGAAGTACCTGCTCATCATTGCGGTGATTGTGCCGGGAGTGTTCTATGCCTTGCCCAATCTCTATGGTGAGACTCCGGCGGTGCAGATATCGGCGACGCGCACGGTGCGCATCGACAGTTCAACCCTGGACCGGGTGGAGCAGGGGTTGAAGTCCCAAAACTTGGTCTATAACACCGCAAGTCTGGACAAGAGGGGCATCAAACTACGCTTCGACAATACCGAAATCCAGCTCAAGGCCAAGGATTTTTTGCAACAGCTCCTGGGTGAAAAGTACGTGGTGGCCTTAAATCTATTGCCGGCCACACCCAGTTTTTTCCAGCGCTTTAATGCCGACCCCATGTATCTAGGTCTGGACCTGCGCGGTGGTGTGCACTTTCTCATGGAGGTGGACCTGGATGCGGCGGTGAAAAAGAGAGAACTCGACTACAAGCGTGATTTGCGTACTGAGCTACGTAAGGCCAAGGTCCGCTATAGCAGTATTACCCGCCAGGATCGTGGCGGTATCACCATTCGTTTTCGACGTCCCGATCATGTCGACAAGGCCCGTAGTGTGCTGGCGACGGATAAATTTAAAGATTTGGAGGTGGTGAGCAAAGAGCAAGACGGTGAGGTCTATCTGTGGGTGGCCATTAGCGCAACGGCGAAAAAGGAAATCACTAAGAATGCACTGGAGCAAAACATTACCACCCTGCGCAATCGGGTCAATGAACTGGGGGTGGCTGAACCGGTGATCCAGCGACAAGGGGACCGGCGCATCGTGGTGCAACTGCCCGGCGTTCAGGATACCGCCAAGGCCAAGGAGCTACTGGGTAAGACTGCGACCCTGGAAGTGTTGTTAGTGGACGAGAAGCACGATCTGGCCAGCGCCGTGCAGGGTCGTGTGCCCCCGGGTTCCAGGTTGTACAAGATGCGGGACGGTCGGCCCATATTGCTGAAGAATGACATCATTTATTCAGGTGAGAATATTATCAATGCCGCTGCGAGTATTGACAGTCAAAACGGGAGCCCAATAGTCAGGATTACCCTTGATGCCCGTGGCGCTGATATTAATAAACGGATTACCGGTGACAATATCGGTAATCGCATGGCGGTGGTCTTTATCGAGAACAAGTCAGAGACTAAGAAGGATGCGTCAGGTGATGTGCTGCGGGATAAAAACGGGCGCGAGATCAAGGTCACGCGGCGTATCGAAGAGGTGATTACCGCGCCCGTAATTAAGGATCAATTGGGCAAGAGTTTCCAGATCGAAGGCTTGGATTCGGTTCAAGAGTCACGGGATCTGTCGCTGTTGCTGCGCGCCGGTGCCCTAGCCACGCCATTGGAGATTGTAGAGGAACGTACTGTGGGGCCGAGCCTGGGTAAGGACAATATCAGACAGGGCTTTCGTTCGGTGATGATCGGTTTTGTGGCGGTGTTGATCTTCATGGCGGTCTACTACCGCTCCTTTGGCCTCATTGCCAACATCGCCCTGGCCCTTAACCTGGTGCTTATCGTGGCGGTGCTATCCATGTTTCAGGCCACCCTCACCATGCCGGGTGTGGCGGGCATCGTATTGACTGTGGGTATGGCGGTGGATGCCAACGTGCTTATCTTTGAACGTATCCGCGAAGAGATACGCAACGGCGTAACCCCCCAGGCCAGCATCCATGCTGGTTACGATAAGGCCCTATCGACCATTGTCGACGCCAACGTCACTACTCTGATTGCGGCCATCGTGTTGTTTAATTTTGGCACCGGGCCCATCAAGGGATTTGCCATTACACTGAGCATTGGCATCTTGACCTCCATGTTTACCGCCATTGTGGGGACCCGAAGCGTGGTCAATCTTATATATGGTAGCCGTCGTCTGACAAAGGTACCGGTGTAACGCGGTCATGCAGATATTAAAGACTACAACCCATATCGATTTTATCGGTCGCCGTATCCTCGGTCTGGCGGTGTCGATGGTGTTCATCATCGCCGGGGTGGTGTCACTGGCGATCCGCGGGCTTGAGTATGGTATCGACTTTACCGGTGGCACCTTGGTGGAGGTGGTCTACGAACAAGCCGTGGATATTAAGCAGGCTCGCCAGTCCTTGGCCGAGGGCGGCTTTGCCGATGCAGTAGTGCAATATTTTGGTACTGCCAAGGATATCATGGTGCGGCTGCCGACGCGCCATGATAAAAAGAGCGCCCAGATTAGCAATGAAGTCATGGACCTGTTGCGCAAACCCTTTGGGGAGAGCTTTATCGAAAGTGCCAATATCCAGGTGCAGCAGTGCGTGGATAGCCAGAATACCGCCCCCCATCCCTGCAAGGTGCAGATGAAGCGGGTCGAGTTTGTGGGCCCCCAGGTGGGCGAAGAGCTCACCGAGAAGGGTGGTTTGGCCATGCTCTATGCCCTTTTCGGGATTCTTATCTATGTGGCGTGGCGTTTCGAGTGGCGATTTTCCGTGGGGGCCATTGTGGCCCTGGTGCATGATGTGGTCATCACCGTGGGATTGTTCTCCATACTCGGCATGGAATTTTCGCTGACGGTATTGGCGGCTCTGTTGGCAGTTATTGGTTATTCCCTCAACGATACCATAGTAGTGTTTGATCGCATTCGGGAAAACTTCCCAAGAATGCGCAAGGGATCTACCGTGGATATCCTCAACGCCTCCATCAACGAGACCTTGCCGCGCACCATCCTAACGTCCTTGACCACTTTGTTGGTGTTGCTGGCGCTGTTTTTTATGGGTGGTGATGTGATCCACGGTTTCGCCGTGGCCTTGATCATCGGTGTGTTAGTGGGCACCTATTCCTCAATCTTCGTGGCCAGTCCGGTGGTGTTGATTCTGGGTATATCCCGAGAAGACATGATGCCAGTGAAAAAGGAAGCCGCCGAACTGGATCGAATGCCATAAAAAAAGATACGAGATACGAAAATACAGAGGCGAGGGACGAGATTCGATTTGATAGCCTCTTAAAAATTTACGTAATTGAGTAGCCCTTGCACCTCGCTCGTCCCTCGTCCCTGTATTTGTTAGGAGCAACTAATGTTTGACAGCAATATGACCATTGCCGGTTTTGACGATGAATTAGCCGCCGCCATGGAGCAGGAGCGTAAACGTCAGGAAAAGCACATTGAACTCATCGCCTCAGAAAACTATGCCAGCCCCCGGGTGATGGAAGCCCAGGGTTCGGTGTTGACCAATAAGTATGCTGAAGGTTATCCCGGTAAGCGTTATTACGGCGGTTGCGAAAATGTGGATGTGGCAGAACAACTGGCTATCGACCGGGTCAAGGAATTGTTTGGCGCCGACTATGCCAATGTCCAGCCCCACTCCGGTTCCCAGGCCAATGCCGCCGTATATTTGGCATTGTTGTCGCCTGGGGATACCTTCCTCGGTATGAGCCTGGCCCACGGAGGGCACTTGACCCACGGCGCCAAAGTCAATTTCTCCGGCAAGCTTTTTAACGCGGTGCAGTATGGTCTGGATGAGTCCACCGGTGAGATCGACTACGCCCAAGTGGAGTCTCTGGCCCAAGACCACAAACCCAAGATGATCGTGGCTGGATTCTCGGCCTATTCCCGGGTGGTGGACTGGCAACGCTTTCGGGACATTGCCGACGCGGTGGGGGCCTATCTGTTTGTCGACATGGCCCATCCCGCTGGCCTCATTGCTGTTGGCATCTATCCCAGCCCGGTGGCCATTGCTGATGTCACCACCTCAACGACTCATAAAACTCTACGTGGTCCCCGCGGCGGTCTCATCCTGGCCCGGGCCAACCCGGAGATCGAGAAGAAACTCAATTCGGTGGTGTTCCCCGGCACTCAGGGTGGACCTTTGATGCACGTGATTGCCGCCAAGGCGGTGGCCTTTAAAGAGGCCCTGGAACCCGAATTCAAGGTCTATCAGCAACAGGTGTTGGATAATGCCCGCGCCATGGCTGCAGTCATGACCGAGCGAGGCCTTAGTCTGGTCTCTGGGGGTACCGACAATCATTTGATCCTGATCGATCTTATCGCCAAGGATCTTACCGGTAAGGATGTGGAGGCGGCTTTGGGTGTGGCGAATATTACGGTCAATAAAAATGCCGTGCCTAATGACCCACGCTCACCCTTTGTCACCAGTGGTATTCGCATAGGCACCCCAGCGGTGACGACGCGGGGATTCGGTGAGGCCGAATGCCGGGACTTGGCCCACTGGATGTGCGACATCATTGATAATATGGAAGATGTTACCGTACGCGATAAGATACTTGGCCAAGTGGTGGAGCTATGTAAGCGGTTTCCGGTATATGGGTAGAGCAGGTACGAGGGGCGAGGGACGAGCGACGAGAATTATTAGTGTAGGTTGGTGCTGAGCGGAGCAAAGCCCAGCAGATTAAGAAGCGGCTAGGGACATTCGTCTACAGCCATAGGCCTTGTGGAAAAGGGGTTTTACCGCCACTACATGTTGCGTCTGCTAGCAGACGCTTGTATCTTATCACTCGTATCTCGTCCCTCGTATCTGTGACTAAATTATGCGCTGTCCATTTTGCTCTGTTGATGATACCCGCGTGGTGGACTCGCGCCTGGCCGACAATGGTGACTCCGTACGGCGGCGGCGTGAGTGCAATGCCTGTCGTGAACGGTACACTACTTTCGAGACCGCAGAGTTGCGTATGCCCCATATCATCAAATCCGGTGGCCGTCGCGAACCCTATAATGAGGACAAGATGCGGGCCGGCATTTACCGGGCTTTGGAAAAACGGCCGGTAGACACCAATGAGGCCGAAGCCACTATTTTGCGTATACAACACCGTATTTTGGCCACCGGCGATCGTGAATTGGCTTCGTCACGTATTGGTGAGTGGGTGATGGAGGAACTGAAAGAGTTGGATCAAGTGGCCTATGTAAGATTTGCCTCGGTATATCGGCAGTTCCAGGATCTGGAGGCATTCAGTGCTGAGCTTCAGCGCCTGAAAAATGAACCCTCATCAGAAACAAAGCGGCAGCAGATGTCGTTGTTGCCCGCCGAGAGGAAAAAGTAATTGGCCGTCCTTCACCATTCGCTTGCCAGGGAATAGTGCATGACCCATCCGAGTGATCATCGCTGCATGGCGCGCGCCCTGCAGTTGGCCCAGCGCGGTCTTTACACCACCGACCCCAATCCCAGGGTGGGTTGTGTGCTTGCTCGAGAGGGTGAGATCGTCGGCGAGGGCTGGCACCAACGTGCCGGTGAGGCCCATGCCGAGGTACTGGCCATCAAGGATGCCGGTGACCAGGCTCGAGGAGCCACTGCCTATGTGAGCTTAGAGCCCTGCAATCATCAAGGCCGCACCCCACCGTGTACCGAGGCCCTGGTAAAGGCCGGCGTGGCCAGAGTCGTTATCGCATCCAAGGACCCGAATCCCCAGGCCAACCACGGCGCCAGCCAGCGCCTCAAGGAGGCCGGTATTGAGGTCCAAAGCGGTGTCATGGAGGCCGAGGCTCTGACCTTGAACCCAGGGTATATCAGTCGCATGATCCGTTCCCGTCCCTGGGTGCGTATCAAGATGGCGGCCAGCCTGGATGGTCGTACCGCTATGGCCTCGGGGGAAAGCAAATGGATTACTTCGGCCGCAGCGCGTGAAGATGTGCAATATTGGCGGGCGCGGAGTTCGGCTATCCTCACCGGTGTGGGCACGGTATTGGCGGATGATCCATCCCTGAACGTGCGTCTGGACGACGCCGAACGTCAACCCCTAAGGGTGATTGTGGACAGTCACTTGAGCACCCCGGATACCGCTAAGTTGTTTGCCAGCGCCGGTGGTGTGTTGATCGTGACCACATCCGAGGATAAAAATTATAGTGAACGTTTGCGTAGTGCAGGTGCAGAGGTTATGTTGCTGTCCGCCTCAACTGGTGGTGTTGATTTGGCAGACATGATGGTGCGGCTGGGACAACAAGAGATCAACGAGGTGATGGTAGAGGCGGGTGCTACTTTGGCAGGTGCGTTGTTGACCGCGAATCTGGTGGATGAATTGATTGTTTATCTTGCGCCTCATCTTATGGGAAATCAGGCGCGAGGCATGTTCAACCTCGCGGCAATAGAGCAGCTTGCCGATCGTGTTGCGCTGGATATTGTAGATGTGCGCCCAGTGGGTCGGGATTGGCGTATACAGGCGAAGATCGTCAGATCTGCGTCCAGGGGTGGATAAAAATCATATGTTTACCGGCATCATTCAGGCAGTGGGCACCCTAAAGGATCTACATCACACCGGCAACGATGCGGTGATGACCCTTGATAGCGCCGATCTGGATTTGTCCGGTGCGCGCATCGGTGACAGCATTGCTGTCAGCGGTGTGTGTTTGACTGCGGTGAGCCTTGGCGATCAGCGGTTTAGCGCCGATCTGTCTGCGGAGACCCTGGGGCGAACGATTCTTGGAGATTTATCTACGGGTCAGCAGGTCAACCTGGAATTGGCCCTGCGTTTGCAAGATCGTTTGGGTGGGCACTTGATAAGCGGTCATGTGGATGGTGTGGGCATCGTGTCAGCACGCGAAGATGCAGGCCAGACCACTGAACTGCGCATCCGGCCTCCAGGTGAATTGGCCCACTATATTGCCGGTAAGGGTTCTGTTGCGATTGATGGGGTGAGCCTCACGGTAAATGCTGTTGATGATCAGGAGTTCACCTTGACCATTATTCCACAGACTTTGAGCCACACTACTTTGGGTGATTACCGTCCCGGGCAGCGGGTCAATCTCGAGGTGGACCTCATTGCCCGCTATCTGGAACGCATTGTGCTCGGTGCTGGGAACAAGACCACCGTACCGGCGGTGGCAGCCGATGTGTTAAAAGAACATGGTTTTATGGATAAGGGAAAAAACTAAATATGGCCTTCAGCCCCATCAAAGATATCGTCGATGATTTTCGTCAGGGTAAGATCGTCGTGCTCATGGATGACGAAGATCGTGAAAACGAAGGTGATCTGGTGATCGCCGCAGAACACATTACCACCGAGGTCATTAATTTCATGGCCCGCTATGGCCGCGGCCTGATTTGTCTGACGCTTACGGGCGAGCGCTGCCAGCAATTACAGTTGCCGCTAATGGTAAACGACAATGGCTCCCGTCATTCAACAAACTTTACCGTGTCCATTGAGGCCGCTGAGGGCGTCACCACCGGTATATCTGCGGCCGACCGTGCTACCACGGTACGGGCGGCGGTGAAGACGGATGCAGTAGCCAGTGATGTAGTGCAACCGGGCCATATCTTCCCGCTCATGGCCCAGGCCGGTGGGGTATTGAATCGGGCCGGGCACACCGAGGCGGCGGTAGATCTGGCCAGGCTAGCAGGGCTTGATCCTTCCGGGGTGATTTGTGAGATCCTGAACGAGGATGGCAGCATGGCGCGTCTGCCCGAGCTGGAGACCTTCGCCGCAGAGCACGGATTGAAGATAGGCACTATCGCTGATTTGATTCGCTATCGCCTGGAAAATGAGTCCACTGTAGAGCGGGTAGCGCAATGCCCCTTTGCCACCGCGTTTGGCGAATTTCGTTTGTGCGCCTATCTTGATGTGATTGATGGCCGTACCCACTTGGCCCTGTCCATGGGTGAACAGCAGGCGGATGTACCTACCCTGGTGCGGGTGCATGTGGATAGCGGCGGATTAGATCGATTTGCCGAATTTCGTCCTGGCTACACTTGGCCGGTAGGTTCCTCGTTGGAGCGCATCGCCAAAGAAGGTCATGGTGTTGTGGTGCTGTTAGACTACCCTATGGAGGGCGCTGAACTCATCCATCAAATTGCGCAATATGCTCGTCCTGAGACCCACCGCGCCGGTGATCGACAGGAAAAATCAGAGGATGTGCGCATGGTGGGGGTTGGCGCCCAGATACTGGCGGACCTGGGTGTGGGCAAGATGCGTCTATTGGGCAGCCCGGTCAAGGTCCACAGCCTCTCCGGTTTTGGTCTGGACATCGTGGAGTATGTTGACGAAAGATAATGAAATTAGAAAGGATAGGTTGATGCAAGATTACAAAATCATTGAGGGTGAACCCACCTTGGGTGAGGGACGCCTGGGCATTGCCCTGAGTCGATTTAACGGCTTTATCGGTGATCGCTTGCTTGAAGGTGCGGTTGATGTATTGGAACGTCACGGCATCTCCGCTGATAGGGTAGATGTGGTGAGGGTGCCGGGAGCCTTTGAATTGCCCTTGGCTATCAAGGCTATGGCAGTATCAGGACGGTATGTCGGGATCATCGCCTTGGGTGCGGTGATACGGGGTGACACGCCCCATTTCGAATATGTGGCGGGGGAATGTGTTAAAGGTATCTCTCAGGTTGGTTATCAGTTTGATCTCCCAGTAGGTTTTGGGGTGCTGACCGTTGATACCAGCGACCAGGCCGCTGAACGTGCTTGCGCCAAGGTTGATGCTAAGACCAATACCAAGACTAATATCAAGGCCGATGCCAAAGGCAGCAACAAGGGCGCCGAGGCGGCCATGGCGGTGGTCGAGATGGTGAACCTGCTCGCCAAGTTGCGGGTTTAGGGGGACACGTGCCGGGGAGTCGACATCAGGCGCGCATGGCGGCGGTGCAGGCCTTGTACCAGTGGGCCCTCACTGGGCAGGATACCGATGATATTGAATCCCACTTTATTTATGATCACGATCTAAGCGGCGCCGATAAGGTGTACTTTCACCACTTGGTAAAAGAAGTGCCCCTGCGAATCCACGAATTGGAAGACCACATTATTCCCCACATTGGACGTGATATTGAGAACGTGGATCCGGTGGAACGGGCTATATTGCGTATCGCCGCGTTTGAACTCGAGTTTGAACACGATATTCCTTTTAAAGTCGTCATCAATGAGGCTGTGGAATTGGCTAAAACCTTCGCCTCAGAGCAAAGTTACCGCTTCATCAATGGGGTGACGGACAAAGTCGCCATGGAGTTGCGATCAGACGAGATGAGCGATTAGCCACGGTCTACTGCGGCTGTGGATGAATTTACCCTTATTCAGCGATTCTTTGCGTCGGGTGGTGTCACCCGTGACGATGTAGTGCTGGGCGTGGGCGATGACGGCGCCGTTCTGCGCTGCCCCCCCCATCAAGAATTGGTTATGACCAGTGACATATTGCTGGCGGGCCACCACTTTCCTGAGGCCACCCCGGCCTGTGATATCGGCTACAAATCCCTGGCGGCCAATCTCAGTGATCTTGCCGCCATGGGGGCGGAACCTGCCTGGGCCAGCCTGCAATTAGTGCTGCCCGAGGCCGATGAAACCTGGTTGTCAGATTTCATTCGGGGTTTCTATGAGTTGGCGAAGGTCTATAACCTTCAGTTGGTGGGCGGCGACACGGTGCGGGGACCTTTGACGGTGGGCGTGCAGCTGTGTGGCTGGGTGCCCACCGGGAAGGCCCTGACCCGGGGCGGCGCCAAACCGGGGGACTCGATCTATGTAACCGGTAGCGTGGGTGATGCCGCCCTCGGACTGGGTGTTCTTCAGGGCGCGATAGCCCTGGCCCAAGACCGGCACCCGCAGCTCATCCACAGGCTCAACCGGCCCGATCCCCGAGTACAGGAGGGCATGGTACTGCGAGATCGAGCCAGTGCGGCTATAGACCTATCGGACGGTCTGATAGCGGATCTGGGTCATATCCTGTCCTCCAGCCACGTTGGCGCCAGCATCGAATTGGATCGGATTCCCGTGTCCGACATCTATAGGGCCTATCTCCAGGGCGGAGGCGACTGGGCGTTCGCTTTGAGTCACGGCGACGACTATGAACTTTGTTTTACCCTGCCACCCGAATACGCCAATACTGTCCAAGAGGAATTTGCCAGGTTGTCTTGTCCGCTCCATCAAATCGGCGCCATTGAATCTGAGGCGGGGCTTCGTGTCTATCAAACGAATGGCAGTCTTTTTGAAACCGGCCGCCGGGGCTTTAATCACTTTTCCTAGCCATGGCTGACAGGCAATCACAGTGCCCCCGGAGCGTGTGGCGCAGTCCTATTCACTTTTTGGCGTTTGGTTTTGGTAGCGGCTGTGGTCCGAAGGCCCCAGGGACCTGGGGAACTCTGGTGGCGATGCCCCTGTTTATGCTTATGAGCAGTCTGCCCTGGCCGCTGTACCTGGGTATTACCGCAGGTCTGTTTGTTGTGGGTGTGTGGTTGTGTGGGCGTACCGCTCGAGACCTGGACGTGCATGACCACCCCGGTATCGTCTGGGACGAAATTGTAGGTTACCTGGTTACTATGAGCTTTGCGCCCTCGGGTCTGGTGTGGCTATTGGCCGGGTTCGTATTGTTCCGGTTGTTCGATATTACCAAGCCTTGGCCCATCCGCCGTTTTGATAAAGACATACCGGGTGGTTTCGGCATTATGTTCGACGACGTGTTGGCGGGTATCTATGGGGCAGTTGTCCTCTGGGGTATTGCTGAAGGGCTTTCCTACTTTTTCTAAAGTGTTTGTTCTAAGTAATGCGACTGGCTTCTATGCAGCCTTGATGGCGTTTACATAGAGGGTGCCAACGTAACAGCCACCCGGTTTCGATGGGTCAGAGCGCCGACCAGCGAGGAACTGACTCAATTGGCCCACACCATTGGCCGTTATCTGGAGCGGCAGGGTCTGCTGGAGCGGGATGCCGAAAACAGCTATCTGGCCTCGGACGCGGTGGATGAAGACCCGATGAATCAGTTGTTAGGATACTCCGTCACCTACCGCATCGTCGTGGGGGCGCGACAGGGGCGCAAGGTATTTACCTTACAAACCCTGCCGGCCTGCGACCCGGAGGATCAGTTCGGTGACACGCTGGGTAAGGTGTCCGGCTTCAGTCTACATGCCGACGTGGCCACCAAGGCCCATGAGCGGGACAAGCTGGAACGCCTGTGTCGGTACATCAGCCGCCCGGCGGTCTCGGAAAAACGGTTAGCGCTCACATCCCATGGCAATGTCCGTTATGACGTGAAGGGATTTACTAATGTCGCGGGCGCAGGGATGCGTGGAGCGACCCAACTCAAGACGCCTTACAAGAATGGTACGACCCATGTCATCTTCGAGCCTTTGGACTTCATCGCCAGGTTAGCAGCGTTGGTGCCCAAGCCCAGGATCAACCTGACCCGCTTCCATGGCGTGTTCGCCCCTTTATGCCCTTGTTTGGGCACAACAGCAAACACCGCGCACTGGTGACGCCTGCCAGGCGGGGCAAAGGCAACAAGACTAAAACGCCTGATGATCCGCAAGACCCAACACCCGCTGAGTGCCACGCAGCGATGGCCTGGGCTCAGCGACTCAAGCGGGTGTTCAATATCGGCCGCTCCTGCGCATCCCTGCGCCCGCGACATTAGTGAATCCCTTCACGTCACATCGAGATCTGCGGGGAATGCGGTGGCGCAGTCTTACAAGGATGTTGTCATTCAACAGATTCAGAACTTAAATATACTATCGTGCTACTTGGGCAGGTTTAGCTGGGACAGCAACGGTCCTAACCTCTTTGATACGCCATTCGGCTCTGACCCCTTTCTTCCTCCGAGGGACCAAGGACTGGACTGCCAAGAAGGGGTTTCGTCTTAATCCAGATGGGTTAGCTACAGGGACGTAGTGTATGCCGTTTTTGCAGGAGCAAAAAACGGTGACTGGTACAGCACGTATTTCTCCGTTGGGAACTACATCCTTTATTGTGGGAGAGTCTAAGGCCTAAGAGGTATTTTCATAAGTTGCTCTGCAAATTTTTCGCATAAACTTAAAGAATCTGAAGTCTTGGAAGGATTTAAGCGGAAGGGTCAGGAGAAGTGACGCCATAACCTCTTTTTGGTGAGCCCCACGATCTAGATGAGCTTGGGTTAACCCGTTATCTGTTGTTCCAACAACGAACAAACGTATTCTCGCTCTAATCATTTCAATGTAATCAAACTGACACATTTCATATTTAGAATTCCCTTAAATAGTTAAAATCTCGTAGAGAAAGGCTAACCACGCCAGGTAGAACGTCTACGTTGTAGATGGCAATCATTACAGGACTAAAAATGAATAATTTTAGCAAGTTTGGCAAAATAAATAACTCAA
>VAOU01078726.1_pt1 | contig 17631 bp, 12 predicted proteins | sample 3393871 | NCBI WGS metagenome assembly VAOU01 (sample SAMN08290440, study PRJNA428436) | hydrothermal vent metagenome | isolation source: Deep-sea hydrothermal vent chimney | place: Atlantic Ocean: South-mid Altantic Ridge | depth 1820 m m
GTGTCCTTAGAACTTACCATGATGACCATTATCCTGTTATTTGTTCCGGGTGAATATGCCGGAGCCAGTTTTATCGGCTTTGCTATTGGTGAGTCGCTGGGAGCTTCGGCTTTGAGAATTGCCGGCGGTATTTTTACGAAAATTGCCGATGTGGGATCAGACCTCATGAAAGTGATCTTTAAAATTGGTGAGGATGACCCGCGAAATCCGGGAACCATTGCCGACTGTGTAGGTGACAATGCAGGCGACAGCGTAGGCCCTACCGCTGACGGTTTTGAAACTTACGGTGTTACCGGTGTCGCTTTGATTACTTTTATCGTTTTGGCAATAACCAAAATGACCGCACCTGAACATTATCTTGATTATCAAATAGAATTGCTTACCTGGATTTTCGTTATCCGTGTGATTATGATTATAACCTCTGTTTTAGGATACTGGATAAACGATGCTTTTACCAAAATAAAATACCGTGATGCCGACGACATTGATTTTGAAGCGCCGCTGACTTCCCTCGTCTGGATTACTTCCATACTTTCCATTGTTGCTACATTTATTGTCAGTTATTTTACTATCCATGCACTGCCGCATAATATGTGGATTGTTTTATCAGTTATTATCAGCGCCGGAACTTTAGGCGCCGCCCTTATTCCTGAATTTACCAAATTATTTACCAGCCCTAAGTCAGCCCATGTTAAAGAAGTGGTTGAAGCATCAAGACAAGGAGGTGCCTCATTAAATATTCTCTCCGGTCTGGTATCCGGTAACTTTTCAGGGTTCTGGCAGGGGATGGTTTTCCTGTTGTTGATGTTTATCGGCTATTATGCCAGTACTTTTGGTTTGGGTGATTTTATGATTTATCCTTCCATTTTTGCTTTCGGACTGGTGGCCTTTGGTTTCCTTGGTATGGGACCGGTTACCATTGCTGTTGACAGTTACGGTCCTGTTACCGATAATGCACAATCTATTTATGAATTATCTCTGATTGAAGAGAACAAAGAAGAAGTAACTCCTGAAATCGAAAAAGAGTTTGGTTTTAAACCTGATTTTGAAAAAGCCAAGTACTATCTTGAGGCCAATGATGGTGCCGGAAACACATTTAAAGCCACAGCAAAACCGGTACTGATTGGTACGGCAGTGGTTGGCGCTACCACGCTAATTTTTTCATTAATTCTGGTTATTCATAAACAGCTGGGAGTAAACCCCGCTGACGTACTCAACCTTTTGAATCCTTTTACTATTTTTGGATTCCTCGCGGGCGGGGCTGTGGTTTACTGGTTTACAGGAGCTTCTATCCAGGCTGTTACAACCGGTGCTGCCCGGGCTACAGAGTATATTAAAAATAACATTAACCTTGACCTTGGCGCCAAGAAAAAAGCGGATATCAACAAATCCAAAGAGGTGGTTAAGATTTGTACATTATATGCGCAGAAAGGGATGTGGAACATTTTCTTTGCACTTTTTTCCTTTGCATTGGCTTTTGCATTCCTGGCTGCCCCATCCGGACTGTTGCCGAGTATGACTAAAATGAGTGACATCATCACAAATTCGGCACCTGTTGCTCTCTTCGTCGGTTACTTACTTTCCATTGCCTTCTTTGGATTGTATCAGGCCATATTTATGGCTAATGCCGGAGGCGCCTGGGATAACGCCAAGAAAATAGTTGAAGTGGATTTGCAGGAAAAAGGAACCGCGTTGCACGATGCTACCATAGTGGGCGATACAGTGGGAGATCCTTACAAAGACACTTCTTCCGTTTCGTTAAACCCTGTAATTAAATTTAGTACGCTGTTTGGATTGCTTGCTATGGAAATATCCATTTCCGAACATTTTCGCCATGTGGCGCCTTATTTTGGACTTGCTTTCCTCGTAATAGCACTCTATTTTGTTTATCGGACATTTTACAAGATGAGAATCAACGGATAATCATTTCTTCAATTGTTAAAAAAGGAGGCTCGGTTGAGTCTCCTTTTTTTATGGCTTTTTTGTTTACAACGCGAAGACGGAATTCTATATTCGCATTACAATAAAAAATCAACAAAGTTTTCCTTATGAATTACCTGAAAGGAAGTATCAGGATAAGCCTCCATAAATTGAACCGGCAGCTTAACTTTTCGATAGCTATACCTGAATTCAAAAGCCTTTAAGCGGCCTCCATATTCCTCAATCAAATCAATCTCTTTTTGGCGGTATGTTCGCCAAAAATACATATTTGCCTTTACACCTTTGGCTCTGAGAAACTGCATACGACTCACGATGCAGAAATTCTCCCACAAAGCACCTTTATCTGTACGATTCTCTAAGAGTGAGTAATTCTGGATAAGACTGTTACGTACGCCAAGGTCATAAAAATAGAATTTTCTGCTTCTTGCAATTTCATTGCGTAAATTTCTGCTGAATGAAGGCAGGGAGAAGAGTACAAAAGACTTCTCCAAAAGTTGCAAATACCGTTGAACAGTTTCTACGCTTAACCCGACAAGATTGCCCAGCTCTCTGAAAGAAACCTCGTTACCAATCTGTAGGGCGATAGCTTTTAATAGCTTGACAAGTGTTTCAGAATGCTTAATGTTATCAAACAGCAAAATGTCGCGAAAAAGGTAATCAGAGCTAAGTTCGTCCAGTAAAAGCATTTGTTCACTTTCCGGCCTGTCCACAATATCAGGATAAGAACCAAAACGTAATAAATCCGAAAGTTTTTCTACCAGACTTAGCAGAGCATATTGCTGCAATAATTCATTCAACGATAACGGAAACAGAAGAAATTTCAAATTACGTCCTGTCAATGGCTCACTCACTTTATCAGACAGTTGAAAACTACTTGACCCCGTAGCTATGTATTGCACTTCAGGATAAGTGTCAATCAATAATTTCAAAACCTCTCCTATCTTCTTTATCTTTTGTGCTTCATCAAAAATAACAATTCGGACATTACCCACAAAACGAAGAATTTTTTCAGGGTTCACAGAAGCCAACAAATCTTTTACAGCCTGCCTTTCACAGTTCAGATAATATGACTGCGGATAGTGTTCCATTAGTTGTTTTACAAGTGTGGTTTTCCCAACCTGCCGGGGACCATACAGTATGATAATCTTACCCTTAAAAAGCCATTTTTCAATGCTGCTGTATAATGTCCTTTTATAAATAAACTTCCCCATAATTGTAAATTTACCGAGTTGACCCGACAAATTTACATAAATTTGTCGAATTAACCTGACAAATTACCATTTTTTATCCTTTGCTCACTTTCGCCACCCACATACATACAAAAAAGTGCTTATCCGGCAAACTTTTACAATTTGTTTATAAATTATTGAAAACGAAGAAAAATATGATGTTAAATAATAAACAGACAGAAGAATTAATCTTACTTTTGCAGCATCGAAAACAACAATGGAATGTTTTTATAAGATTTTGTTTTCTAATTATTTACAGATAATTTAAAAATATTACAATGGTTCAAAATAAATTCTTAACCCGTCATAACGGACCCCAAAACGAGGATGTGAAACATATGCTTGAGAAAATGGGACTCTCTTCGGTTGACCAGCTTATCGACGAAACCATTCCATCCAATATTCGTCTGAAAAACGACCTCAACCTTGGGGAAGGCATGGATGAATACAGCTATCTGCAACATGTCAGGCAAATTGCAACCCAAAATAAAATTTTCAAGACTTATATCGGCCTGGGTTATTACAATACCATCGTGCCGTCTGTCATTATGCGCAATGTGTTTGAAAATCCGGGATGGTACACCTCCTACACACCATATCAGGCCGAGATTAGCCAGGGGCGCCTCGAAGCACTTCTCAACTTTCAGACCATCGTATCTGATTTGACAGGACTGCCGCTGGCCAACTCTTCCCTTTTGGACGAAGGCACGGCTGCTGCCGAAGCCATGCTGATGTTCTATCCCGCCCGTCCCCGTGCACAGGTCAAAGCCGGGGCCAACGTTTTTTTGGTTTCCAAAGAGCTCTTTCCGCAGACCATCGAAGTACTGAAAACCCGTGCAGAGTCGCGCGGCATCGATTTGCACATCTCTCAGGAAAATGAATTTGAGTTATCCGATAATGTCTTCGGTTGTATGATTCAATATCCTGATCGAAAGGGGCAGATCAACGATTATACCCGAATGGCCGAACAACTCAAAGAAAAAAATATTCCGCTCGCTATGGCTGCCGACCTGCTGAGCCTTAGCTTGTTAAAGCCACCCGGCGAATGGGGCGCAGATGTGGCATTTGGCTCCTCTCAGCGTTTTGGTATCCCCATGGGTTACGGCGGTCCGCATGCCGCTTATTTTGCTACTACTGAAACTTACAAAAGGCAGATGCCCGGACGTATTATTGGCATCTCCAAAGATGTCAACGGGAAAATGGCATTGCGTATGGCATTGCAAACCCGCGAGCAACATATCAAACGCGAAAAAGCGACCTCCAACATCTGCACGGCACAGGCACTACTCGCTATTATGGCCGGTTTCTACGGCGTTTATCATGGCAAAGATGGTCTGACCGGGATTGCAGTCCGAATTCACTCTTTCACCGTTGATTTGGCCAAAACACTTAAAAGATACGGATATCAAAACCAAAATAGTGCTTATTTCGATACCCTGCATCTCAAAATTCCCGGCAATGTGAACAGCAGGCTCATTCGTGCCAAAGCATTGGAAAATGAGATAAACTTTCTCTATGCCGATGAAAAACATATTGGTATCAGCTTAGACGAAACCACCAATGAAGCAGACATTGAAAAAATTATTTCCGTATTGGCCGGTGCGGCAGATACAAAACAACAGCCGGTTTCATTCAGCAAAGCAGTACAAAACAAGACGGTAGCCATTCCTTTAGGTTTGCTACGCACCAACGATTTTATGACACATCCGGTGTTTAAAAAATACCATTCCGAAACACAAATGATGCGTTATCTGAAATCATTGGAAAATAAAGACCTCGCACTAAACCGCAGCATGATTCCATTAGGCTCATGTACCATGAAACTGAATGCCGTTTCGGAGATGATACCGGTAAGCTGGCCGGAGTTTACAGACATTCATCCTTTTGTTCCAAAAGAGCAAGCAGCCGGCTATCGGTTTGTTATTGATGAAATGGAAGATATATTATGTGAAATAACCGGGTTCAAAGCCATGTCGTTCATGCCCAACTCAGGCGCTGCCGGCGAGTATTCCGGTTTGATGGTTATTCGTGCATACCTGCGCAATGATGAGCAACAGCGAAACATCTGCCTTATTCCGGCTTCGGCACACGGCACTAATCCAGCCAGTGCGGTGATGGCCGGTTTTAAAGTGGTGGTAGTAAAAACTGATGAAAACGGGAATATCGACATTGACGACTTGCGCCAAAAATCGGAAGAACATAAGGCCAGACTCGGTGCCCTCATGGTTACCTATCCTTCCACACATGGCATTTTTGAAGAAGGCATCCGTGAGGTTATAGAAATTATTCATTCTCATGGCGGGCAGGTTTACATGGACGGAGCCAATATGAACGCTCAGGTAGGGCTTACTCATCCCGGTTTTATCGGAGCTGATGTCTGCCACCTGAACCTGCACAAAACCTTTGGCATCCCTCATGGTGGTGGCGGCCCCGGAGTTGGCCCCATTGGTGTAGCCGCTCATTTGAAACCATTCCTGCCCAAACACATCTTTGTAAAAACAGGTGGAAAAAAAGGGATTACGGCAGTTTCATCTGCCCCTTACGGCAGCGCGCTTGTCCTGCTGATTTCTTACGGTTACCTGAAGATGCTGGGGAAAACAGGATTGAAGGAAGCCACAAAAATGGCTATTCTCAACGCCAACTATCTGAAAGAAGAGCTAAAAGAGACTTATCCTATTCTTTACACAGGCAAAAATGGCCACGTGGGACATGAGATGATTCTCGACTGTAATGCTTTCAGTAAGACAGCTGGTATTGAGGTGATTGATATTGCCAAAAGGCTGATGGATTATGGTTTTCATGCTCCCACCGTAGCCTTCCCGGTACATGGAACTCTGATGGTAGAGCCTACCGAAAGTGAGCCGTTGGAAGCACTTGATCACTTTGTGGAAGCCATGAAAGCCATCCGCGAAGAAATCCGCGATATCGAAGAAGAAAAAGCAGAACGCAAAAATAACGTAGTTTATAATGCACCCCATACGGCTGAAATGGTTATAACCAGCGAATACAGTCTGCCTTACAGCCGCGAAAAAGCAGCTTTCCCACTGGATTGGGTTCGTGAAGACAAGTATTTCACTCCGGTAGCGAGAGTAGATGACACTTTTGGCGACAGAAATCTTTGTCCCTGCCTGCCTGTTATTGATTACGAAGAACCGGTTATAAACGTAAGCAAGATAGAATAAAGCGAATTCTTCCGCAAATAAAAACCCCCTGCTGAAATATCCGGCAGGGTTTTTTTGTAGTAAAATAGTGTCTAAACCATCGTAATTCTTGTCCCGCCATTATCTACACCGAGCAAACTGGTTTCTGTAATGATAGTGTCTTTCCCCGTACTTTCAACAAAGTTAACAGCAGCCCGTACTTTGGGTGCCATACTTCCCTCACCAAATTGTCCTTCCGCCAGATATCGTTTGGCTTCGGTAAGGCTCATCTTGTCGATGGCTTTTTGCTGAGGAGTATTGAAATTAATAAATACTTTGGGGATATCAGTGAGAATAAAAAGCTTGTCGGCTCTGATACCCACGGCCAGCCTTGAAGAAGCCAGGTCTTTGTCTATAACCGCATCAATACCCTGCAGTTTGTTTTCTTTCACATAGAAACAGGGAATTCCGCCACCGCCGACAGCAATGACGATGTGCCCTTCACGGGCAATTTTTTCTATTGTTTTCTGGTTGAAAATCATCATAGGATTGGGGGAAGCAACCACTTTACGCCATCCCCGGCCACGGACATCTTCTTTAAAAACAGCTTTAGAAGTTTTCATCATGGCTTCCGCTTCATCTTTGGTATAATAAGGCCCGACCGGCTTGATAGGATTTACAAATGCCGGATCGTTTTTGTCAACCAGCACCTGGGTAATCAAAGTGATAATATCGCGGTCTTTGTCTTCTTTCATAAGAACGTTACGAAGTTGCTGCTCCAGAATATATCCAATAAATCCCTGAGAATAAGCACCACACACATCCATAGGCATTTCAGGAATTCCGTAAACCTGCTTGCCGGCAGCATTGGCCAGCATAATATTTCCAACCTGCGGACCGTTGCCATGGGTAAGCACGAAGTTATATTTCCTTTTCATGAGCTTCAGCAATTTCTTACCGGCATCATAAGCATTGGCTTCCTGCTCGTCGATGGTTCCTTTTTGGCCTGCTCTGAGTAATGCATTTCCGCCAAAAGCAACAACAGCTAATTTCTTCATATTAAAACTATTTTGTAAATTGTCCTTAAAAAATGAATGCAAAAATAACAAAATCCCGTGGTTATCTTTAAGTCACCTCTTTAAAACTACCGGAGATAATAAGTAGTTCAGTATTTCTGTACGTAAGTACCGATAATTTTTTTTAATATCTTTGCTTCAAAAGGTTAGAGAATATACCCATGAAACTCTCTTTTTGGAATTTAATGATGCTGATAGCCTATGCTCTGGTGTGTATTATCATTGGGCTGGTAAGTACACGCGGCAACAGAGACGAAGATTACCTGATTGCCGGAAGGAAAATCGGGTTGTTCGGATTTGTGTCAACCGTGGTGGCAAGTTATATCGGTGGAGCAGCCATCGTGGCTTACTCCGCATATGTATATAAATTTGGTATTTCTGCCATTGCCGTCTTTGTGGGAACAGCGGCAGGCTTTTTGTTTTTTATTCCTTATGCCCTTAAGTTGCGTAAGTTCAGTACAAAAAAACAATTTCTGACCCTCTCCGACTGGTTTTATTTTAAATATAATAAAAAAACAGGTGTGGCTTCCGCCCTGATATTGTTTGTGGTCTATTTTGGGATGCTGCTAAACCAGTTTATTGCCGGAAGCAGTATTCTTTCCCATATCAGTGGCTGGAGTTACGAAACTGCGCTTATGGCTTCTGCCACGGTAATCACCATTTACCTTTTTGCAGGAGGGTTTAAATCGGTAGTAAAAACAGATGTTTTTCAATATATTATCATGTTTATTTTGTTCATCCTGCTGGCTTATATTTTAATCAAAGGTAACCATCATTTTTCCAAAGAGATGACAGATTTCTCCGACATGAGTGTTTCCATGACCATTGCCTTTATCTTTTTCGGTATCCTTATCATCTTTGAATCAGCAGAATACTGGCAACGGGTATATGCCGCTAAAAGTAACAAAGTGGTAAAGAAAGGGTTCATTGCCTCGGCAATCCTTGTACTCATTACCGGTTTTGCCATTACCATTGTGGGGCTTTCGGCTCACTATCAGGTTCCGGGCATTGCTCCACGCGACGCTTTTGCTGAAGGGCTGAAAGTTCTTGTACCTGAAAAGTTTATCGGTGCCGGGCTGGTGTTGCTTTTTGCTGCCATCATGAGCTCGGCTGATACCATAATTTTTGTCCTCGCTTCCAGCGTGGCAAAAGACTATATCTCCCATTTTTCTAAAAAAGAAGTTACCCGGCACAACCTGAAAATGCAGACTAAATTCTTTATTGTCCTATTTTCATTTCTTGGATTTGCTCTAGCCTTTTATTTTCGCAGTATTATCAATGTCATTCTGTTTATAACAGGTGTGGGATTTACAATTATTCCGGCGGCCATTGCTTCGTTTCACTTTAAAATTTCAAATACGGCTGCCCTTGCCAGTTTTATTTCGGGAGTTGGTTACGTAAGTATCTTACTTGTTACGGGTAATCTTATGCCCGAATTAAGTATTGCCTCTATTTTAGTAGCTACACTTTTTCTGATTGTTTTTCAGCTCTTTACACACAATAAAGCAGTGGCGGTGCAGGACGACTAAAAAAATAAAAATTGAAAAAAGACTTGTTTTATCATAGAATTCAAATTGCACATTTAGTTTTTTGTCAACCCACAAAATACCGACCCGAAAAAATTAAAAGAGCAATTTCTTTCCAACACTTATAAAAATATGTTGATAAATATTGAAAATAATATCTCATAAAAAGAGATGATTAATAAAACTCTACTATTTTTGTACTCAAATAATTCATACAAATGAATAGAATTAAAGAAGTATTAGAAGAAAAAGGAATTAAACAAAAATGGCTTGCCGAAAAACTTGGTAAAAGTTACAATATGGTTAATTCTTATGTACAGAACCGAAAGCAACCACGCCTTGAAGTGCTTTATGCAATTGCAGAAATACTTGATGTGGAAGTGAAAGACCTTTTAATTGAACGAAAAGAGATCAAATAAATATGTTAACAATATTTGACTTAATAAACGGTAAAACAAAGACCTGGATTAAAGAACAGAAAGAGGATAATCAATCTGTAATTGGCAAGTTAGTTACTTTTATGGAGAATAAAGGCAAACTTCGAGAACCACAACTTGAAGCAATTGAAGTTTACCTTTGGCTAAAATTTGTCGGACAAAACAAAAAACTTTCTGAAATAATAAAAGATGGATTGCTTTACGATAAAGGAATTGCAGAAGAATATCAATATTTTAATATTTTCAATGGCAATTCCGTAATGCAATTCTTAAATCAATTCTCGCAAGACAATGATTTAAAAAACTTTCAACAGCTCTTATTAAACGACCCCAAAGGAAAAACATCTAATTGGAACAAAATTCTTGAAGAATTACTACACAACTTTGAATATCCAAACTTCCTGTATAGTTTACCAATGGGTGCTGGTAAAACCTATTTAATGGCGTGTTTTATCTATCTCGACTTATATTTTGCAAAAATCAATAAAAAGGATAAAAGGTTTGCACATAACTTTGTCGTTTTTGCGCCACAGGCCTCTAAAACTGCGATTTTACCTTCTCTGAAAACAATAGAGGACTTTAACCCCGAATGGATATTGCCTGAAAATAAGGCAAAAGAGCTAAAACAGATTGTTCATATAGAAGTGCTGGATAGCTTGAGCTCAAACAGAAAGGACAAACTACAAGGAAATAATCCAAACCTCGAAAAAGTAAATCGACTTACACAAACCAATAATTTTGGACTTGTTTTTATTACAAATGCAGAGAAAGTTGTTTTGGAAAGATATGACGACCGGAACACTTTGCTGGCAAAAATGAAAGCAAATATTGACGATAAAAAAGTATTGGAACAGATAAAAAAAACCAACGATTTGAGAGAAAAATTATCTCAAATTCCTAATCTTGGTGTTATTCTTGACGAAGTTCATCACGTCTATAAAGGGGATGGGAAAAAAGAAAAAAAATTGCGTGAAGCCGTAAATATTTTAAACCAAACCAAAAATATTATAAATGTACTTGGAATGTCGGGGACACCGTTTGTAAGAACAAAAGTAAAAGTTGGCGATGATGAAATAAAACTTAATCAAATTCAAGATATTGTTTACAATTATTCTTTGGCAACAGGAATCGGCAGGTTTTTGAAAATCCCCGAAGTCGTTAAAGTAGAAGATGTAAAAGAAAGTACTTTCTTAACTCAATCCTTAGACCGGTTTTTTAAAGATTTCGACATAATATATCCAAACGGAGCAGTTAGTAAAGTTGCTTTTTATTGTCCAAGTAAAAAAGTGTTAAATGAAGAAATTTTACCAGTAATTAAAAATTGGTATGCAACTAACAGAAACGGCAAAGAAGATGAAATTTTCAGATATTACTCAAAGGATAACAAGGAAAAAAGTTATGACCTTCCAAAAGAAAATTTGACTATTTTTAATAATCTTGATAAACCCTACAATAAAAAAAGAATTATTTTATTGGTTGCTGTTGGAACAGAAGGTTGGGATTGCAGAAGCCTGACATCGGTGGTTTTGCCACGAAAAACTACCACCAAAAATTTTGTTTTACAAACAACTGCCCGTTGCCTGCGAGAAGTGGAAAAAGCAAAGAATGAAAAGGCGTTGATTTATCTTGGTGCAGGAAATTACGACACTTTGGATAAAGAATTAAAAGAGAATTATAAACTTACAATCAATGACCTTAAAATTACCGGCCAAAATGAAGTGCCTGTAATAGTTCGTAAACCAAAACTTGGTAAACTCGAATACAAACAGATTGTTTATAAATACCATATAAATATTCTTAAAAAAACACAAGATTTTAAAACTCAGTTAAAGGAGTTTGATTTTGAAATATTCAAAAAGAAATACGATTATCTCGCAAAAGAAACAAAAGGTAAGATAAGCGATAGCGGTATGCAGTCTGAGATTTCCGAAAATCTCGAACAATATCATGCACTTCGGTACAATTTCACAAACTTCATTTATGACCTTGCCAAAGCGCTCTATTACAGATATACACCCAAAACTCTTTTATCCGATTATAAAAATGAGTTAGAAAAAATTCACACTATTTTAAACGAAAATTATAATTGGATTATCAACAATCCGGTTGTCGCAATAAAAGATGTTGTTAATTTTGTTGCTTCACATTTTGCTTATATTATTGAATACGAGACCGAAACCATTGAAGACCTAAACACAATTAATCTTTTAGAATGGACTTCACCGGCATTTATTAATTATGGTGGTGGTAAATTTCTTCCGAAAATTGCAAAATCACAAGTTCAAAGACTTCAAAAACGACCAAACAGAATGGTTGAAGATTTTGAAGATACAGAATTAGACCCGCAAGATATTAGTTTCAATTATTTGCCGTATCGTTTTGACAGCGATTTTGAATTGTCTGCAATAGATGAAATGCTTAAATTAAATGAATTATCTGATTTGGAAGTTTATTTTAATGGAATTAAGCAACAAGAACTTAATAGTTTCAACATACAAACACCACAAGGCAGATACACCCCCGACTTTTTAATCATTAAAAGAAAAGGTAAACGCTATGAATGGCAGGAAGATAACGAACAGGATAAAAATGCCGGTACGATTGATAAAATCTTAATTATTGAAACCAAAGGCGAGCCATATTATACCCGGGAATTTCAGCAAAAAGAGAAATTTGTAAAAGATGTTTTCTTAGAACACAACCCTAATTTTAAATATGTTTGCTTTATTGACAAAGGAGGAAACGACTTTGAGCAACACATTAAGGAATTAGAAAAACTGATTAAAGAACTTTAAAATATTTAGATAATGAAACCGATAGAATATAATATTACACCCGCAAAAGGACAGGCATTGTTAAATTTTCAAGGCAGAAGATTGCCTCAAAAAATTACACTTTTTGAAACCAAACTGATTGAAGAAGTTCGCCCAAGTAAAAACGGACAGCAAACCATAAAGATTGATGAAATTGAACTGAATAAAGATTTTACAAACCTGCTCATTCACGGTGATGTTCTTTCCACTTGTGCCCACTTAAAAGATAAGGATATTAAAGTTGACCTGGTTTATATTGACCCGCCTTTTGCAAGCGGAGCAAATTATGCCAAAAAAATATATTTGCGAAACGGTAATAAAACAGAGTTTGAAAACAGCAATGCCATTGGCGAAGAAGTAATGTATGGCGATATTTGGCAAAAAGAAGATTACCTAAATTGGCTCTACGAACGCCTGCTTGCCATTAAAGAAGTGATGAGCGAAACAGCAAGTATTTATGTCCATCTCGATTGGCATATTGGACATTATGCTAAAATCCTTCTAGATGAAATTTTTGGGGAAGAAAATTTCTTAAACGAAATTATTTGGCACTATAAGAGATGGACTGCAAAAAGCAATAGATTTCAAATAATGCACGATACAATATATTTTTATTCAAAATCTGAAAGATATAACTTTAATATTGTTGGAACAGAGTTAGAGGATTATTTGAATGAAAGGAAAAATAAACGAGGATGGAACTCAAATACAATTCAAACTTCAAGTGGGAAAAAGCGTCAACTAATAATTTATGATGAAGAACTTTACAAGCAAGGCGTTAAAAAAGGACGTGTACATCCTGAGGAATGGGATAACATTGTTTACAGTTTGTCAAGTGAGAAAATTCCTGATGATGTTTGGAATATTCCGTTTATTAATCCAGTTTCAAATGAAAGAGTTGACTATGCTACCCAAAAACCCGAAGCCTTATTAGAACGCATAGTAAAAGCAAGCAGTGACCAGGGAATGATAGTAGCCGATTTTTTTGGCGGTAGCGGAGTAACGGCAAAAGTAGCCAATGATTTGGGCAGAAAATTCATTACAGGCGATATTGGAGTAAATGCCATACAAACCATAAGAGACCGTTTGGCAAAATCCAACGCCGATTTTGATATCTTAAAAGTGCAGGATGGTGTTCGTCTGTTTCGCAACCCAGCACAAACACAGGCAAAAATATTTAGTTTAATTGATGGTTTTGCACCCAATACAGATTTAGAATTAAATACATTTTGGGACGGTGGTATCCAAAGCAAAAAAGGAACTTATGTTCCTGTGAAATTTATAGGTTTAGATAAAAAACTAACCAAAGAACAAGTTGATTTTATTATTCAGCAGGTAATTTCGTTAGAAGACAATGAAAATATAGAAATTCAGACCGATACGGAAGAATGGATAAATAAAATACCTGCTTGTAAAATAATTTATGCTTACAAGGATATTGACATAGACCAAAAGTATGTAAACAAAGCCGTAAAATTGGCTAAAAAAACAAGCATAAAAGTCGAATTATTGAGCCTTGATGATTTGTTGGAAGAAAAAGCAGACTTACTACTTGGAGAAGATACAGCCGAAATTTCAATGACCAAAGAAAACGGCAAATACAAAGTTGAAATAAAACAATATTTCAGTCCGTATTTAAAAACAAAAATTGACGACTTTAATGCAAAGCGTAAAGCAACGGCATTTAAAAAACAACAAGAATACAACCCTTTGGAATTGTCAGAAAGCGGATTAGAAATGCTTGAAAGCGTACAATTTAACACAACTTTGCAAAACGGACTTTGGACAAGTAATCTGAATTTAGAAGATAAAGCCGGTGTAAAAAGTAAAGTGAAAGGAACTTATTATTTAGACACAGATAATTTTGAAATTAAAATAAGAAATATTGCAGGAGACGAATTGATAATAATATCAGACGACTTAAAATAGCCATCGCAAAAGCCATACACATTTACAATTCGCACAAGCCAACGCTAAAGCCAAAAATTGTAAAAGAGTATGTCTTGACAACGCCAAAAGAACTGATGCTGAAAGAAATACGGTGGGTAAGTACAGGAATAACAGCCGAGATGGTAGTAAATATGAACATTGTAGCTCGCATAAAATTTTGTAGTAAATTGAAAAAATCTACTTCCGTAATCGGCTACTATTCTTATACAAACCGGTATGCAAACTTCCCGCTCACAACGTAAAGCCTATCTCCTTGCTTTGCTGGCCGTTCTCTTTTGGTCAACCATCAGCTCGGCTTTTAAGATCACCCTGCGTTATCTCGATGTGGACAACCTGCTGTTTTGGGCGGTGGTGAGCGGCATTATTGTTTTGGCTATTTTAAATCGGGCAGGCAAAAGCCCCATACATTTTCGTTCGCTTTCTCGAAAAGCATGGTTCTCGTCGGCGCTCATGGGATTCATCAATCCGTTTCTTTATTATCTTGTGTTGATTAAAGCTTACGAGCTGCTGGAAGCACAGGTGGCAGGAACCCTAAACTACATCTGGCCCATTGTGCTGGTACTTTTCTCCATTCCATTTCTCGGACAAAAGATAAAAGCCCGTGCAATTGGAGCTATTTCCGTCAGCTTCATTGGGATACTGATAATCAGTACCGGCGGGCATCCATTTTTGTTGAAGTTTTCAAATCCACTGGGGGTAGCACTCGCGGTAGGCAGTGCATTCTTTTGGGCTGCTTACTGGATTTTGAACATGAAAGACCCTCGGGAAGAAACCGGCAAAATTCTGCTGAATATGCTTTTCGGGCTCATATATCTGACAATCTATTTTGCAGCACAAGGACGATGGCCTGTTATTCCGACCATAAAAGGACTCATCGGCAGTTTCTACATTGGTACGTTTGAGATGAGTCTGACTTACGTCATCTGGTTAAAAGCACTAAACTATTCTGCCGACACAGCCAAAGTGAGCAACCTGATTTATCTCTCCCCTTTTCTCGGCCTGTTTTGGATAAGTCATGCCGTGGGTGAAAATATACATAATTATACCCTTGTAGGGCTGGCTTTTATTATCGGGGGCATTTTGCTACAGCAGTGGAAGAGAAAGTAAATCGGGATTACTTTTTATAAACCTCTCGAATGATTTTGCAAACTATAGTTTTCATTCGGGCAAACGAGCCAACAGGAAGATCTATTTTCGAAAATCTTTAGGCTTTTTCAGAACAAAGGTCCGGGTGATGTTAAATCCAATCAGGACATCTCCTTTGAGCCAGTTGCCGACACTTCCCGGGATAAAATTTTGTCCGATAATTCCCTGAGAATTGGAAACGTACAACTGGAATACATGCCCACCTGTTTCTATATTAAAGCCAACGGAGAAACTATTGTGGAAATCTGCAGCCGATTTTTTCGATAACACATAGAAATACTCTGCATCTATGCTGGTATGTTTAGTCAGCAGGAAACGTCCCCCGGCACCCAAAGCCCAGATATTGTTATCGTCCTGCGGCGTTTCCACCAGATTGCGGTGAACGAGACTGGGCGAAAGCTGCAGAGAGATTTTATCGTTAAACTTACGGGAGATTAATATCTGATTCAGAAAAGTCAAACGGTTGGTAAAATAATAATCGATGGTTTTATCGGGTTGTCTTAATGAATTAATACCCACAGATCCAAAATAACTTATGGAAACAGGCATTACCCTATTGCCGGAACTTTGCCGCAATATTTTTATCTTCATATTTCCATCATAGGTTTTTCCGTAGGAACTTCTTCCGACACCTATCATAAGCCAGTTGGTGAGACCATACTCAAATCCCAGCCGGATAGTAGCCTGATCCAATCCAAAAAATTCGTAAGCTCCCTGATTTACGTAGCCAAAATGGTGTTGTATGACAAAAATCAGGTTACCCTTTCCGGGATTTACCGTGGATTGCCCCAATACTATGCGTGTAATTTTGAAGGTAGCTTCTGCATATACGGTTTGGGGTGTTTCATCAAACAAATTCATTAAACTATCCTGCGCAAAAAGTTGTGCTGAAAACAGAATGGTCAAGATAAAAAAGATTCCTATTTTTTTCATGTACTTTAATTTTTTTATTTATTTGAGAATGAAGAAAATAATCCACCTAAGTCTGGTTCTCACAGAACCACCTCGTTCTAACATAGAAAATTTAATCATTTCCCGGCAAAGGTCATCTGGCTATCTGTATTCACGTTCGTTTCAAAACAATTATTTCAAAGGTTTCAGCTGAATGTCGGTAGATATTTCCATCTCTTTGGCAATTTTATCGGTTACCAAATCAGGAATAGAAATACCGTAATCTCCGATTTTCAGAGGGAATTTGGCCCGGGCTAAAATTCCATTTTTTGAGATGGTGAAAGTTCCTTCTGCTTTCACGGGCATGGTAACCCCGTGGATAGTCATTTGTCCTCTAATCACTGCGGGATATATACCTGGTTTGGAGAAGTTGATATCTTTCAGATTAACAATTTTTCCCTTAAAAAAAGCATTGGGGAATTTATCACTTTCCACATAATCTTCGTTGAAGTGCTCCTGCATCAGCGCCTTCTCAAAAATGAAAGAACGCATTAAAATTTTCACAACAAAAAAACCTGATTGTGTATCCAATGCACAGTCAACCTGATGGTTTTTGGCTTCTATCTTTTCCAGTGGCGCATCTGAGTAAAAACTTACACTGCCGGTTTTGGAGAGGTACCGCTGAGCGAAGGACGTATTGGCCATCAGAAGAATAAAAACAAAAAGAATAACTTTTTTCATGATTTAATAATTTTTTACTTGTGAATTATTGAACAATCTTCGAGAATAACATCGGTACCGTTATAGCCGGAGCAAAAACCTTTGACATAGACGGTGTCACGGAGGGATAACGCAGATGCTTCTTTCCGGAAGTCAGGTAGCACAGTGCAGCGAACACCTTCATTTCCAAACATTCCTTTTTGGAAAGCGAAGACCACCACTACAAGCGAATCGGAATGTTCGATTCCTGAAGGGACGCCGTGTATTTCAATAACTTTCCCCGCTTCGGCAGCTCTGGGGTTTGCCTTAAAATTTTGATAGGTCTGCCGTGCGCTTTCGACTATTACCGGCTTTGCTTTTTCAAAATCGCGATGGGGTTTGTTGTAAACAAAGAACCAGACATAAGCCGCTGCCAAAACGGCAGCCAGAAAAAGTACACCGGTAATTTTGATAATTTTTTTCATCTCTTTTGAAAAGTGTTTTTATTAAGAATTCTAATTATTCGGCATTCCATCTTTAACCCACTTTTCTATTTTGGAGATATCGCAATTGCTTAGTTTGACGCCACTCAGGGGCATGGGAGAATACCCTGCATCGTTGCGAATACTCCCCAGCAGTTTCCAATTCTTTGCCATAGCTACTACCTGGTTATAATTTTCCAGAGAAATATTTCCATAAGGCGTTGCCCCGCTATGGCAACTTGTACATTGTGCATTGATAACCGGCCAGACATCCTTGGAATATGTAACCTGTGAAGTATTA
>VAOU01053089.1_pt1 | contig 17609 bp, 15 predicted proteins | sample 3393871 | NCBI WGS metagenome assembly VAOU01 (sample SAMN08290440, study PRJNA428436) | hydrothermal vent metagenome | isolation source: Deep-sea hydrothermal vent chimney | place: Atlantic Ocean: South-mid Altantic Ridge | depth 1820 m m
AAATTGTGCAGGCAGCGAGCGGTCATTCAGCATCGGTAACGAGCCATCGATTGCCACCCGGTCTAGCAGCAAACCACGAACATAATCATATTGATTTCTTTCACAGTACTCGATGATATTATGCAGTGAATCCGGGTATTCCTGAAATTCATCCACATCACTGTAGATGACCCAATCATCCTGTTTGGCATAGTGATCCAGAATAATTCGAGTGGTATGGCAGGACTCGGTGTAGACACGGTGATGAACATGGCCAATGCGAGCGTTATACTGACGGCCAATCTCCTGTATTCTGTCAACAAGGTCACTACCCCATTCCATGCGGGCGTGAACATTGAGAAATATCTGCTCCACCCCCTGCAGGTGATAATGTTCAAGACACCGAGGTAACAGGCGAAAATCCCGTCCAACGGGTATCACCAGAATAATCTTGCTCATCGTGGACCTGGGGTCGGTTCTACACTGTTGAACTCTTTGTCGCAATCAAAGTACAGGCGTTTCGGGGTGTTGAAGTAAATACCCAGGTTGCCATGCTGCTGAAGGCCACTATTCAATTCGAACGGTGGAAATACAAGCAGTACACCGTGTCTGGTCAGCCATTGTTTCATTTCTTCCAGTCGCTGTATATTGCCACACAGGATGAGATCGAAACCAGGCGGCTCATTGAGGATATCCTGCTCCAGTAAAAAGCGCTCTATTTTCAGAGATACAAAGCCAGCAAACTGCTCGAATTCACCGATCGAGGCAATCCTGGCTTCACTGTCCAGTGCTCCGATAACCAGATCGATCAGCACCAGTTCGGATACCGTCAGGCCAATGGCAGTAAACCAGGGAATCCAGCTGATATCGTCACGGTGCCGGTCAGCATCATGGAATCCTTGCCATTTATACTCATTGAATTCACGGAAGTAATCCGGATTTTCTGTGCTACCAAAGGCAGGGTTGATATTGGCAACGCTGAAACCACAATCCAGCACTGCGTAGCACAGTAAATCATCTGCCCACGAGTGCGGAAAGCGTGATACATCAAAACCACCAATCCGGTTCCAAAGATCGTGCCGGAGGCAAAAAAAACTGCCATTAAAACAAAGTATCCGCTTAGGGCCGATCGCATTAAAAAGTTTTCCGGAAAACCACCGACTCTCCCGAATGGCCGCCACGTAGGATTCAAGAAGATCATCGCCCTCCCTGCAGTCCATATCTTTTTCTACCGGTCTGGTACTGAAATACAACCGGTCACCAATCCAGTACGAACCCGGATAGGATGCTGCCCACGGATAATGCCAGCCCACAGCACCTAATGCCGGGTTTCCCTGCAAACGCTTGATACATTCGTCCACTACACCAGGCCCGAGCAGGACGTCAATACACAGGTTAACGACATATTTACCCCGCGCGTGTTGCATCCCAAGGTTGACTCCACGCACATGTCCGTGAGCAGATTGTGCAGGTAGCAGAACATCAATCACCCCTTCGGCCTTCATATACTCAAGGTAAGCACGTAGTAGTGCCGATTCATCATGAAAAACAACGATTAACTCATGGTAAGATTTCCTCCACTCTGCAATTCGCTGCAGACACATTTGTGTGTACCATGTCTCCTGGCCATAGGTTGTCACCACGATGCTGCTGATTACTGAAATACCTGCAGTGCTGTGGGTTGTGGATTGACTTGATTCACTGTTCATATTATTTTGCAGGGAAATTGTTCTTGCTTCATGATCCAGGTAAGACTCCTGCGGCTCAATAAATCTGCCGCTCCAAATTTGTTTCACAGTATATTGACGGTTAAATGTGAGCCAGGTACTGAACAACCGCTCACAAATGAATGGATGCAACATAGGGTATTTGTGCCCGAATAGTTGCCGCATTTGTGCCGTTGACTTGCTCGGGTCATGGTAGCTGGCATCCTGACTCAGAAGGGTCTGTAACTCGGTATCTGCCCGGTCCCGCATCATTTTTACGGCTGGCTCGAGCATTTCGTTACAGTAGGCATGAAGCACTTCGGGACGACACAAGAAATGATTCTGGTAGATTACCGGAGCTTCCAGCCTGGCCAAGTCCAGTTCCAGCCCCAGGCGTGAGAACAGGCATTGTGTGGCCTGCTGGATACCGGGGTGTTTAATTTCAGCATTACTCCAGATAGCTGTATGCTTCAAACCACCAAAAAAAGAATAGATCGGAGCAGAAAATCTGTCTGCATCCATGCGTTGTATAATCTCCGGCAGCGGCAAGGGAATTTTATCAAAGAAACGCCAGGAGAAAATTCCAATATAGTCCGCGATCTGGTGTCCGTTACCCTTTACCAACTCAAGAATAATGCTGTTTTCGAAAAACCTGTCGGTTTCCGGTACATAAAGCGGTATACACCCAGGGGTGATTTTTTTGCTGCTGTGGGCATCAAAAAAGGTTTGAAATACTGCAATACTACAACCGTTAACCATATGAACAGTATCAGATAATAGGCCAGAACAAACCATTTTACTTTACCAGGTATTTTCTCCGGACACCGGCTTTGAGTCGACCAAGTTCATTAATGTTGTTTTCGCAGTATCACATGCAATTTCGATCCCTTCCGGGACACTATGGGTAGATACTCAAAACTCAGCTTCCGACAAGCATTGGTTGTCCACTCTATGCAGAGGTGGATCATATGGTAATCTAGCCAGGCAATCTTATTCATCACATATTGCCTGATTGCATTACCGAGTATTCGATTTGCTGTACTACGCGGGGATCCATGAACTCCGAAAAATGCCGTCGTACTGGTTCGGTATCCCAAGCCAGCTCTTTATGCCCAAGTAAATAATTTCGAAGCCGGTCCTCCCAGGTATTCTTGTAGGGAACTTCGCGTGGTCTGCCAAAACGATGAATCCATCTCAGGAAGGGAAGGCACAGCGTGCGTCCGCCCACTCGCCTGAATTTTTCATGAAGATACCCTTCCTCACCGCCGAAACCACGAAAACCGGGGTGCAATCCTGGCCAGGCCTGTTTTTGGCATGCGAATAAGCCCAGACCTTGCATAGATATCTGAAAAGGTACTGCATTCTCGTCCAGGCCCCGTTTATCCGTTGCCCAAACACCGTACATACCATTTTGCCATTGTTGCTTAAAATGTGTGTATAGCCGACTGAGCTGGTTATTCAGCAAAGGTCCCTGCAACAGGTCCTTACAATCATCCAGTCCATCGATATACTCAAGGAGCCGATATATTGCCCGGGGTGCCAACATGATATGAGAATCCAGGCACAACATCCACTGAGAGTCGGCATAGTGAAAAAGTTGTTCGCGGACTGCGGTACCCGTGAAACCAGAGAAAGGCAGATATCTAACGTTCGGTATGTCTGATGCGAGATCCCGCAACGACTTTGCTGCATGACCTTTGGGATTGTTGTCCAGAATCAGGAACTCTACTTGATCCACCACCTCTGGGTGAAATAAACGGATAGATTGTATTGTGAAATAAACACCATCGTAATCATCATAAGATGCCATACCAATGGTTAAACGGCTCTTATGTGTGGCCATATTTGCTCTGTAGCATGCGGAAAAAGCTGCTTTATTAATTTTCTGTGCACAATATTCTGGTTTGACCGAAGCAGGCAGTATATGCGCATAGCCGTGGCATAAAAAAATAGGATCCCGGCTATCCTTGATTGCCAGCTGCACGTGCCGACAGAGATCTTTTTTATCGACATGGTTACCAGAGATGGAAAAATCAAACTGCTTAAGATCTGTTTTGACACCATAACAGGCAACCTGAACAGTTACGGTGTGTTCACTGAAGTTTATTGGAGTGTTCGGGGAAACCGATTCCACCTGCTGCCAAACCAGTAGGATATCGGGTGGGATATGACGAGGATCGACAATGAGCACACTGCCGATGAGACTCAGGGCATAGGTAAAGTAATTATCTAGCACATCAAGCTTTGGATCGAACCCTTGAAAGCCTACACACAATAATTTACCGGAAGATCCTTTCGATTGCAAGCTAATGAGACTGTGTGCTAAAAGCAGATCGAGCCCAGATTGCACATCGGAATAAGACAGCTTGGAATCAGAATAATGAGATGCCAAAATCTCCATCAACTCACACGGGTCCACCGTGCCATCACACAGGCTTAGAATACCTGCCAGGGAAGTATTCAACAAAGATTGGGCGCGGGTGAGATGATTGATGACCCTGATAGCACTTCCTTGCCGTACCATTGCGATACCCCGGGCTCGAACAGGGCGTTTATTGCTCATACCTGACGTTGATCCTTCAGGCACAAACACCCATCAGCCAAGCAAAACTGCTCAGCAAGCTTGGCCCAAATAAACACTTGCCCAGAATCGCTAAGCCTTAATCGGGGGGTGTAACGGTTGTTGCTGCTGGCAATTTAGTAGAGGTTTGGGCATGGCTCGGCAAAATGATGGAATCAATAACAGGTTTTTGCCATTTAGGTAGAGTTGCCCCGGCACCCGCAATGATTCCACTGCCTGCGAGAAGGGCTCGCAGGCTCCGGCGGCGAGATTGCCTCTGCTCCCGGTCACCGGCTTTTTTAGCTGGATCATGCTGTTCACCAGACGAATTAACCTTGCTACCATTCTTATCAGTCATCGCTTAAACCCAAGTCTAACGTGGGATCACTATAATGGATGACCCTATACTGGTCAAGACGTATGTGCGACTGTCGGCAAAAGCCGGGCTGGTGGGAACTATTGTATACTGTGGTGCTGACCTTTTATCATTATTCCGACTCACTGCTCCAGTGCAAAAACCTGGGCATGTTTTGGTCCCATAGCCAGGATGGTGTTGTTGAGCAATTTGACATGACTGACCCGGTCAGCAAAGGAAATAGCATTGCCAGTATGTCGCAGCAGGCCCTGTTCCTCGAAAAGATCAATGGGAGCCATCAGATTTTGTGAGCTTGATTTGAATTCAGGAAAGGACCTATTTTTCATCGACTCGAAGCAATAGCAACCAAATACGTTAGCTGCTGACAATTTCTACCCAGTTTCTGCCATGACCCTTGGCTCTATAGAGAGCGCTGTCACTACGCTCAATTACATCCTCTATACTGCAATCATTGGAATGATATTCCGCGACTCCAATACTGACCGTAAAATGGATGAACCGGCCCTCGATATCAATCTTCATGGCAGCGATATTTTTTCGTAACCGCTCAGCCAGTAATCGCGCATACGATCCATCAGTTTCACGCAATAGCAGAACAAATTCCTCACCGCCATAGCGTGCCGCCAAATCGGTAGTGCGGATTTCATTTCTTAGAAATTTTCCGAGTTTCTGCAGTACCAGATCTCCGTTAAGGTGGCCGTAGCGATCATTAATTTTTTTGAAATGATCGATATCCAGCATGAGGACAGCAAAGTGTTGACCCGGGTACCTCCTCACCCTGGCAATTTCCTGCCCAGCCTGAGCAAAAAAAGCCCGCCGGTTTGCCAACTGGGTCAAAGGGTCGGTCTTTGCCTGCTCTTCGGCTGCGAATTCGTGTTTCTTACGCTGGTGAATATCAACAGCAATACCAGCAAATTGTTCTAATTGTCCATTCTGATTCCTACTGATATCACCGATGATCTCGAACCAACGATAGTTGCCGTCGTTCATCAGCAAACGAATGTCCCACCTGAAGGACTCATTCTGTAAACTCAGATAGTGCATCACAGATTTGAGGAAGGGCTTGCAGTCATCAGGATGAATTTTGCGCAATATTTTTCGCAACGGGAAATAAATATTGTTGGCAGCCCCTGGATCAAGCTGAAATAAATCGGCACTACACCAGAAATTGACCTTCTTGAAGTCGTATTCCCATGAGCTGCAGGAGGTGATACTGTGCAGAATATCGTATTGCTTCCTCTTGGTTTTTAGACGATCAAGAACCACTGCAACCGAAATCAGATGTGCTGCGATCTTCAGTGAAGCGATTTGTGGGTAATTCCAGGCATATTCGCGTTCACAATCATCGAAACCGAGAACGCCCCACCATATGCCTTCCACAAAAATCGGAATCGTCAACATGGATAAGATACCCTGCTTTTGCTGATTTTCCTTTAGCCAGCAGGGTTCCATCTTTGCGGTTGTGACCTTTTGCCATTCACCACGTAGCCGGCTGTCAACCAGATCTTTGTAGAATGGCAAATGGACATTCGACGTAAAGTTGGCAAATGCCGGCAAACCAATTTGTGCATAGCCCGGGCGTGCCCATTCGAAAGTGTAATCCTGAAGAATATAATCCGAAGTCAGTTCCAGTATCTGAAATATCCAGGCCCGACTGACGCCGGTGATATTACCGAGCCGCTCCAGCAGTATATGTACCGCATCCGGCCAGCCTCTACCAGAAGAAAGATTTTCAGCGCTTAATGCGATAGCCAGTAGCAGGCGTGTCTCCGTCTGCACTGTATCTGTCAGCTTCAGATCAAGGAAATTCCCAGTTTCTATGCCTGAGTTATTCGTCCTGAATTCAGGCGTACCAAGTTCCGATATTTTCCCAGTTATGATATTTTCCCAGTTCTGATCTTTGCCCAGTTCCGATATCTGGGTAACTACCAACCTCTTCCTTTACTTCAAACAGCGGTCTCCTGATCGTTGATTGATGGATTAGATGTTAATTTGACATCTCGGTATAGTATATAGAAGGAGTAACGATTCAGCGTGTTTAGATTTTGCTTCAGTGCAAGGCATTTTCGCACGGAGAATGTGAGTATATGGGTCATATGGGTCCTATGTGACCATTCGAGCACGAACACACGCCGTAATGGGACAGAATGATGAATACGCTGAATAGTTACCAGAAGGAGCTTATTTAGTGGACAATAGTTGGTCGACCAGTGCCTGCATATTCTGCAAGGGCAAAGCACCTGCGGCAATGCGCATTTTTCCTGTGGCGTGATTAATCAAGATCGATCCCGGCGTACCATTGACACCCGCTGCGATACCATTATTCAGATCATCCAATACCCGTTGCTTGGTTTTTCCACCGTCAATACAGGCTTGATAGGCTTTCTCGTCCACTCCAACCTCCTTGGCCAGGGGCAGCAGGTTTTCTACAGGAAACCCCGTGCCATTGGAAGTGGTGCGATCGAATATTGCATTGTTAAACTTCCAATAGGTGTCATTACCGGCGACCAAGGCGACACATTCGGCGGCTTCAGCCTCTGTTTTGGCCCCGGGATTATGAAAAGATAGTGGAAAATTACGATACACCCAGTTCACTTTGCCTTTGTTGTTGGCGATGAGTTGCTTCATAGTGGGATGGAAACGCTTGCAGAACGGGCATTCGAAATCAGAATATTCAACCACCGAGATCACCGCATCTTTGTTGCCCAAAAGATGATCAACCTTCGGATCAACCGGCCGTACATTCTTCACCTTGGAACCTTGAGAATCACGCCGACGGGCCACCGCGGCTGCTCTTTGCTTGGTTACATAGTCGGCAATGGCCTTCTGTAGGGCTGGATCAAGCTCACCATTGGCCAGCATTTTCTGAATCTCGGCTCGAACCGCCGTAGCCAATACCGCATCGTCGGTCGCGGGTGCATTGCCAGCCTGTGCCGGCAACACCGTCAAAATACCGGCCAACAGGCCAATAACAGGTATCCTTGCGACTTTCTTCCAAATCCGTGTAGTTACCATGAATAATCCCTTCCGTATCGTTGTATGTTTGAGGTCTATGTGTCGTTTTGTGCTTTGTCGATGTCAGCTGCATGTGACTGAGCGCGGGCCTGGGCCCGTACCGCACGGTTGCGTCTTCGCCAAAGTGCTACCGCCGGCCCGGAGAACAAATAGCCCATAAAGCCGACAAACAGCACTTTCGGTGGATCGAAGGAAATAGTAACAAAGATCACTACCAACGCCAACAGCGCCACAAAGGGCACTCGGCCTTTGAGGTCAAAATCCTTGAAACTGCGGTAGCGGGTATTACTGACCATGGCAGCAGCCGAGACCAAAGTCAAGAGCAGCGAAAAAATAGCCAGGGGCTGGCCTCTGGCCTCTGGTGAATTGAATACCCAGACGGTAGCCGCCAGTACTGCAGCGGCTGCAGGGCAGGCCAGGCCCTGAAAATAATGCTTGTCATGATTGACCTGGGTGTTGAATCGGGCCAGGCGTAGCGCCGTAGCGGCAACATAGAGAAAAGCCACCAGCCAACCCAATTTGCCAAATGAAGACAAGGCCCAATCATATATCACCAGCGCAGGCGTCAAACCAAAACAGACCATATCTGCCAGACTATCGAATTCTGCACCAAAATCACTGGTGGTGTTGGTCATCCGCGCAACCCGCCCGTCCAACCCATCCATAATCATGGAAATAAAGATGGCAATGGCAGCATTTTCATACCCGCCCATACTGGCCTGTACGATGGCATAAAATCCCGCGAACAGGCTGCTGGTGGTAAACAAATTGGGCAGTATATAAATCCCTTTACGCCGTTGTTTGCCGGTTATTTCTATTTCAGATTCTTCGGTCATACATTCAACTCAGACCAGACCTGACTCGGTCTGATCAGGCAGTAGTGCCAAAACACTTTCACCAGCAGTAACCTTCTGACCCAACCGAACTTGTGGTTTGCTGCCTGGTGGCAAATACAAATCAACCCGCGATCCAAAACGGATAAAGCCGTAGCGCTGGCCCCGATACAAGCATGCGCCGGGCTCAACATAGCACAGAATACGCCGTGCAATCAGGCCGGCAATTTGTACAAAAATGACATCATGCCCGTCTTCAGTAACCAGATGCAAGGCATTACGTTCATTTTCCAGGGCAGCCTTGTCGAGTGCAGCATTGAAAAAATTCCCTTCATGGTACCAACGTTGTTTAACCGTACCGGCTGTCGGAGCACGGTTACTATGTACCGAAAAGACATTCATAAACACACTCATCCGCAACGCAGGACGCCGCAAATAAGGGTCTTCAGACAAGCCAAGGGCAATAATCTTTCCATCGGCCGGCGAACACACCAACCCTGCTGCATCCGGAATCTGCCGTACCGGATCGCGGAAAAACTGCAATACAAAGACCCAGATCAACCATAGCGGTGCAGACCATAGTGCTCCCCACAACAAGGTTGTGGCAACAGCCAGCACGGTGGCGATAAGAATATGAACCCAACCCTCCCGGGCCAACAAAGGCTGCGAGGTACCGACCGGAGCGGTCAAACAGCACTCCCGTCGGCGGTCACGGCAAGGTTAATTGACCGACTTGTCAACAATTCGTCCAGCCTTGATCCATGGCATCATATCCCGTAGACGGGTACCCACTTCCTCGATCGGATGGGCGGCTGCCTGCTTGCGTAGTGCGGAGAAATTGGGGCACCCAGCGGCATTTTCCTCCATCCACTCACGGGCAAATTGCCCAGACTGAATTTCACCCAGAATCTTTTTCATCTCGGCTTTGGTCTGTTCGTTGACGATCCGTGGCCCACGCGTCATATCACCATATTCAGCGGTATTGGAGATCGAATAGCGCATATTGGCAATGCCACCTTCATACATCAGGTCGACAATCAATTTCAGTTCGTGCATGCATTCGAAATAAGCCATCTCCGGGGCATAACCCGCTTCGGTGAGTGTTTCGAAAGCGGCCTGTACCAAGGCAGTGGTGCCACCACACAATACAGACTGCTCACCAAACAGATCCGTCTCGGTCTCATCACGAAAAGTGGTTTCAATAATCCCGGCGCGGCCGCCACCAATGCCCGAGGTGTAGGATAGGGCGATTTGTTTGGCCTGTCCCGAAGCATCCTGACTGACTGCGATCAAGCAGGGTACACCGCCTCCATTGGTGAACGTCGAGCGTACCAGGTGTCCGGGGCCTTTCGGTGCAGACATGAATACGTCCAGGTCACTGCGCGGTTTGATGTAGCCGAAGTGGATATTAAAACCGTGTGCAAAGGCCAGTGCCGCACCCTGCTTGATATTGGGCTCAACCTCACTGCTATACAACCCGGCCTGCAATTCATCCGGCACCAACATCATGACCACATCCGCTTGCGCGACGGCATCAGCAACCGACGCTACTGCCAAGCCGGCATTGCGAGCCTTGACAGCAGAAGCGGAGCCATACCGTAATCCCACAACAACTTCAACCCCGCTGTCACGCAAATTATTGGCATGGGCATGGCCCTGAGAACCGTAGCCGATAATCGCCACCTTGCGGCTACGAATGATATGTAAATCGGCGTCACCGTCATAATACACTTTCATTTAGATAATCCCCCTACAGGTTAGACATTCACATAAGTTAGACCCATAAATCAGGCCCACAAACCAGACCCATAAATCAGGTACGAAGCGCCTTGCGACCACGTGCTATACCCGACACACCGGAACGTACGACTTCAACGATATTGGTCGAACGCAAGGTCTGCAAAAAAGCGTCAAGCTTTTCCCCCATGCCGGTCAATTCAACCGTACAGGTGGTCTCACCGACATCGACGATTCGACCATGAAAAATCTCTGCCAGATCCCGAATCTGGGCACGAGTGTCAGCCGTTGCCTCCACTTTCACCAACAGCAGTTCTCGTTCAATATGCTGACCTTCGGTAAGGTCGACCAACTTCACCACTTCCACCAACTTGTTCAATTGCTTGGTGATTTGCTCAACTACGGTATCTGAGCCGCGAGTGACCAAAGTCATTCGCGACAGGCTTGCGTCTTCAGTGGGTGCAACCGTCAGCGATTCAATGTTATAGCCACGGGCGGAAAACAGACCCGCTACACGAGATAGTGCCCCCGCTTCATTTTCCAATAAAATCGAAATAATGTGTTGCATCAGGCAATCTCCCTCCCTTCTACTACTTGGCCCTGAGCTGCAGGACGCAATTGCATCTCATGGTGGCCACACCCGGCAGCAATCATTGGATAGACGTTCTCAGTCTGGTCTGTGACGATATCGACAAAAACAGCCCGCTCTTTTTCCGCCAGTGCAGACTGAATCACCCCCTCAAGATCAGCCGGTTGGTCCACTGTTAAACCGACATGGCCGAAACTTTCCGCCAATTTGACAAAATCCGGCAAAGCATCGAGATAGGAATTGGAATAGCGGCGATCATAGAAAAATTCCTGCCACTGTCGCACCATCCCCATATAGCGATTATTGAGGCTGAAGATCTTGACCGGCAATCGGTACTGCATGCAAGTCGACAGCTCCTGAATACACATCATAATGCTGGCATCGCTGGTGATACAAAGCACCTGTTGATCCGGATGGGCCAGCTGTACCCCCATCGCCGAGGGCAAACCAAAACCCATGGTGCCAAGTCCCCCTGAATTGATCCAGTGGCGTGGCTTGTCAAAATGATAGTACTGTGCAGTCCACATCTGATGCTGACCAACGTCCGAACAAACATAGGCATCGCCTCCGGTCTTCTGCCAGAGCATTTCGATCACTGACTGTGGCTTGATTTTGTCAGAATTACGATCAAATTCCAGGCATTTTACCGCCTGCCATTGCGCAATTTGCCCCCACCAGGTCGCAATCGCCTCGGTATCCGGCTTTCTATCACTGGATTTGATAAAACCAATCATATCACCGAGGATGGCTTTAGCCGGGCCCACAACAGGTATGTGGGCGGCCACATTCTTACTGATTGATGAAGGATCAATATCAACGTGGATGATTTTGGCATAAGGCGAGAATTTGTGGATATCCCCGGTAATCCGGTCATCGAAACGAGCACCCACACAAAGCATGACATCACACTCATGCATAACCATATTGGCTTCATACGTACCGTGCATGCCCAACATGCCGATATACTGTGATTTGGAGGCCGGAAACCCACCCAGCCCCATCAAGGTGTTGGTACAGGGATAATTGAGTCTTTCAACCAACTCGGTCAGTTCATCACTGGCATCGCTCAGGATAATGCCACCACCGGCATAAATAACAGGCCTTCTGGCCTGCAGAAGCAGATCAACTGCACGCTTTACCTGTTTGGGGTGGCCGCGCCGAACGGGCTGATAGGAGCGAATCTTGATAGTATCCGGGTACACATAGTGGCATTTCTCGGCCGTAACATCTTTGGGAACATCGACCAATACCGGTCCCGGTCGTCCACTGGCAGCAATAAAAAAAGCTTTTTTGATGGTAAGTGCCAAATCTCTGACATCGGTCACCAGAAAATTATGCTTCACACAGGGCCGGGTAATACCCACGGCATCGACTTCCTGAAAGGCATCATCACCGATTAACTGGGTTGGCACCTGCCCGGAAATGACCACCATGGGAATGGAATCCATGTACGCCGTAGCAATGCCCGTCACCGTATTGGTCACTCCGGGGCCGGATGTGACCAATACTACCCCAGTCCGCCCGGTGGAACGAGCGTAGCCATCAGCAGCATGGGTCGCTGCCTGTTCGTGGCGGACCAGAATATGCCTGACTTTTTCCTGTTTATACAAAGCATCATAGATATGTAGCGAAGATCCACCCGGATAACCGAATATCATCTCCGTCCCTTCGTCCTCAAGACAGCGGACGACAATTTCTGCTCCCGTTAATTCCACAATTTACCTCATAGGCCAATGATTCACTCGTTCATCAAATCCCAGTGCAGCATGGGTATTCAACACACGACTACTTTTGCAAAATACATCCATAACGACTGAAAAATCATCCTGAAATCCTTGATGCTTCCTGAATGCAGCGCAGACACCGGAGTATAAACGCGCAGCTGATGGTGAGCAATTAAGCTAACAGAAAAAAGTCCTATCTATTGGTCACCGGCAATTTTCTCTATGACTTTTACGCCTGTTTGCAATGATCCACCAAGAGGCTACCCGAGAGCAGGAATCGATGTTCTGGAAGGGTAAAAGACAAGGCCAAGTCAAAATCCATAGCGAAGGATGAATCAACATCGGAGACAACCGTAAAGCCTGCTCCAGATGTTCAGCTATTTCGTGATTTGACGATATTTCTGGACGCTTATTCCATCACAATACTTAATTATATTCATTGTGTTATGGATGTTTAGACTCGACTAAATAGGGACTTGGTAATCCGTAGCTCGTAACAATACAACAACAGCACTGGCTCCATCGGAAAGCTGGCTGGCGTTGCCTGCTGTAATACAGCCATTGCCTCCCAATACCGGTTTCAACTTTGCCAGCTGTTGCAGGGTGGTATCGGGACGGTTGCATTCATCGTGATCCAGTTGGACAGTCTGCAGGCTGTCCTCCCCAGTGACTTTATCAGACACCACTTGCGTCGCCGTAACGGGGATAATCTCGGCATCGAATTTCCCTGCCCTCAGGGCTGCGGCGGTTTTTTGCTGGCTGGCTAGTGCGTATTCATCCTGGGCGGCCCGGGAAATGTGATATCGCGCGGCCACTGTCTCAGCTGTCTGGATCATGGAATGGTAAAATTCTGGTTTCAATTCAAGAACCCGCTGATCCTGATAGCTGTAGTTATTCATGTGAGTATTCTGCACCAGGCTTATGGAATCGAGACCTCCGGCAACAGCAACTTCCAAACCTTCCTGCACAATCTGCTGTGCTGCTGCGGAAATCGCTGACAGACCTGAAGCACATTGTCGATCAATAGTGGCAGCGGCAACACCGACCGGGAGGTTGGCAGCCATTACTGCATGACGTGCCACGTTGATACCGGTTGTGCCCTGGGTAAGGGCACAACCCAGGATCAAATCTTCCACCGCAGCGGCCTCAACACCAGCCCTTTTGATCGCGGCACAGATTGCATGGGCGGCCATTGTCGGTCCACTAAGATTATTAAAAGCGCCGCGGTAGGCTTTTGCAATGGGGGTTCTTGCGGTTGAGACAATAACAGCTTCACGCATCTTCAGACCTCCAGATATCAGGCTTTTTCAAGCCCACACCAATCGGCGATAAACAGCGCGATGGCTTGGGTGACACGGCGCATGGATTCAAGATTGACCCTTTCATTAAAACCATGGATGGCGGCAGCGACCGGTCCATAGACCAGTGCCGGGGTATTGGCATAAAGACCGAAAAATCGTGCATCTGTGGTGGCAGTAACCGAAAATTTCTGCAGCCGCTCTCCGCTAACTATTCGGTGTGCCTGTTCCAGCGAAACAATGGCTTGAGTTGCCTCTGTCTGAGGGTGATCTGCCAGAGCATACCCTTCAGCCAAAAAACCGTGATAGATAATCTGCGGCTGGTTGTTGCGGAAAAAATCACTGTCGTTCGCTGCTTGGTACAGGCAATTTTCTATTTCAGTCTGGGCTTGGCGAATGTTCTGACCCGGGTAAATGGCCAGGCGAACATCAAAACAGCACCACGCAGGGACACTGGAGGCCCAATCACCACCTTCAATCCGCCCCCCATTCAAATTAAGGGGGTGATCAACATGAGCATAAAGTGGGGGCTTACGGTCATCAGCATTCCATCCGATTTCAAGCTCACGCAAGGCGGCAATCAGTGGTATGGCCGCCTCAATGGCATTGGCACCGCTACCCGCTTCGAGCACATGCACTGGAACCCCTTTGAGGTGGACCTGAAACCAGATTACGCCAATCTGCGCTATAGCAAGTTTTTCGTCAAATGGTTCGGGTATCAGTGCGGCCGCGGCACGGTAGCCCCTTTGAAGGCAAGCCAGAGCCCCGTTGCCCGTACATTCCTCTTCAACAACCGATTGAATGTGGACGTCAGCAGCAGGCTGGAGATGAATAGCTCGCAGGGCATCAAGAGCAAAAAGATTGGCGGCAAGACCGGCTTTCATATCTCCAGTCCCGCGGCCGTACATCCAACCGTTATCGCAATGAGGCTTGAACGGCTGGGCATCCCACATCTCGAGGGGGCCGGTAGGCACCACATCGATGTGGCCGTTGAGGATCAGTGATTTACCCGTGTTGGTACGGCTTTTGTGGGTACCTACAACATTCACTGCATCATCATAATTTCCGATTACCGGAGAAAACCCGGGCAGGTGGGCGATATCACGTACATCGATGGCCCAGCTATCGACAGCATAGCCTCGCTCGGTGAGCTGCCCGGCCATGAATTCCTGAGCCCCCTGCTCCTGACCGCGTGTGGAGGCAAATGTTGAAAGACCCGACAAAAATTCGACCTGTTGATCAAACCGTTTGTCAACTGCATTCATGATCTGGCTTTTTATGGCTTTTTTCATGGTCTTCGTCCCCATCAAAAGGTTGGCAGACTGGTGTCCGGAATTTGCAGTGGTGCAGCCGTGGCCATCACCACTTCATCAATTGAAAGCCCCACAGCAATTTCTCTCAAAACGAGTCCATCCAGGGTAATGTCGAGCACAGCCATATCGGTGAATATACGATTCACACAGGCCTTTGCGGTTAGGGGAAATTGACATTTCTCGACGATTTTTGAACGACCCTTTTTATCTTGATGAGTCGTCAAAATCACAACACGACAGGCTTTTTGGGCGAGCTCCATGCCTCCCCCGACACCGGGTGTAAACAATCCTGGAATCATCCAGTTTGCCAGATCGCCGTTCATCGCCACTTGAAAAGCACCCAGAATGGTCAAATCAAGCCGTCCTCTTCGGACCAGGGCAAAGGAAACCGCACTATCAAAAAACGCTGTCCCCGGCACGGTGGAGACATAGGCCCCGCCGGCATCAATGAGATTGCGATCCGCTATACTATAGTCAAGGCTCGGACCCACCCCGGAAATCCCGTTCTCGGAGTGCAAACAGACGGCAACATCTGCAGGAATGTGGTCAATGACTTTCGTCGGCAGGCCGATCCCAACATTGACTGTCATGCCGGCTGTGATATCCCGGGCAGCCCGGCGGATCATTCTTTGTTTAGCGTCTGACAATGCCATATTCCCTTGTCAACTCAGGGAGTCGAACAACACCATCGACAAACGGACCAGGAGTGTGGATTGCATTCGGCGACAGCTCACCCAAAGCCACCAGGGTTTCCGTTTCAACGATGATCCGATCTGCTGCCATTGCCATCAGCGGATTGAAGTTTCGAGCCGTCGCATTGTAGATCAGATTGCCAAAAGGATCCGCCTGATGAGCATGAACCAACGCGAAATCTGCGCTCAGAGCTTTTTCAATCAGACAGGAACGACCTGCAAATTCGATGCGGGTTCTGCCTGCTGCCAGTTCGGTCTCAATCCCAACGTCGGTGAGAAAGCCGATCAGGCCTGCTCCGGCAGTACGAATACGTTCTGCCAGTATACCCTGGGCACAAAATTCGACCTCCAGTTGCTTTTCGTTCATCAGCTGGATGGCCCTTGCATTCAGACCGATATGGGTTACGACCAGCTTTTTCACCTGGCCGTTTTCCAGCAAATGATCAACACCCATACCGGTCTCGTTGGCGTCATTCTTGATTAGTGTGAGTCGTTTTTGCCCCTGGCGAACCAGTTCATCGAGCAGACAAAAAGGCGTACCAGGCACCCCAAAACCGCCTACCATAATGGTTGCGTCATCACCGATTTGTCCGATTGCAGCCTCGATAGTGAGGCATTTATCCCATAACCTCATGCTGCGCTTACGGGTAGTGTAAGCATGTTTGCCAATTCATCCAGACTGTCGGTCAACTTGTCGAGAATCTCGGTGATATGCTCGGGAGTCACAATCAACGGGGGACAGACCAGAAAATGGTCACCCTCAGACCCACCCCGTGTGCGTCGGGAATAGATGATCAAACCACGGTCATAAGCAATATTCACCAGCTTGTCAAAAGCATTGAGAGCTTTCGGGAGTGGCGTCATGGTATTACGATCTGAAACCAGTTCAAATGCCAGCAACAGCCCTTTGCCGCGGACATCACCGATAAATTCATAGCGATCCATCAGGCGGGCAAGTTGTGACTTTAGCAGGTCACCCATTTTTTCAGCGTTGGTGCACAAGCCGAGGCGATCAATCTCTTGCACAACCGCCAGTCCGGCAGCGCAGGCCAGTGGGTTGCCGGCATAAGTGAAACCATGGGGGAATCCGCCGTTATCCAATACCGTTTCTACCAGCTGCCCATCAGCAACCATGGCCCCAAGTGGGGCGTAGCCAGCCGCGAATCCTTTGGAGAGCGTGACAATATCAGGTCTGATATTCCAATGTTCAGCAGCCAGAAATCGCCCTGTTCGACCAGCCCCGGTCATGACCTCGTCGTAGATCAACAGCATGTCAAACTCGTCACATATTTCGCGAATTCGGGAGTAATAACTGTCAGGAGCAACCAATGCGCCGGTGGAGGCACCACCAACCGGTTCCATAATAAAGGCCAGCACGGTCTCCGGCCCCTGCCTGAGGATTTCATCACGCAACATATTGGCGTATCGCAGCCCGCGTTCCTGATCTGAAAGATCGTCCCGATCCAGATAGCAGGTGGGGGCGGGAATTTTTGGCATCACTCGCATCATGGGTTCATAAGGGCCACTGATCGGGTCATAACCGGTCAGCGCCAGCGCTCCCAATGTGCAGCCATGATAAGAGGGATAGCGGGAGATTACCTTCCAGCGGCGGCTTTTGTCCGAGGCGACTGCGTGCTGGCGGGCGAACTTGATGGCGGTTTCCACCGCTTCGGAGCCCCCGGAAACGAAGAATACACGATCCAGTCCTGTCGGCATTTTAGTTACGACCAGGCGAGCCAGGTTTTCGGCTGGTTCATTCACAAAATGCAAACGATAGGCGAACGTCG
>VAOU01077093.1_pt1 | contig 17494 bp, 13 predicted proteins | sample 3393871 | NCBI WGS metagenome assembly VAOU01 (sample SAMN08290440, study PRJNA428436) | hydrothermal vent metagenome | isolation source: Deep-sea hydrothermal vent chimney | place: Atlantic Ocean: South-mid Altantic Ridge | depth 1820 m m
CATGGGTAATGCCCCAAAATACGGCGTGCCGGGTAGGATGCGGCAGGGTTTCCGAAAGGCCGGCCTAAAAGGGCCGTCCAGCTTCCTGGGCCAGGCGGCACACGGTCGCAGCTTGATCCAAATCAAACCATTGATCTACGATTATTTGGTAGGGTAGTGGTCAGTTTATTTTTTGTAGCGGATTAGACGATTGTTTGGATTTTTACACACACGACGATATAGCCTTGGCCGGAGCCTGATTGCAGCGCTGACCTTGAGTTGGCTGACGCTCGTATTTCAGGCCTGCGCGCTGGGGGCGCCTGTCGAATTGCCCGGTCAGCCGGATGGGTTAGAGCATGTGCCGGGGTATAGTGTTTTCGATCAGGCCAATGTGTATTTCGACGGTGGGGCCAGTCCCCCTACTATGGGCACATCCGTCTGCCCACCGGAAATGTGCCAAACTTTTGGGGTTGTGGCCAATATCGCGGCGAAGGATGGTATCGACACAAGCCGGTTTGACTCCACCGGGATACCGGTAGCCCTTGCATGGTCCGTTACAGGGCGATGGTCATTGCCAGTCAGTAAATTTTGGTTTTATCAACCGGGTTATATCCCCCCCCAACCGGCTCTAAAATTCCGAGTCCTGCTGATCTGATCCCTCGTTCTTCCTTGTAGTCTATCTACACTGCTATACACTACCGTCTTTTTGGCGGTATTGTTACACGGAGAACGAGTATGTCTTACCCATTTCAAGTACTACCAAAACGTCTTTTCGTTTGCCTGTTCTGGTTGGCAGTTCCGCTGGCCAGTTGGGCGACCGATGAGGACGTCGACAAGAAATCAGGTCCAGCCACCCAGACCCTTGAACCTTCGTCGCAAGAAAGTGCTGTTGCTCCAGCCGCACCGTTATTTCTACCGGCATCCCTCGGCCTTGAACAGGCAGTCGAGAAGGCGCTCGAAGGCAACCCAGGCTTGGCCAAGATGCGGGCACGGGCATCGGCGATGGCTGCGGTGCCATCCCAGGTAGGGTCTCTCCCCGATCCCCGTTTAAATCTCGGTGCTATGAACGTGCCTACGGACACCTTCGATTTGGATCAGGAGAACATGACCCAGATGCAGGTGGGATTGAGTCAGATGTTTCCTTTCCCCGGTAAACTGGGCCTGAAAGAGGCGGCGGCCAAGCATGAATCCCTGGCGGCAGCGGCGGATGTGGAAGAAACCCGGCTGGGTCTGATTCGCAATGTCAAAAAGACCTGGTGGCAGTTGTATTTCCTGGATCGGGCACTGGAGATCACCAACCGCAACCAGGAACTGTTGCGCCAATTTGTGGACATTGCCCGCACCAAATACAAGGTGGGGCAGGGTTTGCAACAGGATGTCCTGTTGGCGCAAGTGGAGCTATCCAAGCTATTGGATAAGGAGCTGGAACTCAACGGTATGCGGCGTACACAGGAAGCGTGGTTAAACGCGTTGATGAACCGTCCGACCAGTGAGGCCCTAAGACTCCCGGATGAGGTGAAAATCGATCTACCACCCGTCCCCACGGAGGTGGCTATGCATGCGCTGGCGGATGGGGAGCGGCCGTTGCTTGCGGCACGCCAACAGAAGGTCGATGCGGCGCGCAAGCGTCTTAAGCTGGCCAGAAAAAATTATTTACCAGATTTTATGCTAGGCGCCAGTTATGGGAACCGGCAAGGTTATAATCCTAACGGCACCAACCGCGCAGATTTTGCCTCGGTGATGTTCAGCATGACCCTGCCCCTTTATGCCTGGCGCAAGCAGCGCATGGGCGTGGTGCAGCGCACTAATGAACTGACCAACCGCGAACTGGCTCTACGTTACAGTTGGGAGAAGGTGCAGGCCGAAATCTCCCAGGCAAACGCCGACTACACCCAGTCGCGCGATCAGGTGGAACTGTTCGAAAACGGCATTATCCCCCAGGCGCGGCAGACCGTGGATTCCATGCTTGCCGGGTATCAGGTCAACAAGGTTGACTTTCTGAACCTCGTACGCTCACAGATCACCCTATTCAAATATGAGACCCTCTATTGGAAGGCCGTCAGTGCGGCCAACCAGGCGTTGGCAAAGCTAGACGCGGCGGTCGGTAAGGAGATGCTTCATGAATACAGCAACTGATATCGTTGCGGCTAACAAGCCGCTTGTCCTGGTGGCTGTCCTCGCCTTGGTGCTTGGCGTCGGCGGTGGTTACTGGTTGGCACCGTCGTCCACGACGGCAACGACCACGGCGAAGGACCAGGCGGGGGCAAAAAAAATCCTGTTTTATCGTAGCCCCATGAACCCCTCCGTCACTTCGCCGGTGCCGGCCAAGGATGCCATGGGCATGGATTATGTCCCCGTGTACGCAGATAACGACGCCGGTGGCGATGAACCCTCCGGTACGGTAAAGATAGACCCCGTTACAGTGCAGAATATCGGCGTACGCACTGCCCGTGTCGAGCGGCGCATCATGTCTCACGCCATCCGCACCGTGGGCCGGGTGGACTTTGATGAGCAGCGTCTGACGCGTCTGCATCCCAAGACCATGGGTTGGATCGAAGCATTGAAAGTGGACAAGACCGGGCAACCGGTCAAGAAGGGCGATGTCTTGCTGAGTATCTATTCCCCACAACTGGTTTCCAGTCAGCAGGAATATTTGTTGGCCCTGAAAAACCGGGCCATTCTGAGTGGTAGCGCGATGGAGGATATTCGTAAGGGCGCGGAGGACCTTGTGAATACTTCGCGGGAACGGCTCGAGTTGCTGGATGTGCCGGCCCACCAGATCCGGGAGCTGGAGCAGACCGGCAAGATCAAGAAGAATTTGCATATCCACTCGGCGGCGGACGGTATTGTTATGAAGGTCGGGGCGCGCCGGGGTGAATACGTCACTCCCAAGACCGAGTTGTATATGCTGGCCGATCTCAGCAAGGTCTGGGTGTACGTCGATATTTATGAGCAGGAACTGCCCTGGGTGAAGGTGGGCGATGTGGCTGACATGCGTTTGGTGGGTATCCCCGGCCGGGTGTTTCGCGGCAAGATTACATACATTTACCCCTATGCCGAGGCCAAGACGCGTACGATTAAGGTGCGGCTGGAGTTCGACAACCCGGATCTGGCGCTAAAGCCGGACATGTTCGCCGATGTGGATATCCAGGCGTCACGCCAAATGGATGCATTGGTGGTGCCGGCGGAGGCGGTGGTGCGTTCAGGCATCCGTGAACAGGTATTTGTGGTGCGTGGCGCCGGCAAGTTCGCGCCCCGCGTGGTCAAGCTGGGCACCACCAGCAATGGCTTTACGCAGATTCTGGAGGGGGTGAAGGCTGGGGAAGAGGTGGTGACCTCGGCCCAGTTCCTGATCGATTCCGAATCCAAGCTGCGCGAGGCCACGGCAAAGATGTTGGAGGCGGGCAAGACGGATAATGGCGACACCTCTAAGGCTGCACCGGACGCGGGCGCCAAGGGCGCCGATATGCAGGGTATGGACATGGGCAAGACCCCGGCGGGTGCCAAAGGCGCCGATATGAAAGGCATGGACATGGGCAAGGCTCCGGCGGGTGCCAAAGGCGCCGATATGAAAGGCATGGATATGGGCAAGACCCCGGCGGGTGCCAAAGGTGCCGAGAAGAAGGATCACTCGGCCCACAAGGAGATGAAGCATGATTAAGGCCATTATTGACGCCTCTGTGCGCGCCAAGTTCCTGGTCCTCGTCGCCACCTTCCTGCTGGTGGTGGCCGGTCTGTGGGCCCTGAAGAACACCCCCCTGGACGCCATTCCCGACCTCTCGGATGTGCAGGTGATTGTGTTCACCGAATTTCCCGGTCAGGCGCCACAAGTGGTGGAGGACCAGGTGACCTACCCGTTGACCACCGCCATGTTGGCGGTGCCCTACGCCAGTGTCGTGCGGGGCTATTCCTTTTTCGGTCTGTCTTTTGTGTACATCATCTTCGAGGACGGTACCGACATGTATTGGGCCCGTTCGCGGGTGCTGGAGTATCTCAATTATGTGAGTGGGCGCCTGCCTCAGGGGATAACACCGTCCCTGGGCCCGGATGCCACCGGCGTGGGCTGGGTGTACGAGTATGCCCTGGTGGACAAGAGTGGCAAGAACGACCTGGCAAAGTTGCGCTCGCTCCAGGACTGGTACCTGCGCTATCCCCTGCAGACCGTGCCGGGGGTGGCGGAGGTGGCGTCCATGGGTGGCTATGTGAAGCAATATCAGGTGGAGGTGGACCCCAATGCCCTGGCGGCCTACAACATTTCTTTGAACAAGGTGAAGCACGCCATCAAGCGGTCCAATAACGACGTGGGCGGACGCCTGGTGGAGATGTCCGAGACCGAATATATGGTGCGCGGCAAGGGCTACATCCGTTCCCTGGATGATTTAAGAAGCATTCCGGTGGGTGTGGACAAGAAAGGCACGCCCATCCGCCTGCGGGATGTGGCCCACATCCAGTTTGGTCCGGAGCTGCGCCGCGGGGTGGTGGAACTGAACGGCGAGGGTGAAGTAGCCGGTGGCGTGATCATCATGCGCTACGGGGAAAATGCCCTGGCCACTATCGAGGGTGTGCGCGCCAAACTCAAGGACCTGCAAAAGGGTTTGCCAGAGGGGGTGGAGATCGTGCCGGTCTACGATCGCGGTAATCTCATCGAGCGGGCGGTGGAGAACCTCCAGGGCAAGTTGCTTGAGGAGTTCCTGGTGGTCAGTTTGATCTGCATCCTGTTTCTGATGCATGCCCGTTCGGCACTGGTGGCTATTGTGACCTTGCCCATCGGTATTCTCATGGCATTTATCATCATGCAGTGGCAGGGGCTCAACGCCAACATCATGTCCCTGGGGGGTATCGCCATCACCATTGGCGCCATGGTGGACGGGGCCATCGTCATGATTGAAAACGCCCACAAGCACCTGGAGCATGCGGTGCGTGATAAAGGCTCGGAATTAAATCTGGAGGAACGCTGGCGGGCGACGACCGATGCCGCCAAAGAGGTGGGCCCGGCGCTGTTCTTTTCGCTGCTGATCATTACCGTGTCCTACCTCGCCATCTTTACCTTGCAGGCCCAGGAGGGACGGTTGTTCAAGCCTCTGGCTTTTACCAGCACCTACGCCATGGGGGCCTCCGCCATACTGGCGATCACTCTGGTGCCGTTGCTGATGGGTTACTTCATCCGCGGCAAGATCATGCCCGAAGCCAAGAATCCGATTAACCGCGGCCTGCATTTTATACATGCGCCCGCTCTGGCTTTTAGCATGCGCCGCCGTAACCTGACCCTGTTGGTCGCATTGGGGTTGCTGGTGGTGACCGCCTATCCATTGTCACAGTTGGGTAGTGAGTTTATGCCACCGTTGGATGAGGGTGACATACTTTACATGCCGACGACCTTTCCGGGTATTTCCATTACCAAGGCCAAGGATCTGTTGCAGCAGACGGATAAAATCCTGAAGACCTTCCCGGAGGCGTTATCGGTGTTCGGTAAGGTGGGCCGCGCCGAGTCCGCCACCGATTCGGCGCCCCTATCCATGATGGAGACCATTGTCCGTCTCAAGCCCCGGGATCAGTGGCCGGACCCGGACAAGACCACCCAGGAGTTGATGACGGAAATGGATGGTGCGATCAAGTTCCCAGGGGTATCAAACGCCTGGACCCTGCCGATCAAGACCCGTATCGACATGTTGTCCACTGGCATCAAGACGCCTATCGGCATCAAGGTGGCCGGACCGGACCTTACGGTCTTGCAGCGGGTCTCCGAGGACATTGAGCGGGCCATGAAGACCATACCCGAGACCTTGTCCGCCTTCGGCGACCGGGCGGTAGGGGGCTACTTTCTGGATTTCGATATCAACCGGGAGGCGGCCGCCCGCTACGGCCTGACCGTGGGTGATGTGCAGGACGTGATCAAGACCGCCATTGGCGGCATGAAGATCACCCAGACGGTGGAAGGCCTGGAGCGCTATCCGGTGAACCTGCGTTATCCGCGGGAATTGCGGGATAGCCCGGAGCGGCTCAAACGGGTGCTGATTCCCACTCCGACCGGGGCCCAAATTCCCCTGTCCCTGGTGGCGGACCTGCAACTGCGCCGTGGCGCCCCGGTGATTAAGAGCGAGAATGCCCGCCCCAATGCCTGGATTTATGTGGACATCACGAGCTCGGATATCGGCGGTTTTGTCGCCAAGGCCAAGCAGGTGTTGCAGGAACAGGTGGACATTCCGGCCGGCTACACCGTGATTTGGTCGGGCCAGTTTGAGTACATGGAACGGGCTGCACAACGGTTGCGGATTGTTATTCCCCTGACCTTGCTGATCATTTTCCTGTTGCTGTATTTCAATTTTGGCAACATTATGGCGCCGTTGGTGGTGATGTTGTCCATCCCCTTTGCCCTGGTCGGCGGGATTTGGCTGTTGTACTGGTATGGGTTCAATATTTCCGTTGCCGTTGCCGTTGGTTTTATCGCCTTGGCGGGGGTGGCGGCGGAGATCGGGGTCCTGGTGTTGACCTTCATCAATCAGGAGGTGGAGCGAAAGCGCCACGCCAAGGCCGCAGGGGAGATAAGTCACGTGGAAGGTCAGGCCGATACCCTGCGTCATCCCCATCACGGTACACCGGCATTGACCCGTCTGACTGATGAGGAAATCATGGAGGCGGTGCATAAGGGCACGTCCGAACGTGTGCGTCCGATCACCATGACCGCCGCCGCAGTGATTGCGGGGTTATTGCCCATCATGTGGGGTGGCGGGACCGGTTCGGCGGTCATGCAACGCATCGCCGCGCCGATGGTTGGCGGTATGTTGACGACGCTCCTGCTGTGTTTGTTGGTATTGCCGGTGATCTACGGTTTGATCCTTCAATTTAAGGAGAGGCGCCATTAATAGGCCTTGATGGTCGAGGAGTGCAGGGATGCGTCCGGTGGCTAAACCATACCACCAGGCGCCTGCCACAGAGACACAGCGCTGTTAAGGGTTTTGATTGACCCTTTTAACCGCCAAGGCGCCAAGAGCACCAAGAATAAAGGCTATTGAATATTGATGAGAAAAACCTGGCGTACTTGGCGGTTCAATGGCAGGCACTTTTTAGTTTATTGAAGGAGAGCGTTATGGAATTTAGAAAGATTACTGCGATTATCCGCCAGGAAATGCTGGAGGCGGTGGAGACCCGGCTGCAAGAGATGGGTGTTTCGGGGGTGACCGTCTCCCAGGTCAAGGGCTACGGGGAGTATGCCAATTTTTATACCCGGGATTGGCTGGTCAAACACGTGCGCATTGAGACTTTCATTGGTCGGGCGCGGGCGGATGAGATCGTGGAGGGAATCATGGAGGCCGCCCACGGCAGTATCCCAGGGGATGGAATCGTGGCGGTGCAACCCGTGGAAAAGGTCTATCGTATCCGCACCCGGGCGGTGGTTAGCCCGAAGTATCTTTGAGGGCATAAGGCATAGGCTGCCCAGGGCATCACCTGTCGTGGGGGTAGAAGGGGTTACCAATTTAAAGAAGCCCCCTCAGAAAGGGCCATTCGGATCAGGGTTGGAAAATAGGGTCTGACGGTTAAGAAGTTTATAGTCGTATTGTAGTGGAATATTTTCCCAACAAGGAACGTCTACTAAAGGCACCTGCTGTGCGTTGTGGGTGTATTTAGGCGCTTCTGTTGTGGTCATGCCCTGTTGGCGTGTGGCCGGACCGTACGCGCTTATAAAAAATAACTATTTTTGAACCTTCAGGAGGATGATTAATGTCAAAGTCTATTGTAAAAACGATGTTTATAGCAGTGGTCTTAGGTGTTTTTAGCTTTGGAAGCAGTCAACTGTATGCTGGTCAATTTGACGTGGATGCGAAGTTGAAACAATGCCAGGCCGCGTTTGCCAAATCGCGCGATAAAAACATTACCCGGGGGCAGGCCAAAAAGGCAAGACTGGCGCATGTCAAACTCACTCTGGAGATTTTGCGCCATTTAAACAATGAAAACGCCGCTGCTGCCAAGAAAAATAAGACCTTATCTGCCGAGCAGACAACAAAAAATATCCGCGTGATGGGGCACCTGCTGGAAATGATCGCGGGCAGCCATATGCCGGACGATGCCGATTGGTCATACGTATATTAAACAGATAGGTTAAGAGCAGGCCTGGTGGCTCTATGTTTGTAGAGCCACCGGTGCGCCCCCTTAAAGTGGAATAGGCGCTTTTGGGATATCCGGCCTGCACCAGAATGCCGGAATAAAATGACCGGGTGGACCTTTCCAGTTTAAGTTAAGCGCCATTTATACCTGACCAGGCTATTCAAATTTGTCCACAAATGGGTCCCTGTGGCTTGAAAACAACTCAATAGAGTCTACAGTAGCACTTAAGGGTGGGTTTATCCCTGGATATTGGCCCGTAAAGCCGAGGTTTTCGACATAGATGTCGTAAGAACGCAACAGTTTTATGCAGTGTCGTAAATATACACATAAAGAGTTGCATTCTTGCAAAAAGGAGGGTTAAATAGCCATGCGCAACAGAGCATTTAGTTACGCACACCCTTATAAAAAGGTAGTTAAATTCGGGTGAACATAACATTAACGTTCAAAAACTCCCTCAGGAGGATATCAATGAACAAAAAATTACTAGCTGTAGCTGTTGGTGCGACGCTTGCCACTGCGCCCATGCTGTCTGCCCAAGCCGCTAAGGTGAAGGTTTACGGTAAGGCCCTGGTTGAAATCGTTAGCACCCAAACAGACGTTAAGTCTCTTAACTGCGGTAGCACCGATTGCGTCAGCATGGGTGACCGTAACAACCGTAGTCGTTGGGGCATCAAGGCCTCTCAGGACTTGGGCAACGGCATGAAGGTGTTTGCCAACTTTGAGTTCAGCATGCGTCCTGGCATCAGCGGCGACAAGTCTTCCAACGAAACCGGTGAAGAGCGTCGTGTCATGAAAATTGGGCTCAAGGGCGGTTTCGGTACCCTTACCCTGGGCCGTGATCACGGTGCGTACAAAAAGTACGGCGCCAAGGCCTGGGATCCGGTGTCTAACACCTTCCTGCAAGCTCGTCGTGCCGGCGCCATGTCTGGCGGTTCTTTCGGTCATAACTCTTTCCGTGACGACCTGATCGGCTACAAGACCCCGAAGGGTTTGGGTGGTTTCACCTTTGAAGGCCAGGTTCGTTTGGACGAGGCTAGTGGTAAGGACGGTGAGTGGCATGCCGCTGTACAGTGGAAGGGCGGCCCGCTGGAAGTCGTAGGAGCGATGAACAATAAGGAAAGCAGCGGTGACCAGAACAAGAAGGTTGCAGCCCGCTATAAGGCCGGTGCTATTACCGTCTTCGGTCAGTACGAGGATGTGGAGATTCATGACACCTTCCGCGCCAACAACAACAAGCTTGCCACGCAAGGCACGGGTAATTTCCTCATGCTGGGTGGTAGCTACAAGTTCGGCAACAACCTGCTGGCTGTTAACTGGGGCCAGTTTAAGGGCGACACCGGGTATGCCGATGCAGACCATGTGTCCCTCAGCATAACCCACTTCCTTAACAAGAAGACCCGTATATATGCTGGTTATGCCAACGTTGATGTCGATGGCGTTGACTCAGCTGACATGTATGGTGCTGGACTGCGCTTCGACTTCTAAAATAAGAAACACTTTTTTAGATGTCTTGGAACGGGGCTCTTGGGCCCCGTTTTTTTATCAATCAATAACAGAGAAAAGAGGAAAGAAATAAAGAGAAAAAGGCAATAGGGTAAGTGGTGCGCAAATTACTGGCCTGATTCCATAGATGTTTAATTTCTGAGGGTTGTGTCCCCACAGCTTGCCGTGATTAATATTGAACCGCCAAGATGCCAAGAACGCCAAAGTGTGGGCAGGCATATTTTTTGGCGTTCTTGGCATCTTGGCGGTTTAGACTGTTCTTTCGATCGATTCCCATCCGCTTGCGGCGGGATTATTGGTTCCTTTTTCTTTCCTCTTTTCACTTTACTCTGTATCAATGATCAAAGTAGGCATCATAGGAGGCACAGGCTACACCGGCGTAGAATTGCTGCGTCTGTTGGTGATGCATCCCCAGGTAGAGCTGAATCTCATTACCTCCCGGGGCGAGGCAGGGCGTCGGGTGTCCGAGTTGTTCCCCAGTCTGCGGGGGTTCGTGGACCTGGAGTTTAGCCCCCCCGATGGCGCTGCCCTGAAGGCCTGTGATCTGGTATTTGCCGCCACCCCAAATGGGGTAGCCATGCATTATGCACCGGGTCTACTCGAAGCCGGGGTGCGGTTTATTGATCTGGCCGCCGATTTTCGGATCAAGGATCAATCGACCTGGGAACACTGGTATGGGATGGAACATGCCTGTCCGGAGTTGCTCGATCAGGCGGTCTATGGCCTGCCGGAGATGAACCGGGAACAGATAGCTAATGCCCAGCTTATTGCCAACCCTGGCTGTTACCCCACGGCCATTCAGTTGGGGTATCTGCCGGTGTTGGTGCAGGACATCGTGGACCCCACGACACTCATTGCCGATGCCAAGTCCGGGGTCAGCGGTGCGGGACGTGGCACCACCGTGGCCAATCTATTCTGCGAGGCCAGCGAATCCATGAAGGCCTATGCGGTGGCCGGTCATCGGCACGGGCCGGAGATTTGCCAGGGCCTCAATCAGGTGGCCAGTAAAAATGTGGGCCTCACCTTTGTGCCCCATCTTGCCCCTATGATCCGGGGTATTCACGCAACTCTTTATAGCCGGTTAAAGACCCGGGCGCCGGGGCAGGATTTTCAAGCCCTGTTTGAAAAATATTATCAGGACGAGCCCTTTGTGGATGTACTGCGGGCCGGTAGTTATCCGGAAACGCGGTCTGTACGTGGCAGTAACACCTGCCGTATCGCCATGCATCAACCCGAAGGGGGAGACATCCTGGTAGTGTTGTCGGTTATCGACAATTTAGTGAAGGGTGCTGCGGGACAGGCGGTACAAAACATGAACATTATGTATGGTCTGAGTGAATCCACGGGGCTCAATCTGCCGCCGTTATTGCCTTAAACGAATGCACCCCTACATCTGTTGAGCCCGATACCTCCCGCCCTATAGGAGCGGCATTTTGCCGCGAGGTGCGCAATACATAATGTATTGTGGCTGGAAGCCGCTCCTACAGTCTGGTCTGTGGCTCCTACAGTTTGTAGGTCGGGCTTTAGCCCGACACCAACACTATCGTATAATCCCGTGCCCCACACAGCGCCACTACGATGGTTTTCCATAATGACCGTGTTACCTGTCTGTTTACGCACTAGCTTTAAAGTTTGCCGTGCCATTACTACCCTGGTGGTGGCCTGATGGTCAAGAATCTCGCCCGCATGATCACGCAGCCCAACGAGCGGCTGGTAGTACGACAACCTACCCCTCTGCGTTTGAAGCTCCTGTTTGCAGTTTTGGGCCTGGTCACGATCTATGTGCTGGCCACTCAATCCTACCAGTATGGTCTTGAGCAAGCCGGATATAGCCGCAGTCAATCGGTGCGCGAGCAGGCCGCCCTGGACCTGCGTATTCGGGATCTGGAATCAGACAATGCCCAACAACGGGAGTTGCTTGCTCGGGTTCAACGCCAACTGCAGATTGATAGCACTGCTTACAAGGAGGTGGATATTTCCCTGGAGGCCTCTACCCATAAGATTGCGGATCTGCGCGAGGAACTCAATTTTTATCGCAATATTATCGCGCCGGGAAACAAATCCCGGGGGCTACAAATTCAAAACCTACGGATTGAATCGGCGGGCATAAGAGATCAATACCGATACAAGCTGGTATTGATCCAGGCCTTTAATCACAAGCGCATGGTTACCGGGCGTGTTGGGTTTACGGTATTAGGGGTGTTAGATGGGGTCCGGAAGTCGATTAAGATCGAGCGTGGTGCAAATACACCTATGGGCGTCAATTTTCGCTATTTTCAGAATATTGAGGGGATCCTGATTTTACCGAGTGGATTCAAGCCCCTACAGGTACAAATTGGCGTCTACATTGGGGGCCAAGCCGTGCCTAAGGTGGAAGAATCCTTCCCGTGGACGTTGACCTGATCTGCTATAATAAAATGCAAATGCTCAGTTTTTGTCCTAAATCCAGGTGCATGACCGGGTTGGACAGTGGGTATTGGGCTTGGCTTTTGTGCCTATATAAAGTCCGTACACAATAACCGAAAGACGCCAGAGGATTGTAAGATGCTTGGTAAAAAGACAGAAGAGAAACCCTGCGACACCATCGACACCTTGATTGGGCACCAGACCGAACTTAAAGGGGATATTGTGTTTACTGGAGGCCTGCGGATAGATGGCAAGGTAAGGGGTAACGTCACCGCCAAAGACGATAAGAGCAGTATGCTCGTGGTCAGTGATCAGGGTCAGGTCGATGGCAGCGTGAACGTTTCCCATGTGGTCATCAATGGCGTGGTCAATGGTAACCTGAACTCCAGCAATACAGTGGAGTTGCAGAGTAAGGCCAATATTTCCGGTGACCTGAATTACCGCCAACTGAAGATGGATCTAGGGGCGTCGGTCAATGGTAATCTGGTATGTGATCAGGACCGATCGGGTTCCTCACACCTCAAGACCATCGGTGCTACACCGGGTGCTGGTATTGGAGCCCCTAAGGAAAACATCTCAAAAATCAAGTAAATTCAGGTGTGTTATGACCGATAGTACCTCAGATACCCCTTTGGTTTTTACCGATCAGGCGGCGGCGCGAGTGAAAGTCTTGATTCAGGAAGAGGATAAGCCGGGGTTACGGTTGCGTGTTTATGTCATGGGTGGTGGCTGTTCTGGGTTTCAATACGGTTTTACCTTTGATGAGGAGCATGGCGAGGGTGATACTGTGGTCGAAAACGACGGCGTTGAGTTGGTAATTGATCCCATGAGTTTTCAGTATCTTGCTGGCGCGGAAGTGGACTACAAGGAAGATCTTCAAGGTTCTCGCTTTACAATATCGAATCCTAATGCCGCGACGACTTGTGGCTGCGGTTCTTCCTTTTCTGTTTAGGGCACTTCATAATTAATTGATAACACCTTCTCCCTCCGGGAGAAGGTTAGGATGAGGGGATATTAAAATCAATAACTTATCCTTGTTGTATTCCCTCACCCTTTTATGCCTTGGGGTGCTCCCGGAGGGAGAGGGTATCAATATTAAAGTGCCCTTTTAGACTACGGAGGTCAACCGTTTCCAGGAACGGTTTCCTTATCGTTTGGGGATTCCTGAATTTGTTGCAGCCCAGTGGGGGTTAACTAGATGAGTGAGTATCTGCCCGGACTTGAAGGGGTTCCGGCTACAAAATCCAATATCTCTGACATTGATGGTGAGAAGGGGATTCTGGCCTATCGAGGCTATGCTATTGAAGAGCTTGCCGAACATAGTGGCTTCGAAGAGACTACCTTGCTGCTCTTGGATGGGCAGTTGCCTAACTCACAAGAACTGGCGATATTTAAACAGCAACTGCGCGATAACTATCGGGTCAAGTTTCAGATACGCGAGATGATGCGTTATATGCCGCCCAATGGTCATCCCATGGAAATGTTACAGTCTTCGGTGGCCAGCCTGGGGATGTTCTACCCTGGAAACGAGTGTCTGACCGGTTCGGATCTGTGTGAAGATCTCAATTACGTTCACAACATGTCGGTCAAGATCATTGCCCGCATGGCCACTCTGGTAGCGATGTGGGAACAGATTCGTGGTGGTTACGACCCTGTAGAACCGCGAAACGATCTTAATTATGCAGAAAATTTCCTATACATGCTCACCGGCAAAGAGCCCGATCCGTTTCTTGCCAAGATCATGGATACCTGTTTGGTGCTGCACGCGGAGCACACCATCAATGCCTCAACATTTGCTGCCTTGGTGACGGGGTCGACCCTGGCTAGCCCCTATGGTGTGATCGCCGCCGCCATTGGTACCCTGTCTGGCCCGTTGCACGGTGGCGCCAACGAACGGGTGGTGGAGATGCTCAAAGAGATCGGGTCGCCAGAACGGGTCGAGGACTGGTTGGATGAAAAATTGGCCAACAAGGAAAAGATTTGGGGAATGGGGCACCGCGAGTATAAGGTAAGGGACCCACGCGCACCCATATTACAAGGGTTAATGGAAAAGCTTGCCAAGCACAAGGGCGGTAAAAACAGCCCCTTGTTTGACACTGCGGTGGCGCTGGAGGTGGCTGCCGAAGAGCGCTTGGCGAAAAAGGGGGTCTATGCCAACGTGGACTACTATTCGGGCATCCTGTACTCAGAGATGGGCATCCCCCTGGATCAATTTACCTCCATCTTTGCAGTGTCCAGGGCCGCAGGCTGGCTGGCCCATTGGCGTGAGCAGCTTGCGGACAATCGTATCTTCAGGCCCACCCAGGTCTATGTAGGTGAACCGCTGCGAGAATTTGTATCTATTGATAAGAGATAGAAAAAAATAGATACAAGCTTCAAGATACAAGAATTTATTATTACTTTTGCCGCCAAGACGCCTCTAACGTAGAGAGTTCGCGAAGAAAGATAAGTTAATCTCCAGGTGTCTATACCTGCGGAGTTGACTCTGAAAATCGTCTATTTTTAATTCTTGTATCTTTATTTAATCCATATCGCACCCAGTGGCGCCTCGTGCCGGGCACCAGTCACGCTGGTTATATTTCCTGATTTTCCGTTTAGTGTACGCCAGGCCATCCAGGCGAAGGCGCAGGCCTCGACCCAATCTGGATCTATGCCTAGTTTGCTGGTGGTGGCGACGGGGGTGTCGCCCAATTTCTGTTGCAGCGTGGACATGAGCGTTTTGTTATGCGTGCCTCCGCCGCAGACATAGACAGCTTGAGTCTTGGGTAGGTATTGGCTGATAGTTTGGGAGATAGAACAGGCAGTGAGCTGCAGCAGCGTGGCTTGAGCATCCTCAGCACAAATCGTTGAGGGTGTTTTCTCAACAACACCGTCTAGCCACTGCAGATTGAAATCTTCTGGTCCTGTGGTTTTGGGGGGGTGTTCGGGAAAATAGGGGTGGTCAAGCAGGCGTTTAAGTAATGCCGTAGATACCACACCCTGTTGGGCCCACTCACCGTTGACATCAAAGCACTGGCCTTTGTGTCTTTCGGTCCATCCATCCATGAGGTTGTTTCCGGGGCCGGTATCAAAACCCACCACAGGATCACCGGGATCATGCGGAAGGAAGGTCACATTGGCAATGCCCCCTATGTTCAGGATGACGCGATTTTGATTTGCGTTGTGAAACGCGGCGCGATGAAATGCGGATGCCAACGGTGCGCCTTGGCCCCCCGCTGCGATATCTCTTGTCCTGAAGTTTGCGACGGTGGTGATGCCAGTACGTTCAACAATAGTTGCTGGGTCAGCGATTTGAATCGAATACGGGTGTGGGCCTGTGGGTTGGTGCCGTAGGGTTTGTCCATGACTGCCGATAGCGGATATTTTATTGGCGGGTAGGCCCTGCTGCTCAAGTAGCTCCAACGCCGCTTGGGCGAATAATTCGCCCAGCTCTACGTTGAGCACACCGGCCCGTTCTAATTCATCATCCGCAGGGTGTTTAAACGCCAATACTGCTTCACGGATGGGGGTGGGGTAGGTGAGTACACGGGCGGCCAGAAAATTTACTTTGCCACCGTCGCCAATCTGCATCAGGGCAGCATCAATACCGTCGGCGCTGGTGCCGGACATTAAGCCAATATAATACATTATTACAAGATACAAGAGGAAAGAACTAAGGAGCTTCTGGATAATACGCTCAACCGCCAAGGCCGCCAAGTGGAATCACGGCTCTATTTTTTGTATCTTGCATCTCTATTTAACCGTCGGCCTTCCTTCGAGCGGGACTGGCCTGAGCGGCCTGTATGGGTGCCGTGCTACGGCTGATGAGATCGAGGTGGGTCTCCCACAGCGTCGCCTGTTTTTGGAAGTCGTCACGCTGATTTACGGCCAGGGCGCCGGCGTGGGGGTGTTTTACGGTCAGCGGATTTTTGTGTCTGCCGTTGACCCGAAATTCGTAGTGCAGGTGGGGGCCGGTGGCCAAACCGGAACTGCCTACATAGCCGATGATGTCGCCTTGTTTGACAACTTGTCCGCGGTGTAGCCCTTTCTTGTAGCCCCGTAAATGGGCGTATAAGGTGCTATAGGTGCCGCCATGACGAAGGATGATGGTCTTGCCATAACCGCCCTTGCGCCCTTTCAACGAGACCTTGCCATCGGCGGTGGCGCGTACTGCGGTCCCCCGGGGCGCCGCATAGTCCACACCTTTGTGGGCGCGCCATTTTTTTAGCACAGGGTGATAACGACCCTTGCTGAATTTGGAGCTAATATGATTAAAGGCCACGGGCGTGCGTAGAAATGTCCGCCTCAAGGTCACCCCCTCGGGAGTGTAGTAGTCGTACTGGCCAGAGGTAGTACGGTGCCGGATGGCCCGGTAGATGTGACCTTGATTGACAAACTCGGCAGCGATGATGCCCCCGTCTTTTAGCTTCTCGCCCTGGTAGTAGTATTCTTCATGGACCAGGGCAAAACTATCGCCGCGCCGGAGATCCAGGGCAAAGTCTACGTCCCATCCAAAAATATCCACCATTTTGAGGATGTGCCTATCCGATACCCCAGCGTTGATTCCAGCGTCGAACAACGAACTATGTATGACGCCGGAAACATGACGCAGTCGGGTCTCAATTTGGCGGGTTTGCCGTGAGATGGTGAGGCCGCCAGTCGTTCCAGGGCTATTCGTTTGGCGCTGGACACGCAGTTGTTCGGTCAGATTGAGTTGATAACTGAGCGCTAACAATTTGTCTTTGGATCGACGTATTAAGATGTGCTGGCCAGGTTTGAGCCGATTGAAGGCTTGGCCCAGGGTGTGTGCGGACAGGGTATTGGCCTGATGGGGGTTGAGACCGTGACGTTTAAAGATTCGATCCAGGGAGTCACCTTTTTTGACCTTGAGCCGAATCCAGGCTGAGGGGGTAGACTCACTGAGCCCAGTGGGATCAATCTGCGACCTGGGGGCCTCCAGGGCCAGGAGCCGAATGGGGGTGCCTGTGGTGGTGTCATCAGTAGCGTGTTCATGGGCCTCGACCTGAGGATGGTCCCAACTCATTGTGGGGTTGACCCAGGCGCTGGCAGCGGGACTTGGGTCAATCGCGGCGATGGTGGCACTGGTGAGCCACAGGGCGGTGGTGGTGGTAACGATGCCGATGACACGGCCAAGGGCTTGCCAGGAAAGGCGCAGCCTGCCTGGACCTTCATGGCCTAAGTGCTTGAGATCGCGGCAAAATGTATCGGTTTTATACATAGTTACGGTCTAAAATCTCATGTATTACTTTAACAATTAGGCTAATTTACCTTAAAATCCCGAGTCAGGTCAAAGGCATTGATATGCCCCTCGCGGCAAGATGCCGCTCCTACTGGATTTAAACGCTTTAAAACATACAAGGGTGCTCTTTATCTCCGTAGGAGCACCTTTCAGGCGCGATACATGCCATTCGGGTCTGACCCCGCTTTTGTTTTTTATTGCCCCGCTTGTACAAGCCCTAGGGACTGGGTAGGCTCACCTTTTTCCAAGGACCGCTACTAGACG
>VAOU01075634.1_pt1 | contig 17294 bp, 22 predicted proteins | sample 3393871 | NCBI WGS metagenome assembly VAOU01 (sample SAMN08290440, study PRJNA428436) | hydrothermal vent metagenome | isolation source: Deep-sea hydrothermal vent chimney | place: Atlantic Ocean: South-mid Altantic Ridge | depth 1820 m m
CTTGCGACTCAACCATCCGCACAGGCTGCCGAAGTCACGACCGGCAAAAACGCAGACACCGGCCTGCGCTACTGGCAATGGCAATCCGGTGACCTGTTACTGAAGCTCACTCAACGCCTGCCAGATCAGACCCGTGCATTTTTTATGGCGCGTGGTTTTACCACAGAACAGGCAAACACGATAGCCACCAACTGCGCATTTCAATCGATGATGAAAAATACCGGTAGTGATTCAGTGATAAAACTCGACCTGAGCCAGTGGACAGTAAAACATAACAACCGGCAGCACTCATTACGTACCCGTGAGGTCTGGAAACCCATCTGGAAAAAACAGCAAGCCAACCCGGCCGCACAAATTGCATTTGAGTGGGCACTGTTACCGACGCACCAGACCTATAATACCGATGACTATAACTGGGGCCTGTCCAGCTACGGTCTGCCCCCTGGCAGCGTTTTTGACCTGAATTTTAGCTGGCAGCGCAATGGCAAAACCCTGCATGGCCAGATCAAAAGCATACAATGCCCTGCAGATGATCATCAGGAGCCAAAGCCGTGATCAAGCACTCTATTAAAAAAATCGTTCTCGTCAGCCTGTGTTATCTACTGCTGCCCGCCGCACTTGCTGGCCAGGGCCTCAGCCCGGTCAAGGGCAAGCCCGATGCCCCTGATTTCAGTCTGCCTGATCTGGATGGCAAAACACATCGCCTGTCAGACTACCGAGGCAAAGTGGTGGTGGTGAATTTCTGGGCCACCTGGTGCCCACCATGCCGATTTGAAATGCCTTCCATGCAATCGGCATGGTTGAAAACCAAAGATAAGGGCGTGGTGATACTAGCGATCGATGTCGGTGAAGACGAGGATACCATTTTCACCTTTACCGGTGATTATCCGGTTGAATTCCCGTTATTGCTGGACGAGGACTCAAAAATAATCCACCAATGGTCAGTTCGCGGCCTGCCAACAACATTTGTGATCGACCCTGACGGGCGAATTGTTTATCGTGCGATAGGTGGCAGACACTGGGATGACCCGATTCTGCTTGAAAAAATACTGAAATTACTTCCTGCTAACTCATCTAGCCAACAGAAATCCACCCCTTAAATAATGATATCGATTACAAACAGTATCTTATGTAGTATTTCGCATGAGATTTGATAATCTTTAACGAATACTCAATCTGTACAACTCTGACTGGCTATGTGCTGAAAATCACATACAATAAACAAGAGTTAGCACAGAATCATGCTATTAATATATAAAAATAAACCATATAATAAATATGGTAATAAAGTGTATGGTGCACAAAAGGTAAGGCATTTCACTGGCCCGGATATTCGAGCCAGTGCAAACGCTTTACCTTACATGAAAAACGACGGTGTATGTCTGGCTTTGTGCCCGGCAGTGACGGATACACTGGAGGTAGCAATGCAAGTACTAAAAGAACAGCCCGAGTTCCACCGGGTTGATGTCGATGCGATCCTGGAACGTTATCCAGACCTGGCTCGTTTTGCTGATGAAGAGTGTTGCGCTATGCTGGCCCGCGCCAGTATGGTTACGTTCCCCAGGAAAAGCCTGCTGTTCAGTGAGGCGCATGTCTGTCAAAACTTCATGCTACTACTGGATGGATCGGTCAGGGTTTTCAAGCAATCGAAAGAAGGCCGTGAAGTAACCATCTACAGGGTATCACCCGGTGAATTATGCATGCTTAGCCTGAACAGCCTGATGTCGCAAAACCCCTACCCAGCCTCAGCCATGTCAGAAAATTCGATCACAGCATTATCCATATCGTCCTGCGAATTTAACCAGGCCATTCGTGATTCTGACGGTTTCCGCTCCTATGTGCTCACTTCTCTGACACAGCGTTTGAGTGATGTCATTTCCCTGGTGACTGACATCACCTTTCACCGGCTGGATATTCGTCTTGCCTGCCTGCTTGGCACCCTGTTTGAGCGCTCCAGTGGTGATTCGCTTGCGATTACCCATGCGGAACTGGCGCGCGAATTAGGCACCACACGTGAAGTCATCAGCCGCATGCTCAAGGAATTTGAAGGGCAGAACTGTATAAGTCTGGGGCGTGGCCACATCCACCTGAACTCACAGGAAGGTATAGCCTGGTTTGCCAATGACAAACCAGCGCAGTAAATAAACGCAAGAAATATCGTCAGTCATTTCTCATACGGGGAAATGACTTGGCATAGCGCTGTATCCATTCCAGTGCCGCCTCCTTGCTGGTAAGTTTCCGACCCCCCTGCTCCAGAATGCGGCACCGATATATCTCAATCTGACACACCTGCTCTACCATACGGGCGCGGTAGCCCTGAACCTCGTCAAGAAATTCAATTCCCAGCTCAAAGTGTCCATCTGCCGCATGACACCAGGCTACACGACCGGTGATATCAAATGCCGGTTCCACTACATGGATGCTCATACTGAGCGTGTCACCGACTTGCCACTCATGATCTGAATCGATAGCCAGACCACCATAACTGATATTACGAATACACTCGGTGGGTGCCTCGGTTTCAGTCTCACTGGCAGACTGGATGTCCACCGGGATGTTTGCCGGATGGCGGATAAAACGACGATTAATTGATTCCAATGCACCCATGACCTTGCTCTTGAGAAGAGTACCTCACACAACGTGATATTAATGTGTTTCTATAGGGTGTATGTAGCACTCTTTACTGTAATGTCAATCATCTACCTCATATATTGATCCTGCATCGACAATTTATCTCAGCATCACTACCCGTGAGACCAGGCTGCTCAGCAGCCGTAAGCATAACTAAACCTGCAAATCATCGAGGCCTGTGGCACGCAGGGATTTACGCACTCAAGGCGCAGCCGCTGCGGTCGATATTATGTATATGAAAACTAAACAGAACATCTGTCATGAGTAGCTCAGCCAAACAGACAAACACCGTCAACGGAAAGCAGGACCTGAACTATTGGGTCAGCGAACTCAGTCGCCGTCAGATGCCTGCCTTTGCGCATACTGCCCATGCCATTGCCGGCCAGGTGCAGGATGACAATAGTTCCACCGCCCATCTGGCACGCGAGATTCTTCAGGACCCGACGATGACGGCACGTGTGCTGAAGATGTCGAACAATGTTTTCCATAACCCTTCACAAAGCAAGATCAGCACCGTCAGTCGTGCGATTGTGGTGCTGGGCTTTGCTACCGTACGTCGCATTTGCATGAGTATTGCTTTTATCGATTCCCTGCTAAAAAACAAGCCCAAAGAGAATATGATGAAAGCACTGGCACGCAGCTTCCTTGCCGCCACACATGCCCATATGCTGGCCGAGAAACGCGGTGATAAAAACCCGGAAGAAGTCTACATAGCCACCTTGCTATACCACCTGGGCAATCTGGTGTTCTGGTGTTTTGCAAACGACTTTGACCCGAACCTTTATGAGCGATTACACAATGCACTGGCAGGCACCGAAACAGACACCAGTGACATTGAGCGTCGCGTACTGGGTTTTAGTCTCAAAGAACTCTCAGCCGCTCTTAACCGTGAGTGGCAGTTAAGTGACCTGCTTGAGTTTGCGCTGGACAGCAAACTTAGCAAGGACAAAAGACTGGGCAATCTGACCATGGGGTATGAGCTGGCCGATACCATCCAGAAAGGCTGGGGTAGTCCCGAAGTAAAAGAACTGATAAAACGCACAGCAGAGTTGCTGTACATGCCTCAACACAAGGCCGAGGCACTGATAAAGGAAAATACGGAACAGGCATGTCGTACCCTGTCCAGCCTGGGTGCCGGCAGGGTTAATCATTTAATCCCGCGTCCGCCACAGCCGACGGTATCTAAAGCCGGTGTATTGCAACCGGATGCACAGCTGTCAGATAATAGTGGGGCATCCGAGCAACAGCCCGGAACCGGTAAGCTTAATATCCAGCAAGAACAATATGGAGACATGCAATTACAGTTGACCATCCTCGGTGAGATATCGGAGCATCTTGAAGAAAGATCCAATATCACGCTGTTGCTGGAAATGGTACTGGAAGGCATCCACCGTGGTATCGGCATGGACCGCACCCTGTTCGCACTACTCTCACCTGACCGCACCAGTCTGCACACCAAGCTGGCGCTGGGCAAAGATCGTGACCAGATAAGCAGGCAGTTCTCGTTTCGTATGGATCAGCCCGGACAGATCAGAAATCTGATTACACAACAACGCGGCCTGTTGATTGACCCGTCGCAATCACCCTGGGACAAACGTCTGGCTACAGATCCGATCAGCGAGCTATGCAAGGGGCAGATATTTTTTATCAGCCCGATAATCGTCAATCGCAAGATTATCGGCGTATTCTACGCAGACAGGGCTGTCACCAAACGCAACATGGACAAAGCCAGCTTCCATAGTTTTAAACTGTTCGTACAACAAGCCAGTATGGGATTAAGCCACTGCCAGTCACACAGTCAGAAATGAGATTTGTCCAGCATTATTCACCGAAATCACGACCTGGAGGTTTCCTGCAAAAAAAATAAGGTGGCTACATCCATGCAGGCCACCAAAACGGCATCCTTGCCCAAGGTCATCCCTGATGCGGAAGAGAAAGGGTTAACTATAAATATCTGAATCTGCTGTTATACCGGGTTGCGTGCTCGCACACGCTTGGCCGACAACATATTATCTTCACTGACATCACCCAATGGGTAGTACCAGTTCTGTTCATTCTTAAACTCGGAAGGTGACTGCACTTTAAGAATAACGGTGTCCGGTGTTCTGGAGTTAAGCCCCTGGATATTATTCCTTAGCTTGCCAAACAAGGTCGTATCATACTGTTCGAGGAATCGCTCAGGATTCATATCCAGCCCGACAATTTCACCCCAGCTACCTTTCTGGGTCTGGGACTGAAGGGTATAACGCTGTATCTCGACAGAACCTGAAATCACCATCATAGCGCCCTCGCAGCCAGGGTGGTCATGTAGCGGTACCGGTGTTCCCGGGTACAGGCGTATCAGACTCAACCTGCCTAGCTCGTCTTCATATAATGTATTGCCTCTCCAATAGTCATCGCTACTGCCGAATGAGAGCATATCCTCGATTGCTGCCTGATAATCATTAGAAAGCATCATATAATGATGCAGAAACAGGAGTGTGCGGCCTACCCGTATACTGGCTTCCCAGTCATTTTTTCTGGCGCTGTACTGCGCCGTATGAACATGTTCGACCAGATTCTCCCAGAGTTTCATTCCTCCCAGACAGAACGGCATTTTCCCTGGCGCCATGACTTCCAGTGCTGGCTCGGTATCTGCCTTGTCTGTTGATGATTGAACGTCAATTTTCTGCATGACCTGACTCCACTTTTTTTCTTCTGCATAAGCAATCATCGGATATCCTCCTGCGTGCTGATACGAGGCGGCAATCTGTCAGCCATGTCGCTTGCGGCTTACTATCAATGGAAGTACATCCTTGACAACCATTTCATGGCTAGCCGGTAATAATGACCCGCTAGATCCAATATCATGAGATACTTCAGGTATACTAAAAAAGCTGACCACGGCGATTAACGACAGCACCGATAAAACCAGTAAATTCGATACTCTCATCACGCTGTACCTCCATCTGACCCGTACTCTCTGCTGTTGATAACCAGTTTATACAGATCACGATCAGTAGCTGTGTCAAAAGTCCCGGCTATTTTGTGAAAAAGTCACAGAAACTTGTTAATAATAGGCGCTACATAGTCCACAGTTAATAATTACTGGCTATTACGCACTGAAAACATGCATCAGAGACCTGCAAGCTGGTGAAAACGCTATAACTTCAGAGGATTGTGATATGATGAATCAGACGCAATTACATACAACCATGCATACCCATTTTCTACATGGGCAGCACGATGACAAAACAACACGTATGATCGAGAATATATTACTATTTTCTGATTTACCAGAAGACTATCTGAAGCATATCGCCAGCTGCGCCGTGTCGCGTAACTATCCCAAAAACTCCATTCTGATCACTGAAGGCGATCAAAGCGACTCGCTGTACATTATCGAAAGTGGCCGGGTCAAGATCTTCCTGAACGATGAAAGCGGCAAAGAAGTCATTCTGAACATCCAGGGCCAAAATGAATACTTCGGTGAACTGGCCATGCTGGATGAAGCACCACGGTCTGCATCAGTCATGACACTGGAACCTTCTCGCTTTTCTATCATATCCAAGGTTGATTTTGATGCCTGTCTAAAATCCTACCCGGATATCGCAGTACACCTGATTCGAGCCCTGGCCGGACGTATACGTGCCCTGACAGAAAATGTACGCGACCTGGCTCTGCATGATGTCTATGAACGGGTTGCCAGCCTGCTGCTGAAAATGGCACAGGAGCAAGACAACAAACTGACCATCACCCAGAAGCTCACTCATCAGGAAATTGCCAACATGGTGGGAGCCTCACGTGAAATGATCAGCCGTATCATGAAGGATCTGACGACGGGTGGTTACATTGAATCACATTCCAAGCAGATCACGATACTGAAGAAACTGCCAGCCCATTGGTAGGCAATACCGGGAACCAGGTCTGACGTGAACGACCGGATTAGCCGGGCTTTTCAACTGTACTGTTGTACTGTATACAAGACTCGCGAACCTTAAATCCGCCTGACCCGAAAAGAGCGCCCCTTCAACTTTCCCTGCTCCAGTTTTTTTAGCGCGCGACTGCAGGCCTCCTGGCTAACGGCTACATAAGCCCGGTTATCAAATATATGGATTTTACCAACCTGCTTACCGATAATGCCATTTTCTCCGGTTAGGGCACCCAGTATATCACCTGGCCTTACTTTCTGTTTTTTACCGCCATCAATTAACAGGGACGTCATGGGTGGCTTATAGGTCGGCGTTTCAAGCAGGCTTGTTGGTGGCAACGGCTCAATATCAATGGTCTGATCAATATACGCCTCCAGCCGAGCGACCTTAAAATTTTCTTTCTCGTTATATAAAGTACAGGCTATGCCCTTGCTTCCCGCCCGCCCGGTGCGACCGATTCGGTGAACATGTACTTCGGCATCACGAGCAATGTGGTAATTAATCACAACGTCCAGCGCATCAATGTCCAGACCACGAGCGGCGACATCAGTGGCAACCAGTACCGAAGTACTTTTATTCGCAAACCGTACCAGCGTCTGGTCTCGGTCACGCTGTTCCAGATCACCGTGCAGGGCCAGTGCGCTAAACCCATGATGGTACAGCGCGTCAGCCACTTCCTGCGTTTCCCGTTTCGTATTACAGAACACTAACGCAGATTCAGGACGATAATGCAGCAGCAACAGGCGCACAGCGGTCAGGCGCGGAAAATTATCGTTAACTTCGTACAAATACTGCTGAATACTGGAGTCATCATGGGTCGATGCCACCTGCACTGTAACCGGCTGCTTCATAATGCGTCTTGAGATTGACTGAATCTGGCCGGGGAAGGTGGCACTAAACAGCAGGGTCTGACGATTAGCTGGAGTATGCTCAATGATCGCATCCAGCGCGGCCTGAAATCCCATCTCGAGCATACGGTCTGCTTCATCAAGTACAAGCGCCGTTAAACTGTCCAGCTTGAGTGTACCTTTACGCAGATGCTCTTCGATGCGCCCTGGTGTTCCGACAATAATGTGGGCACCATGCTCCAGAGAACCCAGCTGCGGCCCAAACGGTGTACCACCGCACAGGGTCAGTACCTTAATGTTGTGAATGGCTCGCCCCAGTCTGCGCACCTCTTTAGCAACCTGGTCGGCCAGCTCCCGGGTTGGGCATAGCACCAGCGACTGCACGCGAAAGCGTTTTACATCAAGTCTCTCCAACAGGCCCAGACCAAATGCAGCAGTTTTCCCAGACCCTGTTTTCCCCTGCGCAATAACGTCTTTTCCCTCCAGAATGCAAGGCAGACTCTGCGCCTGTATCGGCGTCATAGCCTGATAGCCCAGCGACTCCAGGTTCTTGAGTAAAGCAGGATGTAGCTTAAGTGATGAGAAGGCTGTTTGGCTCAAGGTGGTCATCCTGTGTTGGCATGGCAGAAATCAGGTAATCATAGTATCAGATGAGTGGTGCAGGTGTGGAGAACTCATCCAATAGAAAAGGGCAAGACCACCAGGCCCTGCCCTTTTAGCCCTCATGCCGGTGAGGCATGAGGCTGACCATCGTTGAAATCAACACAGGCCAGTAACCATCCAGTATTTAGATCGCTACGATATTCTCTGCCTGAGGACCTTTCGCGCCCTGAGTAACAGTGAACTCGACCTTCTGGCCTTCAGCCAGCGTTTTGAAGCCAGAACCAGAGATAGCACTGAAATGTGCAAAAACGTCAGGGCCGGATTCCTGCTCGATAAAACCGAAGCCTTTTGATTCGTTGAACCATTTAACGGTGCCGGTAGTAGTAGACATAATAATATTCCTGTTAGATATAAAGTAGTGGTAACCCTGTTAATCAAGTGCATGAATAAGCAAGGTGGTTTTGCTTGAAGTGTTGCGATTACTTATGAAGAACAGGACGAGGTACTAAAAGACTAAACATCGAAATGGCGCGCATAAATATCAGACGTACTATCAAACTGAGTGAATTATATACAGCCACTCCCTGTAGTCAACATAAATTCCCTGTGCGCTGGACTATCTACACCCTCCACCCAGTCTGAAAGACCATGATCACGTAGCTAGTACGGTACACCACGAAGTTTAATGTTCGCCTCATGCCAGCCTGGCTCCGATTGGGTCTCCCAGGTAACGCTTCTGGATTGACCAATAGATCTCAGATTCTTCATAGCGTCAAGATGGTGTCCACTGTTGCGGAATACTCTCATCGCCTCATGGGTCTCCCAGCCAGTAAATGTTCGCAGACCCTTAAACTTAACAAAAACCAGACCGTCAGCATTAGTCAGCTGGCGCCTGATGTTTTGAACCATAGGTACAAATCGCAAGAATGCGAAAAGGCTCTTTATTTTAATTTGTGTTGCTACAACAATCATTAGAATTACCCTGAGGAGCCGCTGATTGATTCTGCTCGAGCCTCTACTTCACCCCAACCCTCTCTCTTAGGGAGAGGGGGTTAACGGGACAGCACTGAGTACCAACATAAAATTGCGAGCTGTTCAGATGCTGCAAGTGATCGATCTATAATGTCACATTATATTCAATACTTATACCAACACCTGTAATGAAGCATGTTTTGTTAGCATAAAGGTCTTCAAGATTTTAAATCCACCCGTTTCGCTTCTCTCCACAACCCATCAAGCTTCTCAACCGTCTGCCCCTGCACCTGCTCACCCTTTTTCCGTAACTCCGATTCTATATATTCAAATCGTGATTCAAATTTCCTGCTAGCCTTGCGCAGTGCTGTTTCGGAATCTACATCGCAATGTCGTGCCAGATTAACGCAACTAAACAACAAGTCACCCAACTCCTCTTCAATATGCTCTTTATCCTTCTTCTCAACCGCTTGCTGGCATTCCCCCAGTTCTTCCTGAATCTTTTCATACACTCCTTTTGTATCTGGCCAGTCGAAGCCGACCCGTGCAGCGCGGCGTTGAAGTTTTTGTGCACGTACCAGTGAAGGTAAGGCACGGCTTACTCCAGCCAGTATACCGGGGTTTTCTGATCCGCTTTTATCTGCCTGTTGCTGTCGTTCTGCAGCTTTGATGGCTTCCCATTTTTCGGTTTGGTGATCGCTATCTTTGACGGCGTCGGATGCAAATACATGGGGGTGACGTCTGATTAGTTTATCGGCCATAGTTTCGGCTACGTCATTGAAACTGAAATCGCCCTGTTCTTCGGCCAGCCGGGCGTAGAAGACCACCTGAAATAGCAGGTCGCCCAGTTCGCCCTTAAGTGAATCGACGTCTCCTGCCTCGATGCATTCGATGACTTCGTGCACTTCTTCTAGGGTATGAGGGACCAGGCTTTTGTAGGTTTGTTCCAGGTCCCATGGGCAACCGTTTTCAGGGTGACGGAGTTGGGCCATTACTGACAGGAGGTTGTTCATTTTTTGTGACATAGGTTTTCTCGTTTTTATCCCCTCGGCAACTGCGTCCTGCGTTGCCCTACCGAAGGCATCCTTGCCGTCGTCACCCTAACCCTCTCTCTGGGAGAGAGGGGATAGAGTGTTGCTTAATTATCATTAAGCAACGTACACATTTTAAGTAGTAAGTGGAATAATTATCTCTACGCGCACTCCGCCCAGAGAACTTTTGCTCAAAAGCAACTGTCCGTCATATGACTTCAGGATATCTCTTACCACGGCCAGCCCGATACCCTGCCCTTCTACCTGTTCGTCAAACCTGACACCTCGTTTTAGTAATTCATCGGCAAGCTCTGGATCCAGCCCCGGACCGTCATCATCAATCTGGATTAACAGGTGTTGCTGAGCCGTTTTTTGATCTGTCTGATACCATGCACTGATCGCTATTTTGCTACTCGTATATTTATAGGCATTATCGAGTATATTGCCGACCAGCTCCATCAGATCACCCTGATCGCCCGGGAACGCCACATCGTCCGTTACATCGATTTCACAGGTCAGTCCGCGCTCGGTATAAACCTTGTCGAGGGTATCGCGCAGGCGCAGTACGATCTCTTTTAGTAACACACGCTGGCCCAGTACTACTTTGCCGCGGGCCGAGGCGCGTTGCAGCTGGTAATCGACTATTTGTGTCATGCGTACGGCCTGTTCTTTTAACTGCGCGCGCGTTTTCTCTGGCATATCCTGTTGTTCTGCCAGTGTGCGCACCACGGCCAGGGGCGTTTTCAGGCTGTGGGCGATATCACCCAGGCTATTACGGTAACGATCGCGTTGACCCCGTTCGCTGTGGATGAAGGAATTAATGCTGTCTGCGAAGGGCTGCAATTCGTCCGGGTAACTGGCGGTGAGTTCTTTCTGACGACCCTGCTTGATCTGTTCCAGATCATCTACCACCCGACGCAACGGTGACAGACCCCAGCGTAATACCAGTGTGAGCGCCAGTTCCAGCAAGAGAGCCAGGAAAATAAACCAGCCCCACAGGCTTTTGCGAAACCCCTGCACCTGATTGGCAAAACTGTTCCTGTCTTCAAATACCTGAATACTGTAGCGTCGGGCCTGTTGCTGTGAATCTTCCCATAACACGTCAAACACCAGTGCGAATACGGTCATGCCGTGATGGGTGTGCTGCTGGCTAAATTCGCCTACGCCTGCCTTTGTTGCTGACACCTTAGGTAAACCCATGCCCAGCGCTGATGGTGATTTCCACAATGGCCCCTGTTCACCCACAACCTGCGCATACAGACCGGATTGCGGTGTATTAAAACGTGCCTCCGGTAATTCGGGCGGCATTTGCAGGCTGCCTTCGGGAGTGGGTTCAGCAGCTGCCAGCAAGGTATAGACGATGGCCTGTAAACGGTCCTGCACGGCTGACAATGCGCTATGACGAAAGGCGTTGTCCAGCACCAGACCGGTAACACCAAGAAAAACGATTAACAGAACTCCACTGGCCAGCAGTAATCGACGACCCAGTGAATTCATCAAGCGCTGTTCCGTTCCAGTACGAAACGATAGCCACGTCCACGCAAGGTTTCTATCGGCTCCAGGCTGTTATCGGGATCCAGTTTTTTGCGCAGGCGACGCACGAACACTTCTAGCGTATTACTGTCGCGATCAAAGTCCTGGTGATAGATATGCTCAGTTAAATCATTTTTGGATATGACTTCACCGGCATGCAGCATCAGGAACTCCAGTACTTTGTATTCGTATGCAGTCAGGTCTATTTCTTCCCCGGCTACGGTGACCTTCTGGGTGCCAAGATCCATTTGCACCGGATCACAGCGTAGCTGCGACTGGCTCCAGCCACTGGAACGGCGTAACAGGGCACGTACCCTTGCCTGCAGTTCTTCCATACTAAAAGGTTTGACCATGTAGTCATCTGCGCCGGCTTCCAGCCCTTCTACTTTCTCCTGCCAGCGACCACGCGCGGTCAGGATCAGCACCGGAAAGTCGAGACCGGCCTCACGCCAGCTTTTTATTACCTCAATTCCCGACATGCCGGGTAATCCCAGGTCTACTACTGCCAGGTCCTGGGGATATTCTTTCCCCTGGTAAAAGCCCTCGTCTCCGTCTGCGGCGCTGTCGATCACATAACCTGCCGTGCTTAGCGCTTCTGCCAGTTGCTCGCGCAGAATCTGCTCATCTTCTATCACCAGTACGCGCATGCAGGTTTACCTTCTGTTTCCCGCATTTACATTAACTACGCGTACAACACCATTCGGCATCAGCACCTTGATTCGGTGAGTTTTACGCCCACCCTGGTTGACCGTGTTGGCTGACAGTATTCTGCCACCAGTTTGTCTGCGCACCTGAGCGATAGCCTGGTCCAGACTAGTCTGCTGCTGTCCGGTCAGCATCAGTCTGACAGGGGCACTGTATGAGGCAGGTAAGGGTGCACTTTGAGCGATAGCACTTCCTGCCAGCAGTACGGCTGTGATCAGTGCGCGGATTATCAGTGCGTTCAAGATAATAGTCTCCTGTGAGCTGTCTGACTGACTATGCTACCTTCTGAGGCCAGGATTACAAGGACACACGGACCAGGTAACTCCTATTCAGCCAGGCTTACCCGTACCCGCACCCGTACACGATCACCCGGTTCCCGGTTCATACGGCTGGTATAGGTCTGGCCACGATATTTGTAGCTGACCATGTAGCCTTCTATGCGCTGTTCGGTTTGATAATCGTTCACCGTCCTGCATGCAGTCTCAACACGCGTCGTCGCATGCCCGCCACCACTGTTTCGGTACTGCGAATCACGGGCAATTGAACCGCCCAGCAAGGCACCGGCCACCGTTGCTACTTGCTTGCCGTGTCCCTTACCGAACTGGTTGCCAATGACACCACCGATCAAACCACCAATAATGGTTGGGGTACCGGATTGGTAACCCGGGTTATAGGTTGTGCGTTCTTCGTCCCAGCATTCCTGACGTGGTGCGTTGATACGTAACGTCCGAAAAATCGGTTCGACGTTGGTGACCCTGGCATAATCAAAACGCGCCTGCTGTCCTCCGTGCGGTGCTTGCTGCCCGCCATGCGCTACCTGTTGCGTATCATGTGAAGCATGCTGCTCTTCACGGTGTTCAGCCATCGCGCCACTGCTGACACTAACCATCATGGCTGCGGTTAAAGCGATAATTACCTGTTTGCTGTTCATGTCTGCTCTCCTTTTGTATTGAGCTATTTTCATTAGACAGGTACAGATTACACCCTGCTTGCTGAACCGAAACTGAACAATCAATCATTTTTTACATTTTTATAATGTGGTAAATAATTTACATAATAAACAAATAGTTAAGACGTTATTTCGTAGAAATCACATGTGCTGCGCACGAAAAACCGGGTTTAGAAACCACTAAATTATTGACATGGTTCACATGATGCTTTTACAGTCACCGTTCGAACAGTAAAAACTAACGGAGAAAACATGTTGAGCGAACATCAAGTCATACAAGAAAGACGCTCTCGCTCAATGGATCTCATTCGGGATCTGATCACCACGCGCACGGAAATGCTGATACTGTATTCCCGTCTCGCTGCGTTCAAATCACTGGAAGGCAACCGCGATATGCTGGAAGTGCTGGAAGAGTTTTGTGAAACCCTGATTGACTATACGGCGGCAGCACACTTTCGTCTGTACCGTTACATTGATGAGAAAATGGAAAAACGTAAGGCGGTACTGGATGTCGCTGAGTCCATTTACCCGCGGGTGGTCAAGACAACCGAAGTCATTATTGCTTTTAATGACCGCTACGATGACCATACACAGGACCTTTCTGCATACGACCTGTCAGATGACTTGTCTAACCTGGGTGAGGCACTGGCCGAACGTATTGAGCTGGAAGATCGTCTGATTGATGTGTTGTCAGCATCAAAACGTGAACCTGATATCCGTCCGGTACTGAATTCCTGAACGCAGACTGAGCGCCGATTAATCTTTTTTCTTGTCGGTTTTAAGCGCATCCAGCGAGACAACCACTGAACTGCTACTGGCAGGTGTCTCGTCAATGAATCTGGGGCGCATATTCTGATCACGACCTGCCTCCTGCGCCAGTTCATGCTCACGTTGGGTGATCATACCCAGGCAATCCCGCAGCTGCTTGATGGTTTCATCATTCAGAGGGTGCCGCAAACCCGGTTTGGTAGCCGTATCCTTGATCACATCGGTCAGGGTACGTTTGACCAGACTTAAGATAAGCTCTTCTTTTGTTTGAGTTTCTTCAGACATTCGACCATCCACGAAGTTAAGACAACGGGCTCAACACGACCCGGAAACCCTATTCTAGCGCATACAGGTGCTTTACCGATAGCCATTAGACCATACTGGTCATCATATCCTTATGATTTACAATGATATACTTGCCTGTCAGACGTAAGAGTCTATAATGCCTCCAGCGCTAACACTCACTCTATGCCCAGGTTTTATACTATGCCTTACTTTATCTACAAGATTGATCTTAACCGTAATCTCGAGTTACTGGATACCTGCTCCAAATATCGCGAAGCACGTGACCTGGCGCGAAAGCTGCGCAGCAAATTACCTGCGGAAGACACTGGCACCATCAAGATGATTCATGCCAAACATGAGCAGGAAGCCATGCATTTGCTCAAGCAAGTGCGTGAACCACGCCCTATGGGAGAGGAATGACAGCTACCCGGCTGCTTACATAGCAGACAGGTAGCCGTTTAATGCCAATACGTTAGGCCGAAACCATAGTCGCTGTAGTAGCTAGGAGGGAAAAAAAAACCCAGACCATAGCCGCCATGCCCACCTCCATACCCATAGCCATAACCATGCCCGCCTCCGTGGCCACCGCCGTGTCGGTAACCTGCATGTCCGTAACCACCTCCATGCCCGCCACCGTGCCTGTAACCACCTCCATGCCCGCCACCGTGTCGTCTGTAGCCTGCATGTCCGTAACCACCGCCATGACCACCACCGCGCCTGTAACCACCATCATGCCCACCACCACCGTGTCGTCCGCCACTGGCTCCACTTCCGCCGCTGTGTTGCGCACCTTTTCTTGAACCATCAGCCTGCGCGGTAGATATTTGAAAGCCGCTCAGGGCCGTAATAACAATTAAACTCGTTATCAGCTTTTTAATTGAAGTTTTCATGAGTATCGCTCCTGTTCTGGTAATATAATGGGGTAAATGCAAACCACTCAACATGTCACCCTGAGTCATACATTACGCCAGCCAAACTGAACCGGTGCTGAACGGAAACAATCTATGGACGAGCACGAATACCGGGAGCTTTATCATTCGATTAACAGTAATCGCTGTGTATTCGAAAAGGCGCTACTCACAAGGCGCTTTGGCTGTAGCCAGGTTGCCCGTATTAATATTGGCGACCGTGAAGCGGCTGGCTGCTCCAATCCTGCTGCAGTAGAGGTCTGTGCTGAATTGCTGGACCAGATGCATAACAAGGCCACTTTTGCACTAGGCATGAAACATGTAAACGGGCCTTTGCCACACGCGCGTGAGATGAAGGTACAGTGCGGCGGACTATTGGGTCTTGAGGCTATTATCTACGAAACCGATTCACCTGAGGGTACAGCCGATATTTTTGGCCTGATTGCCAAATCGATTCGGGAATATGAAGAAATAAGCCAGCTACCTTATTCGAAGTTGATGCAACATATTGCTCATTACGAGGGCAGGCCGCGACGCAAACGCGATTAGCCAACAATCAAGTGCCTGAAACGGCTTACCAGAGCCAGAGCCCTGCCATCCATAAGCGCAAACGCAAGCCCCAACCACTGGTGTAACCCACCTCCGAGAAGCGTATCACTCCGTCCTGGTCAACAATAAAACTGGCCGGTACTCCACGTATCCTGAATTGGCTAGATAGACTACCGTCTTCATCATTTAGTACCAGCCAGCTGTAACCGCGTTGTTTCAGGTAATCACTCACATCTTCATCATCACCAGATTGCATCGCGATTGTGATAACACGATTGTTCTCATTGATACGATTAATGCTGTCTTCTTCCAGCCTGCAAATTCGACACCAGCTGGCCCAGATATGTATCAGGTAAGGTTCGCCGCGCCAGTTTGCGGTATTGATCGGCTGCATATTCATAATATTGATTCCCGTCAGCACTGGCGCCGGACCACTGATAACGTCGCGCTGCATAAACCAGCGCACCACTAATAACACCAGTAACAGTGCAAGTAAGTTAATAACTAACTGCCGAATACGGAATTTTTTGCGTAGTTTAACAGGTGAATTATCAGGAGGTGTTTCAGTCATACTTGCGTAACCAGACAGGGTGTATTTTCGTTGTTATACAAACTTTCACTTAGATTAGCCCAGAGCTCCATACGTACAATATATTATCGACACACAATTTGTGGTAGACAAATCCAGATTGTGTGGTACATATAGTGCCATTACATTAAGGCTATCTCTAAGGAACCTTAACCATGTTGCCAAAAACACTGTATGAATCCAAACCGCTATTGTTCGGTTTTGGCGGGATCATTGTAGCGGGGCTGGTCGATAGTTCACTGGCATGGGCCGCTGCGAGCCTGTTATGGATTGCGTCAATGTTCATACTATACAAACGCTATAAGGCGCGCGAATAAATATTTACCCATACAAAAAAAGCCCGCGACTATCGCGGGCTTTTTTAATGGCATAAATAAAACAATCTTCCATTATTCCGGCTCGACCTCATTGGCAATACCGTCTGCGGATACATCGTCTTCAATCTTTACCGTATCGCCCGCAATCAGGTTCGCAAAGAACTGGCTATTTGATTGCGACTGCTCGTTCTGGTCTGAAAAATTGGTTGTGATATCCAAAACATATTGAATACCCAGTACCGTTATGGTGCCTCCACCACTTAGCGGCCCATCAACCGGACCTTGTATCAAGTCATTATCCAGGCTGTTTCGTTTCACCTGCGATGCAATCACGTTATCTGCACTGTCCTGATAACCTTCTATTTCGAGAAAAGCTACTCCTGCAACGATTCCTGATAATGTTAATCCATCCTTGAAACTGGTCTTGTTATCGACCAGTACCGGCACCGTGCCTGTATAATAACCCATCGTGATGGTGCTGCCCGAAACATCGGAAACCGTGGCATGCAATATGATTTTGCCACTGCGCGCCTCGACATCTGTAGCCACCAATATACCATTAACAATGTCGCCCTCGACCTCGATCTTGACGCCATTGGCCAGCACCAGGTTAGAGGGCTCAAGGCTGGCACTGGATGCATCCACTAACTGACCGGCCACCTTGAAACTGCTGAGGCCGCCATACTCGGTAACAA
>VAOU01105624.1_pt1 | contig 17259 bp, 22 predicted proteins | sample 3393871 | NCBI WGS metagenome assembly VAOU01 (sample SAMN08290440, study PRJNA428436) | hydrothermal vent metagenome | isolation source: Deep-sea hydrothermal vent chimney | place: Atlantic Ocean: South-mid Altantic Ridge | depth 1820 m m
CTAATATAGACACCCAACGTAACAACTATCAAATTTAAAAAAATCATGTAACCCGTAACAGATAAGAGATGGGGCATATGTATAAGAAAAACTATCGAAAGCAGAAATTATTGACGATATTGTCAATGAAACCTGAAATTCAGGCGGAACTATCCCTCAACACACAGTCGAAGAGATTTACGATGGTGGGAAGAGAGGAGTATTTGTCGCTTACGGGAAAAACTGCTTACATGCACGAAGTCCAGGAGTTCGTACATAGCCCAGCGCCACACAAGCCTGCTTAAGCTTGAACACAGTACCGGCCATATTTTTAAAGGGTGATTCGAAATTTTTAGTCAGGTATAGCCATTGTTCCGGTTCGATATTCAAGCGTTGCAGTACCGGTGGGGCCTGCTGAGGTATGGCACCCTTTTTATCCTCGTGCAGGATTCTTCCCGACCAGTCTACCAGCTCCAGGTAATCCGTCAGTCGAAAGGGCAAGCCTTTCGGCATGTTTTCTCTGGGATATCCAACAAATGGCATTAGCCCGCTAGCCTGTTGCCTGGAATGATCAGGTTCAGATACCTGTAGCGCCTTACTGATTCTTTGTTTGATGCTGGTGTGGTCTGAGGTTTCCGGTGTTTCAGCCATCCTGGCGCGAATCGGGTTGAGATCCACGTAGGCCATGCAGGCGGCCAAGGCTGCCTCGTCCAGTAAGGCCTGTGTTTTGAAACGACCCTCCCAGAAACGTCCCGTACAACGGTCTTCTGCATTGGCGTCACGTGCAATGCTTTCATTTAACACGCGCATGAACCAACTGATATCGTTTAGGCGTTCACGCCAGATCACAACTGTTTGATCAAGGAGTTTTAATTCTGTCTTGCTCAGTGATTCACCCCGGACAAAGCGTTGAGAGAGTAAGTTACCTGAAAATAGACGGTGCCAGCGATCTATAACCTCTTTATGATCCCAGTTATCAGCCTGTTCTTTATCAATGTGCAGTACGACGTGGTAATGATTAGACATGATGGCGTAAGCGCATACATCAAGTGCGAAGATGTCTGCCAGATCCAGTAACTTGTCTTCTATCCACTGGCGCCGGTGTTCATAGTTTTGGCCCGTATGGGTATCGGTACCACACAGAAATGCGCGTCGAACACAGCGCGACACGCAGTGATAATAGGGGGTGGCATCTAAAGAGATTTGAGCGTAGCGAGGGCGGGGCATTGATCGTCTCCTTGATCGGTTATATCCAAGTGGGTCAGATTATTATTGATGGGGTATTGTTGTCAATACTTTTGATGGGTGTCCTGAAAGGGAAGGTGGTAGCAAAAAAACCGGCTAAAGTAGTGGTACAAACGGTCGATAATGTATAGCACTAAGTGCTATACTTTGGTAAGCAGCAAGGATAGCCGAATGAGGATCTTTAAAAACAGATGGTTCCAGAAATGGGCTGCCAAGGAAGGACTGAGCGATGAAGCCCTGCGGGCGGCGGTCAAAGAGATGGAAGACGGCCTGATTGGTGCCGAACTGGGTGGGCATGTGGTCAAGAAGCGGGTAGCGTTACCAGGGCGCGGTAAACGGGGTGGCACCCGCACACTGGTGATTTACCAGCAAGCCAATAAGGCGTTCTTCGTCTATGGCTTTGCAAAGAATGAACGTACGAATATTAGTACCAAGCAACTCAAGGCGCTGAGGCTGTTGGCAACCCAGTTACTGGGTTATACAAGCCCCACTTTGGCCAAAGCGACGAAAGCGGGTGAACTGATCGAGGTAAATAAAGATGACTGACAAGCTCTTAAACGTGATGCATGAAACAGCGAAGGGCCTGCACAAGGCAGGTACACTGGACGCCATGACCATGCGCGAGTTCGATGCACTGTGCTTGCCGCCGGTAAAACACTACACGCCCATGCAGATCAAACGTCTGCGTACACGTTATAAAGCCAGCCAGGCGGTGTTTGCGGCCTTCCTGAACACGAGTCCTTCGACTGTGCAAAAATGGGAACAGGGTCAGAAGAAACCGAATGGCCCTTCGTTAAAGTTGCTCAACCTGGTCGATGAGCATGGCCTGGAAGCGCTTGCCTAAACGAAACAGACCGGGTCAAGATGGTATCTGACCCGCATTTACACTGTGAGGAAAAATGATATGCTTCATAGCAGAGATACGTATCAGGAGTGAACAACATGCAATCAGCCGATATTAAACAGGCCGCGCACCAACTGATAGATCAACTGGATCATCTGACCTGGGCCGAACTGGCTTATCAAGCCACAGTGAAAGCTTCAATCGAACAGGGTCTGGTAGAAGCAAAAGCGGGGAAGCTCACCTCACAAGATGACATTGAGAAAGAGTTTGGTATTCATCGATGACGCTAGTTTTCTGGACGCCAGAAGCGCGAACATGCCTGAAAGAAATCCAGGATTATATTATTAGTCAGGATGCACCCAAAGCCGCGAGAGAAGTGGTTGTGGCGCTCCTGTCACGCACACGGCACCCTTGAGTGGTCGCAGCGTCCCGGATTATCCAGACGATGACCTACGTGAATTACTAGAAAGACCCTATCGTATTATTTATCGTGTCACCGAGCAGCAAATAGAAATCTTGACCGTGATGCATTACCGACAGTTGTTGCCCGCTACCGTGAGCGCATTACGTGTAGTGCATAAAAACGTCTAAACAGCGGGCTATATCCGGATCATTAACTCAAACCTTTTAGTAAGCGCATTATTTGACTAGCTGGTTTTGAAATTTACGTTGCATTTTGCATTAATCCACTCTTGATAACCAGACGTAAACCGTGTTTTTAGCCTCAAATTTTGGTATAATCAAGCCTGTCTGATTTAATAATAAAATCAAAGCAATATCTTAGTATTGTCTTGCCAGGGATGGGGATGTTTAGTTTACAAAAATCATTTGGGATTAGTCTGATCTTCCTTGTGCTGATAGCCAGTTTATTTGCTGTTGGTGCATGTACTTCTGTTTTTAATACAGGCAATACAGACACGGCCCGTTATATCACCTGGGAATCCAGAGAGATGGATACCTGGGCATCGGTATGGTTGATCAGTCATTACATCGATCCGCAGGCAGAAGTTATTATTCGACCGACCGGCTCACCCACCCATGATGGCACACCTTTTGCGGTAGCGGATACGCGCTATCGAAAAGTGAATGGACAATCTACCTTTGAGCATTTGGTTGAAGATTTCAAGATCGACGCACCAGAGGTGAAAAAAATAGCGCAGTTAATTCAGGCTATCGAGGTGGCGCCCTGGTCACACACGGGTGACAGCCTTTCTCGTCAGGTCGAACAGGTTTATCGTCATCTTGATAATCAGTTCAGGCCTGAGCAGGTACCGGTTTCCTGCTATAACGCCTTTTTTGAGAGCCTGGCACAGGATCGGCTCGCACTCGTGCCGTCTGAACTCGATACTACATTGTTGGCTGATTGTGCGGGTAACAAGCAGGCCACAGTTAAAGACACATCTGCTTTTCGAGACCAGACCCGGTATGTACGACTACTACCGATTAATAATATTTTGCAAACGATCGGCAAAGGTAAGCGCGTGTTGTTTGTCGATGCACGTGAGTCATCTGAATATGATGAAACGCATATCCCCGGTGCGATTAATATTAAGCTGCGTGATATAAATGATTCAATCAAACCCTTGCTGGCTGATGCCGATCTGGTGGTGGCCTATTGTATAAAAGATTTTAGAGGCTATGAGGTGGCCAATGCGCTGAAAAAGATTGGCGTGAATAATGTTGCGACGATGGCGCCTTATGGTCTGGCCGGGTGGCGTTCTTTTAATTTACCGACTGCAGGTAAAAAGTCTTTGACTGAACCGGTCGCGCTTAAAACGCTGACCGATTTTATTCATGGAAAAGCACTAGCTGCACCTGCAAAGCCAGGTAATGGGTGATGCGGTTGAGCTCTGTGAACACAAGCCTGGTTATTTTACTTTTACTGGTTTTGCCGGGAGTTGTCTGGTTTCAGTCGACGGGTAATTTACTAGCCGATTTACGGCCTGGTAGTATGCCAGGGCAAGTACCCTATCTGTTATCAAAACTTTTAGGCTTGTATGTCATTATATTTTTGTGGTTACAGGTGATGTATGGGCTGACACGTAACGATCATTTGTTCTCTTTTATACCTGCCTGGTCTAAAAAACGTCATCAACTATTCGGTATCACGACTTCCGTTGTTATCGTTCTGCATTACGCTTTGTTTGTTGCGGCTGTTTCTATTCGTAAAGGTACATTCGCGTATGATTTACTGCTACCCGACTTCGGCGATTATTACCACACGATGTTATCGCTGGGCTGGCTTGCCTTTATTATGATCATTGCTGTTCTTTTTGCCAGAGTGGCGCGTAAATATATTAAAATCAATATGATATGGGTGCATAGACTTGCGGTGCCGGCATTATTTACCGGCCTCGTTCACGGGCTGATGATAGGCAGCGAGGCAAGCATGGGGGCTTTAATCTACTTGTACCTGTCTTTAGGGGTCATGACTGGCTTAGTTGTACTTAGACGTTTTACAATGTTTTTTTCTGGAAAGTCGGCCAATTTTATCCAGGGCATTTCTGAATAAAGCCAGCCTGTTATGCGGCGGATCAGCGTTGCGTCATCGGCGGTCTTTCCTTGACGGTAACGTTGCTAGAAAAACGCTGTTGTTTTCTAATCCCGTTCAGGCGTACTGTATCGCCTGGTTTATGTTGCGCGATCATATCCAGCATACTGCGCGCATCGTACACCTGTTTGCCGTCTACGCTTACCAGTACATCACCGCTTTGCAGGCCCGCCTTGTCAGCTGGCCCGTCTTCATAGACACCGCTGACCACAACACCATATGGGGTTTTCAGGCGCAGACTTTTAGCAAGGCCTGGCGTCAGGTTGGTCATGCGCACACCCAGCCAGCCGCGGATTACGCGGCCGTGTTCCAGTATCTGCTCCAGGACATTGCGTGCCAGATTAACGGGGATCGCAAACCCGATGCCCTGTGAACCACCACTACGGCTGAAGATAGCCGAGTTGATACCGATCAGTTCCCCATGTGTATTGATCAGTGCGCCACCCGAATTACCTGGATTGATCGCGGCATCGGTCTGAATGAAATTTTCAAAGGTGTTCAATCCCAGGCGTTTACGGCCGGTGGCACTGACGATACCCATACTCACGGCCTGTCCGACACCGAGTGGATTGCCTATCGCCAGTACCACATCGCCTACCCGCAGTTGCCGGTCATCACCTATAGTAATGACGGGTAGATTCTTCAGCTTGATACGCAACACAGCCAGATCGGTTTCAGCATCAAACCCGACCACGGTGGCACGACTGCTACGGCCATCGTTGAGCATCACCTCTATTTCACTGGCGTTGGAAATGACATGATAATTGGTCAGTACGTAACCCTGCTCGCTCATGATCAGGCCCGAGCCCAGATTGGTTTCGACCCTGGTGGAACGTTGTGGTGGTTCAAGCTCATCAAAGAGAAGCTGGTTTAATAATGATCGTGCACTTTCCGGTGTTTGCTTGATGGTTGCGGTGTAGATGTTGACCACAGCGGGAATGGCAGCCTCGACTGCGCTGGCATAGGAATCGGGCTGGGCGCTGCCGGAGAGTATGGTCGGCCGGCTTTCATGAATGGAGACGACCTGTGAACGCTCAGGTATCAGCTCAGGCTTGAAGAAAACAATCATGAACGCGAACGCCAGCCCCAGTGTGGCAAACTTGAACAGAAATGTTATCGTGGCTAACAGGCGTTTCATAATAATGCAGATACAAGCACTTTGAGTCTATAGATGCCAACCAGTATGCCAGACAGGTAAGATCTGTGCTATCGGGAGAGTGACGACATGATACAACGCGATACCCTGGTGCAATATTGTGATGAGCTGCTGGATACAGAGGCTTATCGGGATTATTGCCCGAACGGGTTGCAGGTTCAGGGGCGTGAACCGATACAGCGCCTGGTGACAGGGGTGACAGCATGTCAGGCCTTGCTGGATGCCGCCGTTGACAGGCAGGCAGACATGTTGCTGGTGCATCATGGTTATTTCTGGAAGGGAGAGGATCCGCGCGTTATTGGCATGAAGCACCAGCGCTTGTTGACTCTGCTGCAAGCCGGAATCAATCTGCTGGCCTATCACCTGCCACTGGACGGGCATGCGGAGCTGGGTAATAACGCGCGCCTGGCAGCGCTGCTGGGTTTCACCCCGCAGGGTCGCTTCGGGCCGGCAGATGCGCCTGATCTGGGCTGGTACGGGGTGCTGCCACAGGCATGCCCGGCACAGCACCTGGCCGAGCACCTGGCTGCCGTACTGGGACGACAACCCTTATTGATTAACGCTCACGAACGACCGTTGCAACGCATCGGCTGGTGTACCGGTGCAGCGCAGAGCCTGATTGAACCGGCGGCCCTGCTTGGCCTGGATGCCTTTATTAGTGGTGAAGTGTCAGAGCAAACTGTGCATATCGCGCGTGAGATGGGGATAAGCTACCTGTCTGCAGGGCATCATGCCAGTGAGCGCTATGGTGTCATGGCGCTGGGTGAGCACCTGGCGGAGCATTTCTCACTGGATCACGAGTTTATCGATATCGACAACCCGGTATAAACGGGTTATTTGGTTCATTAATGCCCGCATCAGGATAAGTGCCGGGTTTTAATCAGGTTTTGTAAATACATGTGCACAAGATAAGGATATTCTGATACAATGACCAGCGATTATTTTGAGCTGTTTTGATCTGTTTTGGGGCGTGGCTTATACCGCGTTAGCAGGTCAGGCAGTTTTTCCCTTATCCAGTTTCAGGAGAGGTTCTGATGAGTCAACATGACGTAGATTTAAAAAAACGTCGTTTTCTGACGGCTGCAGCATCGGTGGTTGGTGGTGCAGGAGCCGTTATGGTAGCTATCCCTTTTGTACAGTACATGACACCCAGTGACCGGGCACGCGCCGCGGGGGCACCGGTAGAAGCTGATATCAGCAAGCTGGAAGCCGGGCAGCTGATTCGTGTGAAATGGCGTGGTCAGCCAGTATGGTTTGTACGCCGCACCGAAGAGATGCTGAAAAATCTCGAGACGCTGGATCCTGTTATGCTGGATCCGGATTCTGCAGTAGAAGATCAACAACCGTCTTATGCACAGAACAAGTATCGTTCGATCAAGGACGAATTGCTGGTTGCGATTGGTATCTGCACACATCTGGGTTGCTCACCAACCTTTAAGCCAGAGGTGGGTGGTGACCTGGGTCCTGACTGGAAGGGTGGTTTCTTCTGCCCCTGTCATGGCTCAATCTTTGATCTGGCCGGACGTGTCTATGCCGGTGTACCTGCACCATTGAACCTCAAGATTCCGCCACACCGATACCTGAGTGATACGGTTATCATGATTGGCGAAGATGAAGGAGCTGCATCATGAAAGTATTATCCAACTTTGTTGATTGGATCGATGCGCGTTTCCCACTGACCAAGGTGTGGAACGAACATCTGGCTCAGTACTACGCGCCAAAGAACTTTAATTTCTGGTATTTCTTCGGCTCACTGGCCATGCTGGTGCTGGTTATGCAAATTTTGACCGGCATTTTCCTGACCATGAACTACAAACCCAGCGCAACGGAGGCATTTAGCTCGGTTGAGTACATCATGCGTGATGTGAACTGGGGTTGGCTGATGCGTTATATGCATTCCACTGGTGCATCGGCATTTTTCATAGTGATCTATCTGCATATGTTCCGTGGTCTGTTATACGGTTCATACCGTCAACCACGTGAACTGCTCTGGATATTTGGCATGTTGCTGTACGTTGCCCTGATGGCTGAAGCCTTCATGGGTTACCTGCTACCCTGGGGGCAAATGTCCTACTGGGGCGCGCAGGTCATTATCTCTTTGTTCAGCGCCATCCCCGGAATTGGCGAAGCACTGTCAGAGTGGATACGCGGTGACTTCGTTATTGCCGACGCGACCTTGAATCGATTCTTTGCGTTTCATGTCATCGCGGTACCGCTGATACTGGTTGCACTGGTGTTTGTGCACATTGTTGCACTACATGCAGTGGGGTCAAACAACCCGGATGGTATCGAGATCAAGAAAAACAAGGACGCCAACGGCATTCCACTGGATGGTATTCCGTTCCACCCCTATTATTCTGTTAAAGATATTGTTGGTGTGATCGTATTCCTGATTCTGTTCAGTGCAGTCGTATTCTTCCTCCCTGAAATGGATGGCTGGTTCCTGGAAAAAGATAACTTTATTCCGGCTGATCCGCTCAAAACACCTGAGCACATCGTGCCACTATGGTACTTCACGCCGTTCTATGCCATTTTACGTGCTGTACCCAGCAAGTTTGGTGGCGTGATGGCGATGGGTGGTGCGATTGTAGTGCTGTTCCTGTTGCCATGGCTGGACCGTAGCCCGGTCAAATCCATACGCTACAAAGGAATGCTGTACAAAGGTATTTTGACTGTCTTTATTCTTAGCTTCCTGGCGCTGGGTTATTTGGGCACACAGCCTGCAACACCGATACTGACCAACTTTGCTCGGGTATTCTCGATAATCTACTTCCTGTTCTTCCTGCTCATGCCGTTCTACACCAAAATGGACCGGACCAAGCCAGTACCGGATAGGGTGACAAAATGAAAAAAATTATCATTGCATTAGTAGCGTTAGCCTTGCCTGTAATGGCCATTGCCTCCGGTGGTGCACACCTGGATAAGGCGGATATTGACCTGAGCAACAAGGGTTCATTGCAGAATGGAGCCAAGATGTATGTTAACTATTGTCTTGGTTGCCACTCCCTGAAATACATGTCCTATGCACGCATGGGCAAAGACCTGGGTCTGCCTGACGAACTGGTTCAGGAGAATTTGATGTTCACCGGCAAAAAAATCGGTGAGTATATGACTATTTCCATGCCAGCGGCCAATGCTGAAAAATGGTTTGGTGTTACGCCGCCTGATCTGTCTGTTATTGCACGTTCGCGAGGTGCGGACTGGATATACACGTATTTGCGTAACTTCTATGTTGATGACAGCCGACCCTTCGGTGTCAATAATCGTGTTTTCGAGAGTGTTGGTATGCCGCACGTGTTGTCACAACTGGAAGGGTTGAAAAAACCTGTTTATACAACCGAAAAAGATGAATACGGCACTGATCGCCAGGTACTCACCGGCTATGAATACATCACCGAGGGTTCCATGACTCCGGCGGAGTATGACAGGCAGGTACGTGATCTGGTGAACTTCCTGGTATATACCGGGGAACCGGCCAAGCTGGTTCGTTATGATCTTGGCATAAAGGTTATATTATTCCTGCTGTTCTTCCTGATTATTGCCTATCTCCTGAAGAAAGAATACTGGAAAGATATCCACTAAAGTTATTTTGGCGGACTGGCTGCAATCCTGCAGCTAGTCCTGACCAATACGAGGGTTAGTACATGGCACTTATTGCCAATCGCAGATCAGGGATGACGCTGTTTTCGTCACCCACCAGTCCCTACAGTCACCAAACCAGGTTAGTGTTGGCCGAAAAAGGTATTACCTATGAGATAACCGATGTACAGCCAGGTAAGCTGCCGGAAGACCTGCTGGATCTTAACCCGTATCATTCGGTGCCGACTCTCGTTGATCGGGAGCTGGTGTTGTACGATAGCCGGGTAATCATCGAATATCTGGATGAGCGATTTCCGCACCCTCCACTCATGCCAGTCGACCCGGTTTCTCGTGCCCGAATGCGACTGGCCATGTACCGGGTGGTGACAGACTGGTACAGCCAGGTGGTTGAACTGGAATCAGGCGACAGCAAACGTGTTAGTAAGGCGCGCAAGATACTACGTGAGCGTCTGATAAGCAGTTCTGAAGTTTTTTCGTACAAACCTTACTTTCTGAATGACGAGTTTTTCCTGGTTGATTGTGCGATTGCACCATTATTGTGGCGTCTGCCGGTGTACGGAATTGAATTGCCCGTGCAGGCCAAGGCCATCTATGTCTATGCCGACAGAATTTTTAGTCGTGATTCTTTCCAGGATAGTCTGTCTGATCTTGAAAAGGATATGCGCTAACTCTGTAACCAGATTGATTCAGTTCTGATTTTAGCAGGTGCACAACCGGAACCAGTGTGATGACATCAAGTCGACCCTACTTACTTCGTGCACTTCATGACTGGATTGTTGATAACAATCTTACCCCCTATATACTGGTTGACGCATTTATAGATGGTGTTGATGTACCCGACGGATTTATTCAGGATGGCAAAATCATACTGAACATTTCACCGCACTCGGTACAATATATGGAAATGGGTAATGATGTACTTAGCTTTGCTGCCAGATTTTCCGGTGTGTCTCAATCCATTTCTGTACCTATCGCTGCAATATTGGCTATTTATGCCAATGAAAATGGTCAGGGCATGGTTTTTAATGACGATGACCCGCAACAACCTATGCCGCCAGACGGCTCCTCTGATACCACAACATCACCCAAAAGACCCGCCCTGAAAGTCGTAAAATAATGTGTCATGATTAGTGTTATTCAGGCTGATATAACAAAACTGGATGTTGATGCGATCGTTAATGCGGCCAACAATAGCTTGTTAGGTGGCGGTGGTGTTGACGGTGCGATACACCATGCAGCCGGTCCGGAGTTATTGCGAGTCTGTCAGTCCATAGGCGGCTGTCCAACCGGTGAGGCGCGCATTACTGCCGGATTTTTACTAACAGCAAAATGGGTCATTCATACCGTTGGGCCGGTATGGCATGGCGGTGGCCAGAATGAGAGTGACTTACTGGCCAACGCTTATCAAAACAGCCTGGGGCTGGCGCTGGAATATAATGCAAGAAGTATCGCCTTCCCGGCGATCAGTACCGGGGTATATGGTTTTCCGAAGGAAAATGCCGCCAGTATTGCTTTAAGCGTTATACAGCGGTGTGAAAATCGCTTTAGTGAAATAATATGTTGCTGTTTCTGCTCTGAAGACAGGTTTATCTATGAGCGGTTATTGGCAGAGCCTGACTGAAAGGCTGAACCGTTCACTTCACAGGAAACATTTTACCCGGGTTGAGAATATTGTTCGGGTCGAACTGCTTTTTAATGGCGCGCATCAGGTCAAGACTGGTGGCGTCAATTTCCTTGCCGATGAAAGCCTGTTTTTCCAGTCCGATTCCATGTTCGCCGGACAGACTGCCTTCCAGAGACAGCACCAGGTTGAAAACCTCATCAAGGCAGGCGTTGGCTTGCTCTAATTGGTTGCTGTTTTCCGGATCAATCAGCAGGTTGACGTGAATGTTGCCATTGCCGGCATGTCCGAAATTAACGATATCAATGTCATATTTTCTGGCGAGCTTTTCCAGTCCAGTCAGCAGTGCCGGAATATTCGATACCGGTACCACTACATCTTCGTTGATTTTTTTTGGAGCAATGGTGCGCAATGCAGGTGAAAGTGCCTTGCGCGTTTTCCACAATTCGGCTGTTTCTGACCGGGTGGCAGCAGTTTTGATTGATAACAAACCAGAATTACTGGCTGCCTGTATCACGCTGTCGGTATCATGCTGAATGCTGTGTGACGAGCCATCCACCTCAATCATCAATAGGGCGCCTGCGTTATCGGGTAGGTCAGCGTTAGAATACTCACGTATCATGTTAATCGCATTGCCATCAATAAATTCAAGTGCACAGGGTGTGACTTCATGCGCCATAATGTTGGATACAGCCTGGGCGGCGTGCTCAATATTCTGATAAGTGGCCTGCAGGGTTGTTTTGCATTCAGGCACAGGGGTTAGCTTCAGGGTTGCTTCAGTGATGATGGCTAGCGTCCCTTCCGAGCCAATGATCAGCCGGGTTAAATCATAGCCGACGACCCCTTTAGTGGTTTTGACGCCAGTATGAATGGTTTTTCCAGTGCCGGTAATGGCTGTTAGCCCGAGCGTGTTTTCGCGCGGAGTGCCATATTTGACTGCTCTGGGGCCAGCGGAATTATATGCCAGATTGCCACCAACGCTGCAGTAGGCGGCGCTGGTCGGGTCTGGTGGCCAGAAAAACCCATGTTCAGCTGCGCGTAACTGAACCTGTTCATTGGTGACACCTGGCTGCACGATTATCATCCGGTTTTCGGGGTCCATGCGCAGTATGGTATTCATGTTTTCGAAGGACAGGACCAGCCCGGCATGAATCGGTACCGTTGCACCGGTAGTGCCTGTGCCGCGACCACGTGGTGTGATGGCGACCCTGTGTGTATTGCACAGCAGGACCAGCTGTTCTACTTGCTGGTGGGTGTGAGGAAAAGCGACTGCTTGTGGTTGTGCAAGATGCGGGCTGTTATCAAATCCATAAGCGCCGCATTCCGCCGGATCAAGGGTGAAGCTATCAGCTGGCAGGATGCTTGCCAGAGTCGAGATAAATTCTTTTGGCAAGTCCTGCATTATGTTAGAGCACTAGCCTGATGTTACTTATTAAACGTATTCGAAAATCTTAACGATTCGTTCAATACCGGTGACTTTTTTAACGACATCGATCACGGCTTCGCTTTCTTCTTTTGTCAGCAGGCCCATTAGAAATACCGTTTTGTTTTCAGAGACAACCTTGACGCGGGTAATATCAAATCCGGGCATATCGATTTTGAGCAGTGACGTCTTGACCTTTGAGGTCAACCAGGTGTCCTGGGAACGTGTGGTCAGCGTGTTTGGGTCTTCTATCGTCAGCTCATTCTGAACGCGGCGAACGTTTTCGACACTACTTGCAAGAGACTCCATTCTTGAACGCATTTCGGCAGTGGGTGTCTGTCCGGTTAGTAATACGATTTTGTTATAGCTGGTGACACTAATATGAGCCTGTTCACTTAATTCCGGATCCTTACTGATCAGATTATAGACCTTGAATTCAATATTCTGGTCATCAATCATGGTGCCAGCTGTTCGCCGGTCATTGACAGCAGAACCGGCGCTGACCGCAGCCATCGGAAGGCAGGCCTGAATAAATGCAGCCAGTAAAATAATGCTGCTCAGTTTGATGAGGGTTTTATACATAAACCGGCTCCTTGTCAGTTTTGTATAGCTTGTGCTCTATGACATCGCACAGGCAATGGATAATAAGTAAATGCACTTCCTGGATGCGTGCGGTTTTGTCTGATGATACACGCAGCTCCAGGTCATTTAATGTGAGCTTGCTCGCAACCTCGCCTCCATTCTTTCCACTCAGACAGATTATCTGCATATCGCGTTCATGGGCTGCGGCTACAGCTTTTACGATATTGGCTGAATTGCCGCTGGTGCTGATGGTCAGCAAGATATCACCTTCTTGGCCAAGGCTGCTGATGGGGCGGGAAAATATCTGGCTATAGTCATAATCATTGGCTATTGAAGTCAGCGTAGAGGTGTCTGTTGTTAATGCGATAGCAGGTAATGATGGTCGGTCTATTTCAAAGCGGTTAAGCAGCTCAGAAGAAAAATGCTGGGCATCAGCGGCTGATCCGCCATTGCCGCAGCTGAGTATCTTGCCGCCGTTTTGCAGGCAGGTAAGCATACTGTTTGCAGCGTCCACTACCAGATCTGCCATGCTGCTCAAGGCAAGTTGTTTGGTCTGGATGCTGTCCCTGAAATTTTCGGTTACCAGATCGAGTGATTTCATGATGCATGAAGATAATTAGTCATGCAGGCATTGTAGCAGGGTGGTTTGCGCAAGTGTATGGTTTGATACCGCTATTTAAGCCTTTGCAATCATGCAGCGCTTCCTAGAGGGTAAAGGCATCGGGTATCCAGCTGAGTTCGCCTGAAGTCAGAGCGACTACGTCAAACCGGCAGGCAACTTCGTGACGATATTGTTGTAAATAGAATTGAGCGGCCTTGATAATCTTGTGCTGTTTTCTATGGTCTACGGTCTCTGCGGCGCTGCCATAGCGGCTATTGGCACGACAGCGCACTTCAATAAATACCAGTATCTGATCGTGCTGCATGATCAAATCTATTTCACCACACTTACAGCGGTAATTTGATATTAATAGCTTCAGACCCTGTTTTTCGAGATATCGACGTGCCTGTTTTTCGGCCTGGTCGCCGGATTTCTGTTTACTTGTTCGTTCCTTGAACATGGGTCTGTTTTATTACTCCTGAAGCAGGGCGGGCTCGGTTTCGGTTTGCAGGCCTGTTTGTGTATCGTTTTGTGTAGCCGGACCATATTGTGGGGCTAGCGGGATGGCCTTGCCATTGAGGAAGTGGGCCCAGGAAATCTGTCGTTTGATGTAACCCTGGCTATCCATGGTCAATTTACCGGTAACACCTGCCAGGAAAAATTCTGGCTGGTTACGCATATTATTAAGATTCATGGCCAGCCGGTAGGTATCAATGCCCAGTGCAAAAAAACGCGAGTAACGTTCCATGCGGTTGGGCCACAGGACGGTCATGTGCGAGCGTAGTTCCTGATCTTGCAGCCGCAGGCTCCAGGGGGTAGTCGCTAAACGTATGCCATTCATATCGCTGTCAGCAGAAGGGTCAGGTGTGCCGTTGTACACATGCGAGGTGCTGTAGATGGGCAGGTCCCCGGCATAGTGAAATTTCATTTGTGGTGTAATCAGGCGTGCCTGCCTGGGGAAGGCGGCAATAAAGACCATATCCACATCGGCCCGACGTCTGGGCTCAAACTGCAGGGCCTTGCCCAGCAGACGTTCCAGGCTGCGATGGCGGGCACGACTCTGATCCAGTTTCATGATATGCCTGATGGCAGATGAATAATCACTGTCTTCAGGTCGGTATTGTCTGGCGCCGAGCATTTCACCACCCAGTTCAGTGAAGTGCTGACTGAACGCATCGCGGATACGTATTCCCCAGTTCGAGGAAGGTGTCAGAATAACCGCACGTTGCATGCCTTCTTCAATAGCGTGTCGGGCCACTTGCGCGGCCTCGTCTTCAGGTGGCAAACCGAATTGATACAACTGATCGGGTACCGGGCTGGTATTGCCAAGGGTATTCAGGGCCAGTACCGGTACCGGCAACGAATCAAAGCGGGTTAATTCCGCTATCGCAGTTTTTTGTAATGGGCCGATAATCAGGTCTGCACCGGATTGCTGTGCCAGCTGATAGGTCTGGCCTGCGGTGGTGCTGTCACTTGAGTCGTAAAAACTCAGTTTAATATCGGTTGCTGGATATTGAAAGCGAGCCGCAAGCAGCCCGTCTCGTACTGCATGCCCTACTTCCTGCAACTTGCCACTCATAGGCAATAAAATTGCGATGTGCCGGGGTTGTTCGAGTATCTGTTCCGTCAGGCTGAGTAGCTGTGGCACGATATAGCTATCAGCATCATGCCCAGGATAGGAGCTGCGCCAGCGCTGCAGATTTTCTTCAAGCCTGCTGCGGTCCAGGCCGGAGGTTTTGCTGATCAGGATCAGTTCTATCCAGCCGCTGAACGGGTCAGGTGCTGGCTCGGTGCGTAGTAATGCGACCGCATCGCTGGTAAGGCCGTTCAGCGCCGCCCAGATGTGGCGTTGATTTTCCTGGCTTTGTTGTTCATCTGTTATGGCAGGAGCCGTCAGAATGCGCTGTCGAGCTGCTTCTATACGGTGACCTTCCTGTTCATAGATTTTTGCACGCAGTATGCCCAGACGACCGTTTGGCAGCTCAGCGGATTTATCCAGACTGTCCAGGAGTTTACGTGCAAGCGCAATATTGCCGTTTAGCAAGGCCAGTTCAGCCTGCAGGGATGCTAGCAGGGTGCGGTCGCTATCCAGATCCAGTTGTTCGGGGTCTGTTTCAGCCAGCAGCTTGCTGGCGCGCTCAGTCATGCGAGCTTGCAGAAGCAACTCAATCGCCTGTAAACGGTAATGCTCAGCGACTCCGGGTTGCTGTTGTGCCGCATATTGCAGTGTAGCCTCGGCGGCACCAGCAATATCACCCATGATCTTTTTTTCAGTGGCGAGGGCCACCTCAGGGAACGTTGTGCCTGGCAGGTCATCCTTGACAGCCTGTGGGCCACATGCTGTTAATGTCAGGATCAGCAGACTTACGGGTAACAGTACAAAGCGGGATAAGCCAGACTGTGAGCCGCGATGATATGGTGGCCGAGGGTGTATCGGTAGCGAAGATTTTTCCATACAGGCATTATAACCAAATGAGTAACAGCGGCTAGTCTGTTTAGTTCACAAACGTGAAACAGTAAGACATATAGGGTGAGTATGAGTAATCAGGATCAATGCAAGGCTGGTCATTTGTATATAGTGGCAACGCCCATAGGCAATCTGGGTGATATGAGTCAGCGCGCCATTGAGATACTGCAGCAGGTAGACCGGATTCTGGCCGAAGATACCCGCCACAGCGGACATTTGTTGCATCATCTGGGCATACAGAAGCCCATGTGGTCGTGTCATGAGCATAATGAGGAGCAGCGCATCCAGCAGGTACTGACTGCTCTGGCAGTGGGCGAGTCGCTGGCGCTGATTTCAGATGCCGGGACCCCGTTGATCAACGATCCGGGATACAGGCTGGTGACATCAGTTACTGAGCAGGGCTACCCGATTGTGCCCATACCCGGTCCAAGTGCCCTGATTACCGCTTTATCAATAGCGGGCCTGCCAACCGACCGGTTTGCATTTGAGGGTTTTTTACCAGCCAAAACAGGGGCGCGGGTCAAGCGACTGCAGGCTCTGGCAGATGAAGTGCGTACACTGGTGTTCTATGAATCCAGTCACAGGATAGTCGCTACTCTGGCCGACCTGTTACAGGTATTGGGACGAGAGCGACCAATAGCGCTTATGCGCGAGTTGACCAAACGCTATGAACAGGTGTTTCGTGGGCGTATCGAACAGGTGGTAGAACAACTGGGGGCAGATCCAAACCACCAGAAAGGTGAATTTGTGCTGGTCGTTCACGGGGCAGAAGAGTCTGCCGGGGCGCAGCAAATTTCATCGGGTATCCTGCTACAGGGATTACTGGAAGAATTGCCAGCCAGCAAGGCTGCCAGTCTGGCTGCAAAGCTTACCGGGTTACCTCGTAAGCAGATGTATGAGCAGGCGCTTAAGTTGAGTGGAAAATAGACTAAAACACACGAAGTTTATACTGGCGCTTCAGTTGTACTCAGTTAACCCTTCTGTATACCAGATGTCTTTTCTTCTTTCTTGTATTTTGAAAGAGTAGGTACACACATTGATAGACAAGGTTTTAACTTTCAGACGTGATTTGCAAGGACTGAGAGCGCTAGCCATAGTGCTGGTCGTACTCGCGCATGCCAACCTTTCTATCGTTCCAGGCGGGTTTATTGGTGTAGATGTTTTTTTTGTGCTCTCAGGATATTTGATTA
>VAOU01022913.1_pt1 | contig 17165 bp, 23 predicted proteins | sample 3393871 | NCBI WGS metagenome assembly VAOU01 (sample SAMN08290440, study PRJNA428436) | hydrothermal vent metagenome | isolation source: Deep-sea hydrothermal vent chimney | place: Atlantic Ocean: South-mid Altantic Ridge | depth 1820 m m
CCGCTGAACTTGGTCGTTGAGGCTGTGGAAAGTGTGCCCCAATGGTATAAAATATCCATGATTTTCGGGATACCAAAACCATTGCTTTGTATTAGATCGTTGAACAGAGAGCGGCTGAGGAGGTCGATTTTTTGATGATTTTTTCAATAGTAGTTTTCCTACAGTCTCGTTAGGCTTGATACACCCGTCATTTGTACAGTGTTTCACTTTCTGAAACACTCGCGACAGACCAGAGCATAAAAAAGCAAGCCTATTGACGAAACTGATAATTCGTTCATGAGGTCACTTGTATTGATTTTATTAATAAAAGGGAAACGGCATGAGTAAATTAACACTGGGAGTCATTGGGACTTCAAAAAAAGAAGATGAGCGACGGTTTCCAATACATCCAGGGCATTTACCGCGCATTCCTGAAGAGCTCCGTCGCCAGCTGATATTTGAAGAGGGTTATGGAACTCCATTCGGTATCACCGATGCGGAAATTGCTGCTCAGACGGGTGGCATTGCCACACGCCACGATATATTGGCCGACATTGGCACGGTCATCATTAATAAACCCGTCTTAGCTGACTTACAGGAATTACGCGAAGGAGGAACACTTTGGGGTTATGTGCATTGTGTGCAGCAACGGGATATTACCCAGGCTGCAATCGATCGTAAGCTAACGCTCATTGCCTTTGAAGATATGTTTGTTTGGTCTCCTGATGGCCATATTGGCCGCCACACATTTTATAAGAATAACGAAATGGCTGGCTATTGCGCCGTCATACATGCCTTGCAACTTAAAGGTATCGATGGGCACTACGGTAACCAACGCAAAACAATCATTTTCGGTTTTGGTGCCGTCAGCCGTGGCGCGATTTACGCCCTCAAGGCGCATGGTTTTAGAGATATCACCATCTGCATTCAACGCCCTGACCACGAGGTGCGTGAAGAGGTGCTCGATTGTAACTATGTCCGGATTCGGGCGGGTAACGAGGGCGAGGCACGCATGATGGTGGTAGAGCATGATGGAACGGTGCGGCCGCTGACAAACCTGATTAGTGAAGCAGATATCATCGTAAATGGAACATTTCAGGATACAGAAAATCCTACTGACTTTGTGACTGAAGCGGAAGGCTCATGCCTCAAGCCCAATAGCCTGATTATTGATGTCAGTTGCGACGAAGGTATGGGATTCTTTTTTGCCAAACCAACCACATTCAAGAATCCGATGTTTAAGTATGAAACCCTCGATTACTACGCCGTGGATCACACGCCGAGTTATCTCTGGGAAAGTGCAACGCGCTCAATCTCTGCCGCACTCATTGTTTATTTACCGACTGTGCTCGCAGGCCGTGATGGTTGGCAGCAAAATCAGACCATTCAAAAGGCTATAAATATTGATGGTGGCGTGATTCAGAGTCCCTCTATTCTTTCGTTTCAAAAGCGTGAACTGCACCACCCCCACAACCACATCAATCCGGATGAAAATGCTGTATCGAATAAGGTAGACAAAAAAAGGGGGACGGAGTTTAAATAATAAAATAATTAACCATCCAGAATAACAGAAGTATCCTGCTTTCATGCCCAGACACGAAAGACTTGAACATCCCGCTTGAAATTTGCTTTCGCAAAAACGCGCCCCTTTGAATTGCTGCTGAGCAAGGCGTTAGTTACTATCTTGACAAGGCTCGAGTAATCATTTGCGTAACTTGCTCATTAGCATTCAAGTAAATCAATTCCATATCCGGTTGCTGTAATTTAAACACGCGAAATATTTCATCGGCAAAAGCTTGACCAATTACTTCAACATTATCAAAGTCAAAAATAACTGTTTTAAATTTTTCGACTCTCATCAAAAGCCTTTTGGCTTGGGAACGAGAAACAAGCTTATCATCACCGTATTGTGTCAGACGGACGGGAACAATAGTTTTAGTAAAGCCATAATCATCGCCTGATGTAAAACTATCAAAAATACGTTTTGATGTTCTAGCGGTATTGTTTGCCAATACCATAAACACACCTGTTCCTGACTGGAATCTCTGACGCTCTAAAATCCAATCTTCAACTTGATCATGTTTATGTGAAAAATAAACACTACCTGATAATATTGCAAAGTCATCAAACATTCTTGAGCTAAAGAAAATTCCTTCTCCAGTATGATTGTCTGGGTCCGTTGTTAACTTCCCCTTTGCAAGTTCTAAAACAGAATGACGCTCATCGCTTAAGCTTAATTCACGTTGAATTTTTTTGAATATCCCCTCACCATCATCATAAATTACAATCTCTGTCGTAGTAGCAGTTTTTGTAACTTGTATATGTACTTGTGTCCCTGATGAGTGATCAATTGCATTATTCAATATTTCAGTAAATCCATAATGCCAAATATCAATTACATTATCGGGTAAATCGTTTATAAATTCGGAAATATCTCCACGCCAAACTGTATCCTCTGCTAAATTATCGTTTAAAGGGTAGATGTGCTCCCACTTTACTAGCGGGTGTAAAATGTAATGCTTATTTCTGGTTGCTCCACGTTCTAAAAGTGCATTTCGTTCAACAAGACGTTTAATGTGCTTATTTACGGCTTGTCTCGATATGCCATATGCACGAGATGTAAGGGAGACTACATCTTTCGGGTTATGCTCAACATTATCCAGTATAAATTGACGGATATTTTCACCTCTTTTCCGAACACCCACCATAAATCAACACCTTATTTGTCAACCTTAAAGAAAGCAATTGTCAACCTTATCGGATGTATTGTCAACCCTATAGGTGTTACAATATTTACCAATGCCCTAACGATTAGCTTAACATTGACCATTTTATACGCCGTTACGTTTTCAGAACAAAATTGTGAAATTTAAATGAGTACAGAAAATGAAATAGAATTTGCGTTGTGCTGGTTTGATCAAGAGCAGTGGGAGAAGCTTGCTCAAGTCGACCCTGATGGTGTTGATGATTCGTATGAAGAATGGAAAAAAGGCGCAAATAAAGCTATTTCGAATTTCATTTCAAATGGTCAAAAAGTGAGAAAAATATCAATTAAAACAGCAGATCTAGTTAAATGGTGTGAGGAAAAAGGACTATCACCAAACAGCAGCACAAGGTCTGAATACGTGGCAATGCTAGCTCAAAGAAGAAATGAGAATAAAAAAACATAACAAGGCACTAAAGTTCGTTCCGGCCTTCGGCCTCCACTACGCGGCGCGGCTGATTTGCGACGTTATACGAAAATAAAAATTAGTAATGGTAACGTAGCTGAGCAATGTACATTGAATTGTCACTCACCTTATAAACAAAGCGGTGTTCATCATTTATACGCCTTGACCAATAACCTGTAAGTGCATGTTTTAATGGTTCTGGTTTTCCAATTCCTTCGTAAGGTGAGCGTTGGATATCTTTTACCAGTAGGTTAATACGCTTTACTATTTTTTTATCTGTTTTTTGCCAGTATAGATAGTCATTCCAGGCGTGTTCAGAGAATATCAGTTTCACTCTGTTAAAACCTTTTCTAGTCCCTTTCCCTCCTCAAGTTGGGAAATTGATTCAACGAGTCTTTTAAGGTTTTTTGGGCTTCGTAATAAGTACGTAGTTTCTTCAAGTGACTCATAGTCTTCGAGAGAAAGCATTACAACGGCACCTTCACTTTTCCTGGTAATAATAATGGGTTCATGATCGCTACAGACTTTTTCCATAGTTTTAGCTAAAGTACTCCTAAGTGCTGTGTAACTAAGAGCTCTCATGGTTGTTTACCTCATTTATGTACATGTACAATATATTGTACAATATAATAAAACGTATAACAACACTCAATTACGTTCTGGCGAAAACTCGCCTCCACCGGACGCGTAAACGCGCTGCTTAGCTCAACGTTATAAGCTCAATATCAAGTAGCTTGAAAGTTGTAAGCAATCCTCCAAAAGAATACAATGTAATACATAGTATTCAATAGGAGGTGTTGTTATGGGTGTAACAAGCATTAGACTGCAACCTGAAATTGAAAGTCCACTAGAAAGCTTAGCTAAAAAGCTTGATAGAAGTAAAAATTACTTGATTAATCAAGCAATTAAAGAGTTTATTGAGCGCAAGAGTACTGATGAGAAAAGGTGGGCTGAGACAATTGAAGCAATTGCATCAGTTAAAGCCGGGAAAGTTGTTTCCGAGCGGGATGTAAATGAGTGGCTTGAAAGCTGGGGTAGTGAAAATGAGACTAAACCACCCAAAGTATGAAAATCCAATATTCGCCTGAAGCAATCGGAGACTTAATTCGCATAAGAGAGTTTATCGAAATCAAGAACCCAAATGCTGCATCACGTATTGCTAAATCCCTAAAAAATGGGATCTCACAATTAAAGGTATTTCCGTACCTGGGTAATGAAGTTGAGCTTGCTCCAGACCCTAAAGTGATACGAGATTTGTATATCGGGAAATATATGGCCCGTTATTTATTACACTCTAATGATATTTATATCTTGCGAATTTGGCATCAAAAAGAAAGTCGCTTATAAAACGCTCAAGTGCGTTCCGGCAAAACACGCCTCCACCACCTGACGCCGCTACGTGGCGCAGCTTAGCTCAACGTTATGCCCAGTAAAAACCCAAAATTGCATACTTGTTTTAAATTATAAAAAGACCTATATTATGGTCTGTATTTAGGTTTTATTGAGAATCGGGGGTTTTACCATGAAACAAGTCCTATCTAGCTGCTCTGCAAGCATTTCAGAGCTAAAGAAGAATCCTACAGCCCTTCTAAATGAAGCCGAAGGCTCACCTATAGCTATTCTTAATCACAATATTCCTGCTGCATATCTAATACCAGCTGAAACGTACGAATGGCTAATGGACAAACTAGAAGATGCAGAATTAGCCCAAATAGTGAATGCTCGAAAGCATGAAAAAGACAAAGCTATCGAAGTAAGTCTCGATGAGCTATAAAATAAAATTTCTTCCAAGCGCACTTAAAGAATGGAAAAAACTTGCGCCACCCATTCAAAAGCAGTTCAAGAAAAAACTTGAAGAGAGATCAAATATCCCAAGAAATAAAGCCAGTCGATTACGCGGATTTAAAGATGTTTATAAAATTAAACTTCGGTCAGTAGGTTATCGGTTAGTTTATGAAGTAAATGATAATGAAATAGTAATATATGTAATTGCCGTAGGAAAGAGAGAGCGTGGTTTGGTATATAGTAAGGCCGAGGAAAGAAAATAGGCATAACAACACACTCACTCAAATTCGTTCCGGCCTTCGGCCTCCACCGGACGCGTAAACGCGCCGTTTTGCTCAACGTTGAGGCTTAGAATTGTGGAGGTAAAAATGAAGAGGATCTTACTACTGATGAGTGTTATGGTATTTATGGTATCAAGCAGTTACGCTCAAGGATTCACGCTAAAAAGTACTGATATTAATGGTCAGTTATCGCAAGACCAGGTTCTTTCAGGGTTTGGGTGTAAAGGAAAAAATATTTCACCAGAACTAAATTGGCAGAACCCGCCAGAAAATACCAGGAGTTATGCCATAACTGCCTATGATCCAGATGCTCCAACTGGAAGTGGGTGGTGGCACTGGGTCGTTTTTGATATTCCAAAAAATATTACAAATCTTAAAGCAGGAGCCGGTAATTTAAAAAATAATCTTTTCCCCAAAGGAAGCATACAAAGTATAAATGATTTTGGTAATGCCGGGTATGGTGGAGCATGTCCCCCTGGCGGAGATAAACCTCACCGATACATTTTTACTGTCTATGCCCTCAATGTTGAAAAACTAGGAGTAGGTGCAAAATCACCGCCTGCTATGGTTGGTTCCTTCATAAATCGACATACAATAGCAAAGGCTTCATTAATCGCATATTACTCCCGGTAAAAGTATTTTTTTAACAAAAATAGAGCAAGATGGTAGGTAGTGTGTATGAAAATAATACGAGGAGTAAGCTATGAACGAAGAATTTGATCTAGTGGTAATTGGAGCTGGTTCAGGCGGGACTAGTGTGGCACGCACATGCGCAAAAGCCGGCTGGAAAGTTGCAATAGTGGATTCTTTACCTTATGGCGGAACGTGCGCGCTTCGGGGTTGTGACCCAAAAAAAATGCTTATCGCCGTGACGGAAGGGATCGATTCATCGGAGCGGATGAAGGGCAATGGACTGCAGAGCAATAATATGCACATAGACTGGGCGAAGATGATTGCCTTCAAACGCACTTTTACAGACAAGATGCCTACAAGAGTAGAACATGGGCTCGAAAATATAGGTGTTATAACGCTACACGGTGAAGCTCGCTTCGTTGTACAGGGTGTGCTGCAGGTAGGTAGCCGTGAATTGCACGCAAAGTACTTTCATATTGCGGCAGGTGCACGGCCAATGACATTGGGCTTCGAAGGAGAAGGTCTCCTCACTACCAGTACCGAATTTCTCGATCTCGAATCAATTCCATCGCGGGTAGTATTTGTGGGTGGTGGCTTCATAGCATTCGAATTTGCACACATTGCCAGGCGTGCAGGCGTGTCAGAGGTCATCATACTTGAGATGGGGCAGCGCCCGCTAGTTAACTTTGATTCAGACCTTGTTGAATTACAAATGGAGCGAAGCAAGGAGTTGGGAATTGATATACGCCTTGAGTCACGTGTGGAAAAGGTTATTAAGACGGATGATGAATTTCATGTTGAGTTTTCAACGACACAGGGAACGAAAAATCTTATCTGTGATCTCGTCGTGCACGGTGCGGGACGAGTGCCTAATATAGATACACTTAACCTTGAGGCCATAGGTGTAGAAACCGGAAAAAGAGGAATCAAGGTCAACAAATTCATGCGCAGCACATCTAATGCCGCTATATTCTCTGCAGGAGATTGTGCGGATACGGGTGCACCTAATCTCACTCCTGTATCAGCGTATGAAGCACGGATAGCGACGAAAAACCTTCTTGCTGGTGAGGATAAATTTGCTGTTGATTACCCACCAATACCAAGTGCAGTATTTACACTGCCACCCATGGCGAGTATTGGGCTTCTAGAGGAAGACGCACATCAACAAGGCATAGAGTTTGATGTCAAATTTGGGAAGACTGGTGATTGGTACTCATCAATGCGTGTTGGAGAGCGATACTCTGCGTATAAAGTTCTTATTGAAAAAGACTCAGGTAGAATTGTAGGGGCACATTTGCTAGGCCCTGGCTCCGAGGAACAAATAAACGTTTTAAGCATAGCCATGAAGGTCGGAATGACTGCAAACCAGCTTAAAGGAGTGATTTTCGCCTATCCTAGTTATGCCTCGGATCTAGGCTACATGGTGTAGACAAAGGACTTTATAGTAGTACGATAAAATTTCCTCTAATATAAAGCTCCAGTGGGCAATACGGTTCCTTTGGTCTCCACCTGATATCGCAACAGGGCGCAGCTGAGTTCAAATCCTCACAGCATCTTTTATTTGTGCGTAGAGAGAATCTGGTATATTTTTCAGGGTAATTGCAGGTATTTGATATCTCCGAAAATAACAGATACGGTATAATCACGGTATCTAGTCAAGCCTGTTTCAAGAGAAAATTGCCTAATAAACTCATCCAGCGAGGCTTTCAAAAGTGTCACATTGTTTGCAAAGAACACACAATACGTCCCCTTTGAAAGCCCCTGATGAGAGCATCAAGATCAGATCAGCATCAAAACAATCAATTTAACGAGGACAAGAAAATGGCAAATGAAGGTTATCACGAACCGATTGATGAGATTTCAAATGAAACAAGAGACATGCATAGAGCAATAGTATCGCTAATGGAAGAACTTGAAGCGGTAGATTGGTATAACCAGAGAGTTGATGCATGTAAAAATGAAGAATTAAAGGCCATCCTTGCTCATAACAGAGACGAAGAAAAGGAACACGCCGCAATGGTTCTTGAGTGGATTCGTAGACAAGACACATCTTTTGACAAAGAGTTAAAAGATTACCTGTTCACAGATAAGCCAATTGCACACAAATAAAATGTCTAACAAGGTAAATTCACCTGGATGAAAAAAAGCTAAGCTCCTTCATAGCGCTCCGCTTTTGCCACCAGTGATTTACGATGTTGTATACAAAAACAATGTATGGGGATAATTTGAGTTTTGAAAACGCTAAAGTATCTTTTTGACAGAAATTTGGAGTGGGCAGCCTCAATCAAGGAAAAAGACCCAGAGTTTTTCTCGCAATTATCCAGGCAACAGGCTCCCGATTATCTATGGATTGGCTGTTCAGATAGCCGAGTTCCTGCAAACCAAATAGTAAATTTGCCTCCTGGTGAAGTGTTTGTACATCGGAATATTGCTAATGTCGTTGTTCATACAGACTTAAATTGTCTTTCTGTTATACAGTTTGCCGTCGATGTCCTCAAAGTTAAGCATATTATAATTTGTGGTCATTATGGGTGCGGCGGTATTAAGGCTGCAATGGAAAATCAAGAGCATGGCCTTATTGATAATTGGCTAAGGCATGTTAAGGATGTTATCCGTTTCAATGCCGAAAAATTTAATGGGCTAAAGCATGATGAAAAATTAGATTTACTCTGTGAGCTAAATGTAAGAGAACAGGTGACAAACATTTGTAACACAACTATGGTTCAAAATGCCTGGAAACAGGGGCGCGAGCTCTTCGTTCATGGATGGATTTATAATATTGAAAACGGGATTCTAAAGGATTTGGATGCTTGTATTACATCAGGCAATGTGGACAGAAAAAAAACATAGTCATACGTGGGTTTGAATATAACAATGCGTTTAATATTGACTATTTTTTACACCGTGCCGCTTCGCTATGTGCTGTATAAATAATGTCAAAGCTACTTATGTTAGCCACCTAAATTGGGCTTTATTGAAATGAAAAAACAATTACTCGCTTTCATGATTTTATCCACTTTTGTCGCAGGAAATTCCAATGCAGAAGCACCAGATTGGAATTACGACACTAAGAAAGAAATGACCGATAATTGTGTTTTAGGCATCCTTGAGCCGGCAAAAAGTGGTTTCCAGGCAAGAGCAAATAAGGAGGGGAACACTGATGCAGTCTTTCCCGAAGAAAAAATAAAACCATCCATAGTTGATTTTTGCGAATGCATTACACAAAAAGCTTCGATCTCATGGGGTTACCAGTATTATATCTGGCAACCTGAACTAGCACAGCAGCTGGTATCAGAGGCGATGAAGGGTGGCGAATGTAAACCCACTGGTACGTTTGGAAAATCATTGGGTTACTAAATACACATGGCAAACAAATACATTAAGTTATTCGTTTCACTCACTCGGGCAGCCGGGAACGATGCGCCCAGCTACTGCTTATGTAAATATTGAGGCTATAAAAAGTTTGTTAATTTAAAAGGCATAATGAAACCAAAATTAACCATTACCTACAAATCGTTCAAGTTCGTTCCAGCAAAAAGCGGCCTCAACCAGATACCAGGAAGCGTCACTGCTTCCCTTTGAGATACACAAACTACTGGATGTTGTGAGAAATGAAAATATGGGTGGATGCTGATGCGTGTCCAGTTGTGATTAAGGACATATTATTCAGGGCAGCAACTAGAACAGAAGTGCCAATGACACTAGTGGCTAACCATCTGTTACATATACCGCCGTCGCGGTTTATTGATTTTTTACAGGTACCCGCTGGCTTTGATGTTGCAGATAATGAGATTGTTAAGCGCCTGGTTGCCGGAGACCTCGTCATTACCGGTGATATTCCACTGGCTGCGGAGGTGATTGATAAAGGTGCTCATGCCCTAAATCCTCGGGGAGAGCTGTATACAGATGAAAATATTAAGGCACGTTTAAATATGCGAGATTTTATGGATACACTACGGGCTAGCGGAATTAATTCTGGTGGTCCACCTGCATTAAGTAAAAGTGATCGACAATCTTTTGCCAATGAACTGGACAAATTCCTGACCAGGTTTGCAGCAAGATAATGATGTAACCTTCTATCGTCTGGGGATCTCTGTTCATGGAAAATTTTACAAAATTTCTAGAGCGTTTCAGGTAACAACAGACATAAAAAAGCCCCGCAATAGTGCGGGGCTTTTTTAGTGCTATTAAATGACCAAGTCTTACATCATGCCACCCATGCCACCCATGCCGCCCATGCCGCCCATATCTGGCATACCAGCACCAGCATCATCGCTGGGTTTATCAGCAACCATCGCTTCAGTGGTGATCATCAGGCCCGCAATAGATGCTGCATTCTGCAGGGCTGTACGAGTTACCTTAGTCGGATCGAGGATACCCATTTCGATCATGTCACCGTATTCACCGGTGGCAGCGTTGTAACCGAAGTTGCCTTTGCCTTCTGCGATCTTGTTAACGACGACGGAGCCTTCTGCTCCGGCATTGGCAACGATCTGGCGCAGTGGATCCTCCAGCGCACGCAGTGTGATAGTGATACCAACGTCCTGGTCGGGGTTATCACCTTTGATCTTTTTAACGACGCTGGAAATGCGAATCAGTGCTACACCGCCACCGGGGACCACGCCTTCCTCTACTGCAGCGCGGGTAGCATGCAGTGCATCTTCTACGCGTGCTTTTTTCTCTTTCATTTCGACTTCTGTTGCTGCACCAACCTTGATTACAGCAACACCGCCGGCCAATTTGGCTACGCGTTCCTGCATTTTTTCCTTATCGTAGTCAGATGTAGCCTCTTCTATCTGGGTACGAATCTGAGAGACACGGGCGCTGATGTCATCATGGCTGCCTTCGCCGTCGATGATAGTCGTGTTTTCTTTAGTAACCTGAATGCGCTTGGCGCTACCTAGCTGCTCAATGGTAGCCGTCTCCAGACTCAGTCCGACTTCTTCAGAGATCACCTGGCCACCTGTGAGGATTGCAATATCCTGCAGCATGGATTTGCGGCGGTCACCAAAACCTGGAGCCTTCACGGCACAAACTTTGACGATGCCGCGAATATTATTTACCACCAGTGTAGCGAGTGCTTCACCCTCAATGTCCTCGGCAATAATCATCAACGGACGACTTGCTTTGGCTACGGCTTCAAGGATTGGTAGTAGTTCACGGATATTGGATATTTTCTTCTCGTTGATAAGGATCAGCGGATTTTCCATGTCAGTAGTCATACTGTCCTGATTGTTTACGAAATAAGGTGACAGATAGCCGCGGTCAAACTGCATGCCTTCAACGATATCCAGTTCATTGTCCAGCGCGGTACCTTCTTCGACTGTGATAACGCCTTCTTTACCTACTTTTCCCATTGCCTTTGCAATGATGTCACCAATTGCGGTATCAGAATTTGCGGAAACGGTGCCAACTTGCGCAATTTCCTTATGATCGGAGCATGGGCGAGACAGGTTCTTCAGTTCATCAGTAGCGGCAATAATAGCCTTGTCGATGCCACGCTTAAGGTCCATAGGATTCATGCCGGCGGCAACAGATTTCAGGCCTTCACGTACCAGGCCCTGTGCCAGAACGGTCGCTGTCGTGGTGCCGTCACCGGCGATGTCGGAAGTGCGGGAAGCAACTTCCTTCAGCATTTGCGCACCCATATTTTCGAACTTGTCATCCAGCTCGATCTCCTTGGCAACGGAAACACCATCTTTGGTCACCGTTGGTGCACCAAAGGCTTTGTCCAGTACGACGTTGCGGCCTTTAGGACCGAGGGTAACTTTTACTGCATCTGCCAGGATATTGACACCGGCGAGGATGCGAGCACGTGAACTTTCACCAAATTTAACTTCTTTTGCAGACATTTTTTTGTCCTCTGTATATTCTGTATTTTAAATAATCGTTTATTCAACGACTGCCATGATGTCGTCTTCACGCATAACGAGAAGTTCCTCGCCATCGATCTTGACTTCGGTGCCGGAATACTTTCCGAACAACACCTTGTCGCCAGGTTTAACATCAAGTGGGCGGACATCGCCGTTCTCACTGATTTTGCCATTACCAACAGAGATGACTTCACCTTCCATTGGTTTTTCGGTGGCGGAATCAGGGATGACGATACCACCGGCTGTGGTACGTTCCTCGTCCAGTCGACGTACGACTACACGGTCATGAAGGGGTCGAATACTCATTGTTTTAAATCTCCAATAATTAATTAATTATAGACTTCGGTGCGAAATTAGCACTCTACAGTGTTGAGTGCTAATGATAAGCATGAACCGGAGTATGTCAAGCTGCTAGACAAATAAGGGTGACAGGGAAAATTTCAAGGGGCGGGCTGAAAATCAAAAGATTTTGATTTACTTGTCAATTCTCCGGAATTTGCCTTCAATCGTTTTTGGGCCAGCACTCAGATCGTCGCCAGAGGTCGGATTTTCTGCATTCGGGATAATGAAGAAGCGTTTCAGCATGTTGAGTGCAAACCAGCGGCGCAGGGGCGGGATGAGTATCAGGAAACCCATGGTATCGGTTATGAAGCCCGGGGTCAGCAGCAGTATGCCGCTGATAAACAGGGCCAGGCCTTCTACCATTTCCATGGCGGGCAATTCTCCCCGGGAGACTGATTGATTCATGCGGGCGTAGATACCGATGCCCTGATAGCGAACCAGCGTGCCACCAATGATAGCGGTGGCAATTATTGCCAGCACGGTCCAGCCGGCGCCGATAACAGAGCCAATATCAATCATTAGCCAGATTTCAGCAATGGGTGCAAGGATGAACAGTAAAAGTCCCAGCGGGAGGCCTCTCATTTGTAAATCTCCTGCCATATACAGTCGATATGGCTAATTATTAGTGGGATGTGATCAGTCAGGCGATGGTCCCCCTTCGGTATCCTTTCAAATATGAGCCCTGGTAAATGTGCGTGACGGATGAATTTATCTGTGTACGTAATAGGTATTATGGGGTCATTCTCACCGTGTACAATATGTAGAGGTATATCAATGGATATATCTGTATTCATCACATCATATTGTTCTGCGTCCTGCATGATGTCATACCTCAGTGTGTAGGGTTCCCCGCCATAGGCATCAGGGAAGCTCATGTAGGTTTCAGCTTTCCATTGCTGTAGTATCTGAACGGGCAGTGTAGACAGGCTGTGTTGCACAAAATTGAAGGCAGGAGCGATCAGCATCATGCCTGAAATACGTGGTTTGCGACGCATGGTAGCCAGCAGGCTAATCCAGCCACCCATGCTTGAGCCATGCAAAATCAGTGGCCGGTCAATTACCCAGTCAATTACTCGCAACAGGTCAGAAACCCCGGATGAGATTATCTGATCTTTCAGGTCACCATCTGATCTGCCGTGTCCACGTAAATCAAAACGCAGCCATGAACGGTCCATGGAAATGGCGCGTTGAGCAAACTGCAGCGATTTTTCTCCATTGCAATGGGAGCGGAAGCCATGCAGATAGATGCCTACCGGGCCATTACCGGTATCGTAAAAATAACCTCGAATACTTTCACCATCTGGTTGGATTAAGCGGATTTCTTTTTCGCCAGGCAAAATGACTGGTGTGACAAATTCAGACATATTTAAAGGGCTTGCGTTGGGTTGGTTGCCGGACAAGAATAGCCTATCAGTTCTCAATAATAAATAAGTTAAGGGTTGTGTAGATATGATCAAAAGGTTACGAAATGTCCAATAATACTGACCAACTATTGGAAGAAGGGGTTTTGCTGGTACTGGTGACTTGTCCTATGGATCAATCAGAAGGCATAGCTAGCGCTTTGCTTGAGTCAAAACTGGCTGTCTGCATAAATATAATCCCTCGGGTAAAATCCTTCTATCGCTGGCAGGGTAAAGTGCAGCAGGACAATGAATCGTTGATGCTGATAAAATGTTCGTCTGACAACTACCGTGCATTAGAGGAAAGTATCCTGGATATGCATCCATACGAACTTCCAGAGATCATCACTGTCTCAGTTTCTGGTGGGTTACCAGATTATCTGAACTGGGTTCTTCATCCAGACAAAAACAAATCAGAGTGACATAAATGAAGAGAGCTATTTTTATAACTCGTACGCTACTGGCTGTATTGATGGTGCTGACGAGTGTTCAGGCGTGGTCACAGGATGATTTACTCGAGCCGGACAAGGCCTTTGTGCTTGATGAGCCGATCGTAAGTGCCGATAAGATTACACTAAACTGGAAGATTGCTCCGGGTTATTACCTTTATCAGAATAAATTCTCATTTGAGTTAAAAGATTCTTCCAGCCGTCTTGATAAGCCTTTGATGCCTGCCGCCATCCTTAAACAGGATGAGTTTTTTGGCGATGTGGAAATATACAAAAAGTCCGTCGCTATTGAATTGCCGGTTATTCGCAGTGATCAAAGTACAGAAAGTGTTGCCCTTAAGGTGGTGTACCAGGGCTGTAATGATCCATTAGGCGTTTGTTATCCTCCCATAAGCAAAGAACTAAAAATTACTTTGCCCGCATTGCCCGCAACAAGCGCCCTGCCCCCTGTTTCTCTACCCGTTAAAAAACCTTTATCAACGCCTGCTACACGATCCGGACTGGCGTCGTTACTCGAGCAAAGTGCTGGAGAAAATGAGTATTTACCACCGGATGAGGCATTCCAGCTTAGTGTCATTTCTACTGCCGCGAATAAAGTATTTGTATCACTGCTTATTGCTGAAAATTACTATCTTTACAGGGATAAGTTTGCCTTCAAAAGCGCCACCCCTGGGATCAGTATACAACCCTATCAATTACCTGCTGGTGATATCAAAGAAGATGAGTTTGTTGGTCGTACAGAGGTTTATCATTATAACTTTACTATTGATCTAACTCTGTCAGGAAAAAGCACTGATGGAAAATTTAAGCTGATCGCCAAATATCAGGGTTGTGCGGATAAAGGTATTTGCTATCCACCGATAACTAAAACGGTTGATGTAAGCCTGGGTGATGGCATTAGCGATACAGAACGCTCTGTTATACCAGTGGCCTCAGCGCCAGAAAAAAGTAATTTATCCAGAAGTATGTCTGACATACCTCGTATGGACTCGATGCCAGAAGTGTCAGATGAACAAAGCGTGATGGCAATATTGGCCGGTGGCAGTATCATCTCCACGATCATTGCCTTCTTTTTGTTTGGTCTTGCGTTATCAATGACGCCCTGTGTGTTTCCCATGATCCCTATCCTGTCCGGGATCATTGTTGGCCAGGGCGCGGGCATCACACGCAAAAAGGCCTTCATGCTTTCGGTGGCATATGTTCTTGGTATGACTATCATGTACACGTTTGCCGGGATGCTTGCCGGGCTGACCGGGGAGTTATTGTCGTCGGCGTTCCAGAATACCTGGGTACTCGCCGCCTCAGCACTGGTATTTGTGTTGCTGTCATTTTCCATGTTTGGTTTTTATGATATTCAATTGCCTGCCGGGCTACAGACTAAACTGACTGAAAAATCCAGTAAGATACCCGGTGGAGCCTATAGCGGTGTCTTCGTCATGGGTGCGCTATCGGCGTTGATCATTGGCCCCTGTGTGGCAGCCCCTCTCTCCGGCGCATTGCTGTATATAGGTCAGAGTGGAGACTTTGTGCTGGGTGGTGTTGCACTATTTGTGATGTCGTTGGGTATGGGTGTGCCGCTATTATTAATCGGCGCATCCGCAGGCAGCTTGCTGCCGAAGGCCGGCACCTGGATGAATGCCGTGAAGGCCGTGTTTGGTGTGCTGATGCTGGGGGTCGCAATATGGCTGCTTGAACGCATACTGCCGGTCGCCATCACCATGGCATTGTGGGCTGCACTATTAATAGTTTCAGCGATCTATATGCGTGCCTTTGATTCTTTGTCTGATACTGCCTCCGGCTGGCAAAAATTCTGGAAAGGAACAGGCATCATCCTTATGCTCTATGGGTTCGCACTATTTATCGGTTCGTTGACTGGCGCTACAGATATCTTTAATCCGCTGGAAAAAATTTCTGGAACTAATCAGTATGTCAGTACGCCGGGTCAGTATGTCAGTACGCCGGGTGGTGATGCAGACTCAGGGGTAGGATTGAGGTTTGAAAATGTCAAGGGCCTGCCGGCTCTTGAAGCAGCGGTTAGCAGGGCGGTGAACGAAGGCAAGCCGGTCTTTGTTGATTTCTTTGCAGACTGGTGCGTGGAATGCGTGCGCATGGAAAACACCACATTCAAATCACCTACAGTCATCAATGCGCTTTCGGGATATAGTCTCTTGCGGCTTGATCTGACAGCAAATGATGAGGCAGACAAGGCGGTATTAAAGAAATTCAATCTGTTTGGCCCACCCGCTTTGTTATTCTTCGGACTGGATGGACAGGAAATACAAAGCCTGCGTGTTATTGGCTATCAGAATGGGGTTGAGTTCACGGAAACTATTAAAAAAGCCACAAAAGCAGCTAGCGTAAAGTGACTACAATAATTGGCTGTTTGCCGGGCTGGCATTACTGGCAGATATTGCGGCATCTTTCTATATAACAAGGTCTTTGATGATGTCCCTGGGTAACCGTCCCGGCGCCCTGCCCTACAGTGTATTGTTTGGCCGAAATGGCAACGCCGTTTACTTAAAATCAGGTGAATTCAGTCGCCAGGAACTGGAAAAAATGATAGAAAATCATCTGTAATCGGTCGCAACTTTGCTGTTAAAATCACCCTAACTCCATTAATTTTACATCTAACTGGACAATTTCCCGGTGATTAGGCAACATATTGGGAATACACCCTGTTATTGGTCTGAAACACTCCTGCACGATGACTAAAATACTTATATTACATGGACCAAACCTGAATATGCTGGGAGAACGTGAGCCTGAGCATTATGGTTCGGCGACACTGGCCAGTATTAATTCTGATTGTCAGATGCTTGCCGATAAAAATGGTGTTGAACTGGAGTTTATGCAAAGCAATGCCGAACATGAGCTGGTTGACAGGATTCAACATGCGATCGAGTGTGATTTTATTATTATTAATCCAGCAGCATTCACCCATACCAGCGTTGCGATACGTGATGCACTGGCAGCAGTTGCCGTTCCCTTTATTGAAATTCATCTTTCCAATGTGCATGCGCGTGAACCCTTTCGCCAAAAATCCCTGTTGTCGGATCTGGCGAAGGGCGTGATCTCCGGGCTGGGTCCGGCTGGATACACCCTGGCCTTGCGCGCTGCAATCGATATAACTCTGACATCCAAAGGTTAAGGAACCTCTGATCAATTCATGAACTCGTATCTTACGCCTAAAATATCCAGTTTTTTCGTTGCAAACCTTCGCAATAGCCAGCTATTACGTGCGATTTGCGCCTCA
>VAOU01008743.1_pt1 | contig 17120 bp, 16 predicted proteins | sample 3393871 | NCBI WGS metagenome assembly VAOU01 (sample SAMN08290440, study PRJNA428436) | hydrothermal vent metagenome | isolation source: Deep-sea hydrothermal vent chimney | place: Atlantic Ocean: South-mid Altantic Ridge | depth 1820 m m
CTGAACACTGAACACTGAACACTGAACACTGAACACTGAAGTCAATAAAACAACGAACTAACCGATTCTTTGTTATATATCCGGCGCATGGTTTCAGCCAGTAGCTCGGCGATACTCAGCTGGCGGATTTTGCTGCAGGCTGCCGCGTCCTCTGAAAGTGGTACGGTATTGGTGACGACCAGCTCATCCAGTTCGGAACTGGTGATGCGTTCGACAGCGGGGCCGGACAGGATGGGATGGGTACAACAGGCAGAAACCCGACTGGCGCCGCGTTTTTTCAGTGCCGCGGCTGCCTCACAGAGGGTATTCGCGGTATCAACCAGGTCGTCAATGATGACGCAGTTTCTGTCTTCTACATCACCGATAATGTTCATTACCTTGGCGACATTGGCTTTCGGGCGGCGCTTGTCAATAATGGCAAGGTCTGCCTCCAGTGGCTTGGCCAGTGCGCGGGCACGGACTACGCCGCCGACATCGGGTGAGACCACCATCAGGCTGTCATCGCTGTGGCGCCAGACGTCACCAAGCAGTACCGGCAGGGCGTAGATATTATCGGTTGGGATATCGAAAAAGCCAACAATCTGGTCTGCATGGATATCTACGGTTAATACATGGTTGGCACCAGCCCGGGAGATCATATCAGCCACCAGGCGTGCAGAAATTGGCGTGCGCTGTGAGCGGGGCCGTCGATCCTGTCGTGCATAACCGAGATAGGGAATAGTTGCAGTGATACGGCCGGCTGCGGAGCGTTTGCAGGCATCGATCAACAGCAGTAATTCCATCAGATTATCGTTACTGGGTGGACAGACCGACTGTAAAATGAAAACATCCCGGCCACGCACATTGTCCAGTATCTCAATCTGGATTTCACCGTCACTGAAGGTATCAACTATGGCCTTACCCAGACGCACATCCAGGAATTGGCAGACTTCTTTGCTGAGTTCGGGGTTACCCGAACCTGAAAGGATTATCATGTCATCGTTTGGCAAAAGTCTGCTCCCATTTAATGATGGCTGGGGTGACAGGATTCGAACCTGTGCATGCTGGAATCAAAATCCAGTGCCTTACCGCTTGGCTACACCCCATTCGTAAAGCTGAAATAAAGGGGTCGGAGTCGAAGTGCGACTCCGACCCCTTTATTTCAGCGGGCTGGTATTCAAACCCCGCGTAACAAAGCATTGCCAGCTGGCAGGGGCCTGTTGTGCAATTTTTTTCGCATTGTCGGGTGATTCTATAGTAATAAATACACCCGCGCCGGTTCCTGTCATCCGTACCCTGGCGAATTGCTGCAGCCAGTTCATGGCCTTATCTACGTCGGGATATTCCCGTCTGACCACCGCTTCGAGATCATTATGTCCTTGCCCTTCAAGAAAGTCGGTTATTCTGATTGGCGAGCTATCGCGTGTCAATGCGGGATGACTGAAAATTTTCGCAGTAGAGACGTGTACCGGCGGTACAATCAGTAGGTAAAGATCTTCAGCTGGAGTTATCGAAGTCAGTATATCGCCAGTTCCTTCGGCCCATGCCGCATGACCATGAACAAAAACCGCCACATCAGCCCCGAGTGTCTGGCCTATGTCGGCTAATGTATCCTTCGATAAATTGAGACCCCACAGGCGGTTCAAGCCACAAAGAACCGTGGCCGCATCCGAACTGCCGCCACCCAGTCCGGCGCCCATCGGAATATTTTTTTCAATACTGATATCAACCCCGGCTGTAACCCCGGCATATTCAGCGAGGCGATGTGCCGCCTTGACCATCAGGTCATCCCCTTCCGCCACATCAGCCCATCGGGTCAGACGCCGAATTTGTTTATCCGGGCGGGCAGAAAGAGTAATTTCATCCTGCAAATCAAGGAACTGAAATACTGTCTGTAATTCATGATAGCCATCAGCACGACGCCCTGTGACATGCAGGAACAGGTTTAGTTTGGCTGGGGCGGGGAGGGTTAGCATTGGTCAGTTTCAAGTTTCAGGTTTTTGATTTTGTGGGAGGCGCGCCCTCGCGGCGAAAAGGTCTTGCATCATTTCTTTATTAAACATTCGCCGCGAGGGCGCGCCTCCCACATCCATTCCATAATCATGAGTCTTCAGTCATTTGTCTTGAAACTTGAAACTTGAAACTTGAAACTTCATTCCATCACCCAGTCCTTAACTATAACTTTGATCTGAATATACCGCTCATCCTCACGGCTGGCTACTGTTTCTATCACAATCGAGGCCGGCAGTTCGTGGCCACTGAACAGGGTGTATTTATCCAGTGATACTTTCCAGCCGGCCTGCTGGACGCTAATCAAGCGATGTTCAGCATCTTCGGTAGACTTAGCCTTGCTACCAGGTTCGGTCAGGCCCAGCAGCCACCAGCGCAGGCCGGAGACAGGGATTTGCCAGCCGGTGACGCGATAGATCAGTTCACCGGCATCCTGCCCATGCCAGACCCTGCCTTTGTTGTCCTCTATAGAGACCCCTGCAGAATCCTGTTGCAGCAGTACCAGACCACCACCAAGTGGGCCTAGCAGGCGTAGATTACGTTGTTCGGGTGTTTCAATCCATATCAGAGAAGCGCTGCCGCTTCGGCCCATACCGCGCAGGCCAATACGCGCGTGCATTTTCCATCGGTCGATTTTAGTCAGAGCAGATTGCTTTGACTGCCAGTCGGGGGGTGTCTCTTTCTTAACAGGTTTGCTGGCGCAGGCACCTAACAACAAAACAGCAGCCGAAAGAAACAGGACGATGGTAAATTTAGATTTTAGTTTCAAGTTTCAAAGGCGATTAAGCACAGACACAGAGTTACACAGAGGGGTTTTTACACAGAGGGTTTTGTATTAGCCAAAAAATTCGCAGAGGTAGACACCTAAAAAATCCTGTACAAGACAATATCAATCTCTGTTTACTCTCTCTGGTTAAGGTTTTTGATTTTTTATCTTTCTCATTAATTTTTCCCCGTAAACCCTGATACATAAAACGTCAACCATTTTTTCACCTTTCACCCTTCACCTTTTACCGCTCCTACTTCCCCTTCAGTTTTTTCCCTACCATCTGCAACTTCTCATTCTCCGGGAAATCCTTATTCGCTTTTGTCCAGACCCTTCTCGCTTCACGTGTCTTACCTGCATCTTGCAGCACTTCAACAAGGTGGGAGGCGATCTCTGAGTCATTTCGTTTAGCCAGTGCTTTGCGCAGATAGTCTTCGGCTACACCGTAATTACCCATCCGGTACTCGACCCAGCCCATACTGTCGAGGATAAACGGGTCGCCAGGTTTTAGTTTCAGTGCCGCCCTGATGAGTGAATAGGCTTCTTTATAACGATCCGTCAGGTCTGCCAGGGTAAAACCATAGGCATTCAGGGCCTGCGCATGGTCGGGGTCAATTTTAAGTAGATGTTTTAAATCTCTTTCCAGACCAGCAATATCTCCCCGGCGTGCAGCAATCATGGCTCTGGCATAAAGCAGACGTATGTCATCCGGGCTATCGGCAAGGGCGGTATTGATGACCTGCAGCGCTTCATCCTCTCGTCCGGCCTCTAGTAGCAGGTCGTGCTGGATCAGAATGATATCTACCTGCTGGATGGGGCTTACGGCGTGTATGGCTTCAAGTTCACGCATTGCCGCATCGACACCGTCTCGCTGCAAAATAACATCAACCAGGCGTAGCCGCGCTTTAAACAGCTGCCCTTTCTCAGTAACAGAGCGGTACCACTGAATAGCATCATCAAGTTTTTTCTGCTGTGCTGCGATATCGCCGAGATAGAGTCGGGCCAGATTATTATTCGGTTGCAGCAGCAGTACCTTTTCCAGGTACATCGTTGCATCGTCCAGTTTTTTGTTATTAATCCGTATCAGTGCCAGCGCCATCGGTGCAATGATGGATGTTTCATCCTGTTTATGTATTATCAGGTATTCCTTTTCTGCCTGTTTAAGCTTGTTAGTCTCCAGATAGTGTCTGGCCAGTGCCGTGCGAAGCAAAATGGCTGTGGGATGCTTTTTCAGAAAGCTGCTGGCAAAATGCTCTGCTTCGCTGGTTTTTTTATTGAGCAGGAACAACCCGAACTTAAACGTAGCGGCGTTGCTATTGTCCGGGTCGAGTAACAGGGTACGGTCAATGGCAGTGGCCGCAATACCATATTCTTTGAGCTTGCTGGCGACACTGGCAAGGGCCAGCGCTACATCGGCTGAGTCGGGGTATTCAGTTGCCAGCTTTTCGATTAATTCCAGAGCCTGTTTCTGGCTGCTGTAACGAACCAGAGTACCACTTATTTGTTTCAGTAGCAGACTGCGGTTTTTTTCGTCTGCTAAAGCCAGAGCTTTGCTATAATGTGCTAAAGCTCGTTCTGGCTGTTTTTCAACAACTAGAAGATTACCCATGGTCTGGTGGACATCGAGGTCGTCCGGTACCAGCTCCAGCCACAGTCTGGCCATTTGAACTGCAGTGCCATACTGAGACAAAACAACAGCCTGGCGGGTTGCCTGAGCAGCCAGTCGGGGGTCGCGTGTTTCAACCGCTGTATCGACCAGGGTCGCCAGCGCAAGGTCATTGCTGTTCCGCTGGCGGGCAATGTCGGACAGCAATAGTTTGTACATCAGCCCGGCAGTGAGTTCGACATTTGGCAGGTTCTGCAGTTTGGGTTCTGTATTGGTTTTTGCCTGAACGGGCCCTTTTGCCGTTGTGTCAGCTGTGTTATTTTTGATGGAACTGCCGGCACAGGAGGCAAGTGCAGCAGAGACAAGTACTAGCGAGGCAAGCAATGTAAACGATGATACGGCTTGACAGATTCTTCTTACAAGAGACAATGTTCGGTTCTTTCCTGGATATGTAGGCACTTCACTTGACATCATGCACCTGTTCAACTTTGGCATCAACCACAAAACTGCACCGCTAGAACTTCGCGAGCAGACTGCTTTCGCCCCCGATTCTCTGGTGATCGCGTTAGCAGATATCACCGATGCCGGTGGAGCGCGTGAGGCCACGATACTTTCAACCTGTAATCGTACCGAAATTTACTGCAGTCATGAACAGGCAAATGAAAATAGTCTGGTTGAATGGTTCTGTGATTACCACCGGCTTAACGCCGATGATATCGAGCCTTATCTGTATCGCAACCCGGGCGATGAAGCCGTACGACACGCCTTCCGGGTCGCCAGTGGGCTCGATTCCATGGTGCTTGGTGAGCCGCAGATTCTCGGTCAGATGAAAGAGGCCTTTGCTACAGCACACAAGACAGGCGTTACCGGCAAGTTGCTAAACCAGTTGTTTCAGCATACCTTTTCCGTTGCCAAACAAGTACGCACAGATACCCAGATTGGTGCCAGTGCTGTGTCTGTGGCTTATGCTGCGGTCAAACTAGCGAAGCAGATTTTTACCGACCTGTCACAGAAAACAGTGTTATTGATCGGCGCCGGTGAAACCATCGAATTGACGGCACAACATTTGTCGCAGCAGCAGGTCGCACATATCATTGTTTCCAACCGTACCGTTGAGCGGGCACAGAAACTGGCTGAGCTGGTAGGTGGTGAAGCCATCGCCCTGGCCGAATTACCTACACGTCTGCACGATGCAGATATCGTCATCTCATCGACTGCCAGTCAGCTACCTATACTCGGCAAGGGTGCAGTTGAGCAGGCACTTAAAAAACGCCGCCACCGGCCAATCTTCATGGTCGACCTCGCCGTCCCCCGGGATATCGAGGCAGAAGTCAGCGAGCTGAGTGACGTTTTTCTGTATACCGTTGATGATCTGCAAAATGTGATAGATGAGAATCTTCAGTCGCGCCGTGAAGCAGCGGAGGAAGCCGAAAAAATTATTGATCTGCAGGTAGTCAACTTCGTCGACTGGCTGAAGTCACTCGATGCCGTACCGATGATACGTGCGCTAAGGGAAAATGCCGACCAGCTGCGCCAGGCCGAACTGGAAAAAGCCCTGAAATTACTGGCCAGCGGCGAGAACCCCGAAGCTGTCATGGAGTCACTTGCTAGATCATTAACCAACAAATATACCCACAATCCGACAGCCGCGCTGAAAAAAGCCGGTCTTGATGCGGACAAGGCAGTTATTGAGGCGGCTCGGCGGCTTTTCGGTTTGAAAGTTTAAAACTCAGTTTCAAGTTTCAAGTTTCAAGTTTCAGGATAAGGGCCGCCGCAATTAAAATAACTTATCCAGATTCTTTTGACTTGAAACTTGAAACTTGAAACCTGAAACTATTTATCAATGAAACCCTCAATAACCAGCAAACTCGACCATCTAAGCCAGCGCCTGGAAGAAATCCATGCCATGCTGGCCGATCCCGCCGTAGCAGCTGATCAAAATCAGTTCCGCCAATTATCGGTAGAGATGTCGGAACTATCACCAGTGGTAGAGCGATATCATCAATGGCAGCAAAGCAAAACAGATCTCGATGCAGCACTCCAGATGCTTGATGATGAAGACCGCGAGATGCGTGAAATGGCGGCGGAAGAGGTCAGCGGGCTGGAACAGTCTATGGAGCAACATCAGGAGGCGATACGTATACTGCTGATGCCCAAAGACCCCAATGACGAGCGCAACGTATTTCTTGAAATTCGAGCGGGTACAGGTGGCGATGAAGCCGCATTGTTTGCCGGTGATCTGTTCCGTATGTACAGTATTTATGCTGAGAAGAAACGATGGAAACTCGAGGTATTAAGCCACAGTGACGGGGAACACGGGGGCTACAAAGAGATCATTGCCCGTATCAGCGGGCTGCGTGTTTATTCCCGTCTTAAATTTGAGTCTGGTGCTCACCGCGTGCAGCGCGTACCGCAGACTGAAACCCAGGGTCGTGTACATACATCGGCCTGTACTGTTGCCGTCATGCCGGAAGCAGACGAGGTGGATGAGATAGATATTGATGCCGGCGACCTGCGCATCGATACCTACCGCGCATCCGGCTCAGGCGGTCAGCACGTCAACAAGACCGATTCAGCTGTACGTATCACCCATTTGCCTACCGGTATGGTAGTCGAATGTCAGGATGAACGCTCCCAACACAAAAACAAGGCCCGCGCGATGAGCGTGCTGCAGTCAAGATTGCTGGATCAGATCCAGAGCGCACAGCAGGCTGAACAGGCTGAAACACGAAAATCTCTGGTCGGCAGTGGCGATAGATCAGAACGTATCCGCACCTACAACTTCTCGCAGGGCAGGGTAACCGACCATCGCATCAACCTGACGCTCTACAAGCTAAATGAACTGATGGCCGGTAATCTGGATATGATCATCGAGCCACTGGTAACTGAACATCAGGCGGATTTGCTGGCGAATCAAAGATGAAAGTTTCAAGTTCCAGGTTCCTTAATTGTAGGTGCGAATTCATTCGCACAGATATTGTCCGAATGAATTCGGACCTACAATGTAGCCACTGCAGCCGCTCTTGATGTCGGCCTTTACACATAAAATTACTTAATCCAAAACTTCTCATCCGATGCGAATTATCGACCTCCTTTCCCAGGCTCGAACAAGCCTGAATAGCCAGGACCCCGCACAGGAAGCAGAATATCTGATAGAAGCTATCTGCGGCATAAGTCGCAGTCATCAACTCATTCATCCCGATGAAGAGCTATCAGAAAAGCAGTGTCAGCAATTTGACTCTGCAATAAAACGTAGAATAGCAGGCGAACCGCTCGCTTACATCACCGGCAGCCGTGGCTTCTGGGACATGGACCTGCAGGTAACCCCCGATGTACTGATTCCTCGACCGGATACCGAATGCCTGGTCGAGCAGGCGCTACAGCGGATACCGGCAGATGCCAGGTGGCAGATTGTCGATCTGGGGACGGGCAGCGGTGCCATTGCCCTTGTCCTCGCAAGGGAGCGCCCACTGTGTGACATTACCGCCACGGACCTGTCAATGGCTGCCCTGGTCATCGCAAAGGAAAACGCTCGTTTACAGGACGTCAAAAATATCAGTTTTGCTGCCGGCTCGTGGTTCCAGCCAATAAAAAACAGGTTATTTGAAATGATCATCTGCAATCCTCCATATATTCCTGTGGATGACCCCCATCTGAAACAGAGCGACCTGCCTGCTGAACCAGATCATGCACTGATTTCAGGGGGTGATGGGCTGGATGCTATCCGGAAGATCATCTCCGACAGCGTGTTGCATTTGAAGCCCGGTGCCTTTTTGTTACTGGAGCATGGTTACGATCAGGCAATAAAGGTGACCGAACTGCTATGTAACGAGGGTTTTAAAGAGATATTCACCGAAAAAGATTATGGTGGTAACGATCGGGTAACTGGGGGGAGAAATTCAGATGAAAGATGAAGGATGAAAGAAAAACCGATACGATTATTGATAATCCTTAATCAACGACAGGCGCCTCCAAACCATTCCACAGTTTCCCAAAATGTCCACCAAAAAATACTGCTACGATACAAAATACTTTGTCCTGTACAGGGGTTCTCTATAGCGTATATGATATACCATAAGAATATGTTAATATTCTTATGGTACGATGACGCGAAGTGAACAAATAAGGAACTGTTCCTTGAAGGAGAGTTTTATGTCATTGATTTTAAACGCCCTGGTTGTCGTTATGGTTGTTTATGTTGCAAAGTACACCCGTATTCGTATCACTAACAACGGATCGGGTGGGCTTGAATTATTCAAGAATTTTGGTGATAAGCCGATCTAGCGTATCACTACCCGTCCATGCTCGGAGCCAGAACCTCATAGCATCTAACCTTCTGTACCTGTGAACACGCCGGGTACAGACTCTGGCTTCGGGCATCTTTTTACGTTGTGTGTAGGAGGCCCCCTAACTATAGCGTTTTTAATTATCCATAAATAAGCCCCGGCAACCAGGTCGCCAGCTCCGGCCAGTAAGCTAGCAGAAGCAGCATCAGTAATTGAATCGCTATAAATGGCATTACACCGCGATAGATTTGTCCGGTAGTCACCGACTTTGGTGCCACACCACGCAGATAGAACAGGGCAAAGCCGAAGGGTGGCGTCAGGAAAGATGTTTGTAGATTTATGGCGATCATGATTCCCAGCCAAACTGGGTCTATGCCCATGCTGAGTAATATCGGGCCGACGATGGGTACCACGACGAAGGTAATTTCGATGAAGTCGAGAATAAAGCCGAGCAGGAACATGACCAGCATCACCACGACCATGGAACCGACCACACCACCCGGTAAGTTGTCTAACAGTTCTGCGATGAGATCGTCCCCACCGTAACCGCGAAAAACCAGTGAGAACAGGGAGGCACCGATGAGAATCATGAATACCATGCTAGTGACTCTCAGTGTTGACCTGGCGACTTCCTGTAGTATTTTAATAGTGCAGCTTTTTCTTGCCAGGGCGAGCAGCATGGCACCGACTGCGCCGACCGACGCCGCTTCTGTGGGGGTGGCGAGTCCACCCAGTATCGAGCCGAGCACCGAGACGATGAGTAGCAGTGGCGGCAACAGGGCAGACAGTAGTGCTGCCCATGAATTGTTATCATCTCTGCTGTCCTCCGGTGCTGGCATAGTTTGTGGCCGCAGCCATGCCATCGTCAAAAGATAAATGATATACATAACGACCAGAATCAGGCCGGGTATAATTGCCCCGGCGAACAGATCACCGACGGAAACCGTGTCCGGGGAGAAGATGCCCATATCAAGTTGTGCCTGTTGAAAGGCAGATGACAGCACATCGCCCAACAGCACCAGAATGATTGATGGCGGGATGATTTGCCCGAGAGTACCGGAGGCGCAAATCGTGCCGCAGGCTATCGCAGGGTCATAGTTACGCTTCAACATGGTCGGTAGAGCCATCATGCCCATGGTCACTACGGTAGCACCGACGATACCGGTGCTGGCTGCCATCAGCATGCCGACCAGAACAACCGAGATACCCAGCCCGCCGCGCAACTTACCGAACAGTGCCGTCATGGCATCAAGTAATTCTTCGGCTACCCGCGAACGCTCAAGCATGGCACCCATAAATACAAACAGGGGCACTGCAATCAGTGTCTCGTTAGTCATGATGCCGAATAAACGGCTGGGCATGGCGGCCAGGAAGGTACTGTCGAAGCCACCGGTCATACTGCCAATCAGGGAAAAAATCAGCGCACTACCTGCCAGAGCAAAGGCAACAGGGTAACCGGACATCAGGATAAGTCCTGCGACCAGAAACATGAACAGGGGCATTAATTCAGTCATTTTTAAAAGAATTATTTTGGGGAGGATTACGCAGTAGTCGAATATATGTTGTAGGCGCGTCGCACGGCGCGATTAGACTGAAGCGTGCATAAAAACAATCGCGCCGAGCGACGCGCCTACAAAATTATTGAGATCCCCTGGACTAGTGGTCATTTCGGCATTTCCCGCCCACTCAATAGAAGGATGCTGCGCAAAGCCTGCGCGATGCCCTGCAGCATCACCAGACCTGCCATAACCGGTATAGTCGTTTTCAGCAGGAACACAGCAGGCAGTCCACCAGCATCTCGGGAGCCTTCCAGCAATGACCAGGACAGGCTGACGTAGTTCCAGGAAATTACAATGATAAACAGGCAGAAGGGAACTAGCAGCAGCAGGGCGCCTGACAGGTCAACCCAGGCCTTACCACGGGCGCTCATTTTTTCGTAGAAAATGTCGACACGGACATGACCGTTTTGTTTCAGGGTATAGGCAGCACCCAGCATAAAAACAGTTGCGTGCAGATAGACGACAGACTCCTGCATAGCGATCCAGCCGATACTGAAAGCGTAGCGAAGGACCACAATCAGAAAGGTGATTAGCACCATCGCCAGCGTCAACCAGGCGATACTGCGGCCAGTCACATCATTGATGCGATCAATTATCTGGATAATCTTTTGCATTTTCGGCTAAGGTTTTTTTACTTCGCAGGACCAGGACGCGACAGCGACTTCACTGCCATCGCGAGTCAGAAACCAGCGTGTGCCCTGCTTCATTTTTGTCGAGACCTTGTCCTTGTTCTTCCAGTAGGCAGGCAGGATCGTCGCAGGAGGACAGTTTTTTGCCGAATAGACGCTGCAGTTTTTAAAGGCAAGGACGGCTACTTTATAGACATGATAGGTATAGGGCGTGTTGTGACAGCCCGGGTTGTCGCCCTTACCAAAAAGCATATATTTTTCTGAATGGCCGTCACGGGTCATTTTGTACAGGCGAATTTCAGGTTCACGGGCAAAGGCTAAGAAAGAGACACTCGCCAGGGATAAAGAGACAATTAAAAGAAGTAGAATTTTGTTCATTTAATCAATTGGGAATAAGCCGCAACGTAAACTAAAGGAATTAAAGGGGTCGGAGTCTAAAATGAAAGGGGTCGGAGTCGCACTTAGACTCCGACCCCTTTAATTCTAAGCGCGACTCCGACCCCTTTAATTTTTAATGAAATATCGATTTATAACTACAGTAAATCGCCAGTATCGATACTGGTATCAATATCAGAAAACCCAGTAATATCGGAATAGCAGCTACGATGCCAAGCAGCAAATAGACAAGGCCGAAAACCAGTAGTGGCAGAATGTTTTTAAAGCTAGCTGAGTAACTTGCCTTAATTGATTCAATCGGCGACACATTGTCGAGCATAATCAGCGGTGTGGCATATATAAAACCCAGCATGATAGTCAGTACGACAAGGAAGACCAGTAGCATTGATAATCCCATGCCCGAAGTGATCATCGCCGCAGGATCAACATTACCCGTCTGACTTGCAGTCATCATTAAGGTTCCGCCAACCAATGAAAACATGATGAATATAAAAAGAACCTGCACTAGCAGATATATTCCACCCAGAATAAGCAGCTTGTTCATACGCTCCTTATCTCTGAAACCCTGAAACAAATAGCCGATTTCAATCTTGTTGCCATTATCCATCTCAGAGGCTGCGTACATAAAGCCACCCATCAGGGCCGGGGAAATAATCATCAAAGCCAGTGACCCTATAAAGGGTATAAAACTCAATACAATAGATAAGCCGACAAGTATCAGGAACATAATAAACCAGGTTCCAAAGTCCTGTTTAAACAGATCCCATCCACACTTAAACCATCTCGCACCCTGCTCTGCACTTACGCTATTTACCTGCATAATTTTCTCCTTTGTCTGTATCAAAATGAGGATCTATTTTTTTATCTTTTTTTAAAACGTAAAACATTCTGTTCACCAACGAAACAAAACCCAGTTTGGTGGTGGAGCCGCGGGTCCCATCAATTCACTGACCTGCTCATCCATCCGTCCATCACCATTACGATCAATAAGATAGTAAGGAGGAAATCCTTTCTGCTGAATTTTCACCATATAGACTTTTCCGTTCAGGCTATATTCCTTGAAGGTCATATCTCCTTCAGTAATAATTTTGATTTCGGCACCCCCGGGATCGAATCCTTCAGGCTCATCGGCCACATTTTCCTGTGATCGGCTAGTTGGTGTAGCCTCTTCAGGGTGCTTTATATTCTGGGCGACAGCAATAGGTGGAAAAAAAAGAAATGTGAAAATCAGGAGCTTATGCATTGTTATGTCCTTGCAGGAAGGTTTTCTGATATTACACTACCATCATCCTTGCAACGCAAGACGGAAAGGTAATACATCATAAGTTTCAAGTTTCAAGTTTCAAGTTCCAGGCCCCCCTCTCACAAAAAACCAAAGAATATTCCCTTTCCCTTGAAACCTGAAACTTAGTTTACAAATTTAACTGCAATTCTGCTTCTTCTTCCGTGGGTTCAAAGCGGCGATGTTGGTAATAGCAGAATATCGCTTCTACCACCTCGTCCGGATCATCGATAATTTGAATCAGGTTCAGATCAGATTCGGAGATGGTGCCTGCCTTTACCAGTGTGTTGCTAAACCAGTCTACGAGACCGGACCAGAAACCGGAATCGACAAGAATTATGGGGATGCGGCGCGACTTGCCGGTTTGTACCAGGGTCAGGATCTCTGCGAATTCATCCAGCGTACCGAATCCACCGGGCATCACTACATAGGCAGTGGCAAATTTGACGAACATGACCTTGCGCGAGAAAAAGTGCCGGAACGTCAGTTCAATGTCCTGATAGGGGTTGGGGTTCTGCTCATGAGGCAGTTCGATATTCAGGCCAATGCTTGGTGACTTACCAGCGAAAGCGCCCTTATTGGCCGCCTCCATGATGCCTGGTCCGCCGCCGCTGACTACAGAGAAACCCGAATTTGACAGCTTCAGTGCAATTTCTTCAGTTAGCTTGCTGGACGGGTGCTCGGGGTTGAATCGGGCGGAGCCGAAGATGCTGACAGAGGGATGGATTTCTGCCAGTTTTTCATAGCCCTCAACAAACTCGGCCATGACCTGAAAGACCTTCCATGACTGGCGGGAAAGTTTACGCGTCGACGTGCGGGGCAGTTTGGTGACCTGTGGGCTGTTTGTTCTTTTTGTCATGGTTAGAGTTTTAGCATGACCAGTGAGGTTTTAATAGTTCCAGGTTCCAGGTTCCAGGTTCCAGGTCAGGTTCAATGGGGAAAGGTAGTTGTCTTTTGAGGGAGTAGTCAATTCAACAACTGAGATAATTTTTCACATATACTACCTGGATACTTAAACCTGAAACTAAAAAAACATATGCCTAACCCCCCCATCATCCTCGTCGACGGTTCTTCCTATCTCTACCGCGCATTCCACGCCATGCCCGGGCTGAATAATTCTGAAGGTCAGCCTACCGGAGCCATCTACGGTGTGATTAATATGACGCGCAGTCTTCTGAAGCAGTATCAGCCTGAATATATCGCCATGGTATTTGATGCCAAAGGCAAAACATTTCGTAATGACCTGTACGAAGAGTACAAGGCCAACCGCCCGCCGATGCCGGATGAGCTGCGCAGCCAGGTACCTTTTCTATATGAAATTATTGAGGCTATGGGCCTTCCCCTGCTGGTGATTGAAGGCGTCGAGGCAGATGATGTGATCGGTACACTGGCGGCGCAGGCGGTGGAGAACTCGGTTGAGGTGCTGATATCAACAGGCGACAAGGATATGGCGCAGCTGGTCAATGAGCATGTCACGCTGGTCAATACTATGGATAACAGGGTGATGGATGTTGATGGTGTTAAGGCACGCTTTGGCGTGTCTGCAGACAGGTTTATTGATTATCTGACGCTGGTGGGGGATCCTGCTGACAATATTCCCGGTGTGCCCAAGATTGGACCAAAAACAGCAGTTAAGCTGCTTGAAGAGTTTGGCGACCTCGATACATTGATGCAACGTGCCGATGAGGTCAAAGGGAAGCTGGGTGAGAATTTACGTGATTCACTGGAATTTCTGCCACTGTCGCGTGACCTGGTCACCATACGTTGCCAGCTTGATCTGCCGCTCAAGCTGGATGAATTAAAGATTAAACAGGCCGATGAATCACGCCTTAAAGATCTCTATATGCAGCTACAGTTTAAGGCCTGGTTGACGGAACTGGGTGGTGCCAATGATCAGGTGAGTGCTGAAGCAGAGTACGATACGGTACTGGATCAGTCATCACTGGACGACTGGTTAAATAAAATATATCACCGAGGTATCTTTGCCTTCGATACCGAGACCACGGACCTGGATGCCATGCAGGCCGATATCGTTGGCCTGTCTTTTGCCGTCGAGCCGGGCAAGGCAGCTTACGTCCCGCTGAGCCATGATTACCCCGGTGCACCGGAGCAACTTGATCGCGGGCAGGTGCTGCAGCAGATGAAGCCACTGCTGGAAAATGAAGAGATCAAAAAAATTGGCCAGAACCTCAAATATGACATGAAGGTACTGGCCAACTATGCAATTGCTCTTAATGGTGTCGAACACGACACCATGCTGGAATCCTACGTGCTGGACAGCACGTCCTCCCGGCATGATATGGACACCCTGGCAATGAAGCATCTGGGGCATAAAACCATTCGTTTTGAAGACATTGCCGGCACGGGCAAGAAGCAGCTTAAATTTAATGATATTGCACTGGAGCAAGCCTCACCCTATGCCGCTGAAGATGCGGACATCACATTGCGCCTACACGAGCACCTGTGGCCGGCGCTGGAAAAGCGCGAAAAACTGATGTCTATTTATCGCGACATTGAAATACCGTTACTGACGATACTGGCCAGGGTGGAGCGAAACGGTGTCCGCATTGACGCGGGGATGCTAAAACGTCAAAGCTCGGAATTGGCGCTGGGCATAGTGGACCTGGAACGGCAGGCCCACGAAGCGGCAGGTCAGGAGTTCAACCTGGGCTCGCCGGCGCAGTTGCAGGATATTTTGTTTAACAAACTGGGTCTACCGGTTATTAAAAAGACGCCCAAAGGCCAGCCTTCGACGGCGGAGGCCGTGCTGCAGGAACTGGCACCGGATTATGACCTGCCACGTCTTATCCTCGAATATCGCTCAATGAGTAAGCTGCGTTCTACATACACCGATAAATTGCCGCAGATGATAAATCCCAGGACCGGACGTGTACACACCTCGTATCACCAGGCCGTTGCGGCAACCGGGCGCTTATCATCATCGGATCCTAATCTACAGAATATTCCTGTCAGGTCGAAAGAGGGCAGGCGTATACGGCAGGCCTTTATTCCAGATGACGGCTTCCGCATGGTGTCGGCCGACTATTCACAGGTGGAACTACGGATTATGGCGCATTTATCCGGCGACGAAGGTCTGCTGAAGGCATTTTCTGAAGGTGCAGACATTCATAAGTCAACGGCCAGCGAGGTCTTTGCCACCCCGTTGGATGAAGTGACTACCGATCAGCGACGCTCGGCCAAGGCGATCAACTTCGGTCTGATATACGGTATGTCGGCCTTCGGCCTGGCACAGCAGCTAAACATTGAGCGCGGCGAAGCGCAGGAGTATATCGATCTGTATTTCGAGCGTTACCCCGGGGTAAAAACATACATGGATGAAACCCGTAAGCTGGCGCACGAACAGGGCTACGTAGAAACCGTTTATGGCCGCCGCCTCTATTTGCCTGAAATCAACTCCGGCAATGGTATGCGCCGGCAATATGCCGAGCGCACCGCTATCAATGCGCCGATGCAGGGGACAGCTGCTGACCTGATCAAGATGGCCATGATTTCAGTAGATAAATGGATTATGGGTGAAGCACAGGATGTAAGGATGATTATGCAGGTACATGACGAGCTGGTCTTTGAGGTGCCGGATGATCAGGTCGGCCATGCCAGTGAGAAAGTTCAAGAGCTTATGACAGGTGTTGCGGAATTACGTGTCCCATTGTTAGTGGACGTCGGGGTGGGGGCGAACTGGGATGAGGCGCATTAAGTTGTAGGTCCGAATTCATTCGGACAATACCTGTTCGAATGAATTCGCACCTACAGTTTTTTCCAAATTCTAACAAACATTGTACGGGAACTATTTGATAATAACGGTTGTCTGATTTTGTACATCGCTAGATGTGTTCCGCTTTTCCTCCCTGAGCGGATGGTTCTGGCAAAACAGAACCCCATTGACCTCAATCCTAATATACCCCTGGATTGAGGTTTTTTTTGTCGAGTTTGGTAGAAAAGTTCCAGGCTTCAAAAATCAAAAACTATTAATCGCAGAGAATGTAAAGTTTAAAACAACAAAAAATTTCTGCGAAACTCTGTGGTTAAAGATATTTTTGTTTGTTGTTGATTCTACTCCTGGAACCTGGAACCTGGGACTTGAAACCTTTATTTCCCTTCACCGGCTTTCAAGCCTGCTTCTGCTTTTCCTGTTCGGTTATTTCAGCCCTGATCTTGTCCATATCCAGTTGTTTTACTTTATCGATCAGTCCGTCGAGCTCGGGCCCGGCCATCATGCCTGGCTGTGAATAAAGGATGATTTTCTCACGGAAGATCATAAGCGTCGGGATAGAACGTATCTGAAATGATGACCCCAGTTCCTGCTCTTCCTCGGTGTTGACCTTGGCGAACACGATACCCTCATGTTTTTCGGAAACTTCCTCGTAGATCGGTGCGAAATTCTTGCACGGGCCGCACCACTCAGCCCAGAAGTCGATAATTACGATATCGTTATCGTTAACGGTATCGCTGAATGTTTCTTTTGTCAGATTAACTGCTGCCATGATTCTTTCCTAAATAAGTCATTGATAACTGTAGCTTAACAGCCATGCATTGAAAAAGGCGGTGATAAAGTCACATAAAGGCAGTTTCAAGTTTCAAGTTTCAAG
>VAOU01010074.1_pt1 | contig 17077 bp, 17 predicted proteins | sample 3393871 | NCBI WGS metagenome assembly VAOU01 (sample SAMN08290440, study PRJNA428436) | hydrothermal vent metagenome | isolation source: Deep-sea hydrothermal vent chimney | place: Atlantic Ocean: South-mid Altantic Ridge | depth 1820 m m
CAGTCACATTCTCCACGGGATCAGTTTGAGCATAAAACCGGGTGAGACCGTGAGCCTAATGGGTCGCAATGGGATGGGCAAGACCACGACTATTCGTTCGCTATTGGGGTTGACGGCACCAAGAACCGGTACGGTTCAAATCAGAGGACAGGAAGTTGCAGGTTGGCCCGCCTATAAAATTGCTCGTCTTGGTCTTGCACTGGTACCGGAGGGCAGGGGAATCTTCCCTAATTTAACGGTTTACGAAAACCTGCTGATGTCAGCAAGACCGGGCTTGAAAGGCAGCCGAGAATGGACACTCGAAGGTATTGCTGCACTATTTCCACGACTGGTTGAACGTAAGACCAATATGGGCAATCAGCTGTCCGGTGGTGAGCAGCAAATGCTGTCTATCGGACGTGCCCTGATGACCAACCCGGATTTGCTGATACTCGATGAGGCGACCGAAGGCCTGGCGCCGCTGATTCGCAAGGAAATCTGGTCGGTCATCCGCAAGATCAATATGACCGGTATGGCTACATTGATCGTCGACAAGGATATTACATCGCTTCTCAAAATTTCAGATCATTGTGTTCTGATCAACAAGGGCAAAGTGGTTTACAATGACAGTGCCAGCCATCTTGCCGCTAATCCCGAGGTATATCAAAAGTATGTCGGTGTTTAGTCAAGCAGGTTGTGAAACGATAATCTCAACGTTAAAAGTGCCGTTTACGGTTACTCGTAAAGTTGCCTGGGGAGAATGTGACCCCGCGGGTATTACTTATACACCGAAAACACTCGAATATGCCGTTGAAGCGGTGGGTGATTTTTTTCGTGAGATATTGGGGATCAGTTGGTATGACTTAAATATAAAAAATGGCATGGGCCAGCCCTTCGTGCACACCGAAATTGATTTTATTGCCCCACTTCGGGCCGATGAACGATTTACCATGGAGGTCCGGATTGAGAAACTCGGTAATGCTTCAATCAAGTGGGTTGTTACCGGACGGAATGCAAGGGCAGGCGATTGCTTTGCGGTTAAGTTGGTAGCCTGTTTTCTGGACCGGGCAAAACATCACTCCATACCGGTTCCTGAGCCTTGGCGACAGCGTGTTGCAGAATATATGGTAGCCTTCCCTGTTTTCAGTGACTGAGGCGATATTTCCAGGTTTGGTCGAAGCCCAGTCCCATATGAAGTAGCAGGTGGCTGTAGTGTCGTTTTCGGAGCAACTATGATTGTGGAGCGGGGAAAGCGCCGTCAAGTCCATAGCAGATTCTTGAGAAACTGCTGTGCTTCAGCTACATAATTCGCGTAACTTGAAGCGCTGAATCTTGCCGGTAGCCGTTTTGGGCAATTCGGCAACGAACGTGAACCAGCGTGGGTATTTGTAATGGGCCATGCCAGCCCGGCAATGATCATGTAACTCCCGCTGCAGTGCTTCACCGGCATCTTCAGGGTGGTTGAGTACAATATAGGCGGCTGGCTTGATTAGATCATTGGTATCCTTGCGGCCGATAATGGCAGCTTCCAGTACTTTTGGGTGCTCAATCAAGCAGGCTTCGATTTCAAACGGGGAGCACCAGATGCCACCGACTTTGAGCATGTCGTCGTTGCGACCACAGTAGTGATAGTAGCCTTCCTCATCCTCAAAGTAGGTATCGCCGGTATCAAGCCAGCCATCGACCATGGTTGATGCCGTTTTCTGGGGATTATTCCAATAGTATTTCGCGGTAGAGTCACCCCGAATCAGCAGTCGGCCTCCTTCTCCGATCGCTACGGGTGCGCCCTGTTCATCAATAATTTTGGCCTCGTATCCATGAACCATACGACCGCTGGTGCCGGGTTTGATATCATCGGGCCGATTGGAAATGAAGATGTGCAGGGCCTCGGTAGAGCCGATACCGTCGAGGATTTTAAGGCCGGTCTGCTGCTTCCAGCGCTTGTAGACATCCGCCGGCAAAGCCTCGCCTGCAGAGACGCAATAGCGAATGGAAGACAGGTCATGGTGGCTCGATTCGAGCACCTGCAATTGTGCGGCATACAGGGTGGGCACACCGAAATACAGACTGGGTCGATATTTTTCGATCACCTCGAAGGTGGCATCGGGTGTCGGTCGGCCACCGTATAGGACGGCACTGCCACCAACCCAGAGCGGGAAGGTCATACCATTACCCAGGCCATAGGCGAAAAACAACTTAGCCGCTGAAAAACAGCAGTCCTGTTCGGTGACTCCGAGGGTTTCGACGCCATAAAACTGGCTGGTAATGACCATATCACGGTGCAGATGTACCGCACCTTTGGGTCGCCCGGTGGACCCTGAGGAGTAGAGCCAGAAGCATTCGTCGGTCGCCGTGGCCGGGGCTGGGTCGAGTGTTGATGAAGCTTTATTGATCAGGTTATCGAGGGCAGCCTCACCTTCTGTTGGCAGCACCACATCGGGGGTCGTCGAAACCAGGGTCAGTGCCTGTTCAACATCATCGGCAAATTCCGGTGAATAAATAACGCCCCGACAATCCGAGTCCTCAATCATATAGGCATAGTCGTGAGCACGTAACAGGGTATTAATCGGAACAGGGATAAAGCCGGCCTTGATGGCACCCCAGAATACATAAAGAAAGGCGGGGCAGTCCTTGATCATCATCAACACCCGGTCGCCCCGAGACAGGCCGGATTGCAGTAGAACATTGCCGCAGCGGTTGACTGCATCAGCCAGTTGCGCGTAATTGACGGTATCACCTGTTGCTGTAGTGAGCATGGTTTTGTCGCCACGGCCTTCCCGAAGGTGGCGGTCAATAAAAGGCACCGCCACATTGAAATTGTCTGCGAATTGAACGACAGGATTTTGTTTGCTAGCTTCGATTCGGCACGTGTGATCCATCATGAGATAAATCTCCTCTTCTGTAATGTGGAGTAACTCTTCAGCGCATTCATCTTTTGTCCCATTACGGCGTGTGTTCGTACTCGAATGTTCACATATGACCTATATGCTCACATTCTCCGTGCGAAAATGCCTTGTACTGAACCAAAATCTAAATACGCTGAATAGTTACAATGTGGATTGCATTGTGTATCCTTCATGTTACGATTCCTGCGCTCAATCAGACTTCGAGAGCAGGCGGTCTTCGACCAGAGTCTTAAGCCGGTAGCGTTGGATCTTGCCGGTATGGGTGCGCGGTAGCGCGGTCACATGGACGATCCATTTTGGGCGCTTCCAGCGTGCCAGGTGCTGCTCAAGATAGTGGTGAATAGCTTGGTCCAGGGTTGGTTTATCCTCCTGCCTGCCCGGTACCACGACCAGAACAACCCGTAGTAACCCGTCCCGATCAGGATGCAGAACTGCCGCAGCTTCGTCGAGCAGGCCGCTGGTCATACTGGTCTCCTCAATTTCGGGCAGGCTGACCCATTGCCCGGCAACCTTGGTCAAGCTGTCCTCACGGCCGCAATGATACCAAAAGCCATCAGCATCCTGTCGGAACAGGTCTCCGGTATCGAACCAGCCATTGCGTAGTCGGTTATTCCAGGCATCGGGATGGCCCGGATAACCGGTGGCAAGAAAATCATGGTGAATCCACAGCTGACCGGTTTCTCCTGTCGTCACCGGGGATCCGGTATGATCGAGAAGTCGTAGTTCAGCACCGGGTGCTGGAAGTCCGGAAGATCCAGGAGGGGCGCCCTCGGCAGGCACTGCCAGGATAAAGAAAGGGGCTTCGGAACAGCCATAGCAGTCATGGATAGTGGTGTTCGTAGCCTGTTGCCAATGTTCGAGCAAATCACCCGGAAGGTGCTCACCGGCAGAGGTGTAATGACTGACTCGTGATAGCACATCTCGATCGGTACCCGGGTCGTTGAGCAAGGCCCGGAACAAGCTCGGTGTACTGTATACCACCTGGGGGTGAAAAATTTTCAGTAGTTTGGAAACATCAGCAAGCTGCAGCCAATCCGGTGCCAAACACAGGTTTGCACCCATAGACAGGGGGGCCAGAAGCCCCGTGATCATGGCATAGGCGAATGGCAATTTGGAAGTACAGAATGTGCGTTTGCCAGGACCGAGCTCGAGTACGTCTCGATGATAGCTTAGGGCTCGGGAGAAATCCTTGTGACCATGATTGATGCCTTTAACGTTGCCTGTGGTACCGGAAGAGTAGAGACGAAACGCCAGCTTGTCCTCACTTCGTGGAATAATTGTTAAAGGGGCAACCCGGTCTAATGCTTGCCCATCTACTGTGACTAAATCAAGTCGTGGTACGTATGCCAGTGCTGGGCAGCCAAGGATCGAAGGTAATGTACTGTCATCATGAATGAGTAACTGGGGCTGGTTTTCTTCCGCAACGATGGTCAGTTCTTCGTTGCCAAAACGGGTGCTGACGATAATGCCGATAGCTCCGATGGCCAGTGTGGCCAGAAAGTGGATCACCAGGTCGGGCGTATCGCGGCCCAGTAAAACGACACAATGACCAGGTTGAATTCCGGTTTCTTGTAATCTGGAAGCACAAATGGCGACACATCGTCGCAGCTGCAGATAACTCAGCTGATCCTGTTCGGTCGTTATGGCGATACTGTCCCTAAAGGACGGATTCCCCTTGTTGCCTAATATTCTTTCTATGATATTCATGGGCCTATTATTTGTTGATGTTTCCTTAGCTCCAAAAACCTTGTGGGTCCACTTTTTTTAGTGCCTGCAATTCCTCTTTGCTGGGCGCATTGGTCTCTTCGGCGTCCGGCAGGCGTTGCAAATCCCAGCCAGTGGCTTGTCTGATCTGAGCAACGGTAATTCCCGGGTGCCAGGAGGCCAGATGCAATTCGTGATTCGGACCGAAGGGGCGCAGGATTCCCAGGTCGGTGATTACCGCAGTTGTGCCACCATGATGCAGGCCGGCTTGTTGTCTGGAATCACCCCCGTCCAGATAACCGGTGGAAGTGACATAGTCGACCCGTTCCACGAAGCGGCGACGCTGATGTTTCATGATTGAGAACAGCCTTTGTGACATGGCTGCGATGTCTGCGGCACCACCGGAACCGGGCAATTTGGTAAATCCCGGGCCCGGTTTGCCGATCCGGGAGGTATTGATGTTACCAAAGCGATCGATCTGGGCACCACCGATGAAACCGGCATGGACTTTACCGGCTTGCAGCATGCCCATGAGTTGCAGAGTGCCGGTTAGCCAGGCGGCAGATTTTTGATTGGCCGGGTCGCCCATGGTATAGAGCAGGGATTGTGCTGGCTGATGCCGCATGACCCCACATTCAAAAAACCCAACTGCATCGGGTGCATGGGTTAGCCGTGCTACAGCATAGGCCACCATGGGTAAACGCATGCCGACAAATACGACTTCATTATTATGTATTTCCCGGGCGGCGGCAATGATCATTAATTCCTGGGTTGTATAGTCCATAGACAAATTACTGATCGGCAAAATTGACGGGTACAGACAGGTGTTGCTGCTGTATGCGCAAGTCATCGAGTTGCTGGCCGAGTTTACGACAATAGGCAGCGTGATCTGGTAGGTCCAGGACCCATTCGTGCAACCAGTCGAGAAAACCTTCCCGAGTTCGTGTACGTTGGTGGTAGGCACCGAAAAAAGCCGTATCCCGCTGCCAGATCCCGGTCATAGGGGAGGGATGTGTTGCCGCTTGAACTTCAACGACTGCACAGACCTGAAAATCGGCAAACAGAACCCGATTGGGATCTGAGCGGATAACTGCGGAGTCCACGATCTCTTCAGTCAGTACGAGAATTTTTTGTGATGCCAGTGCAGCCTCTTGTAGCAAACCGGTGTTACCCCAGAAATGGGTGCCACCATAGCGATCGGCACGTTGCACCGGTAGTACCGCCACATCGGGAGTCAGTGGTGGGATCAATACTATGGGATCTTCTGTGTCAGTGAGCGGATTGTTAATAACGTCGAACTGTGGATTGGAAGTCAGAATATCGGAGCCGAGTAGTGATTTGTTCGGGGCAAAGGGCATACCGTAAGCGGCGGCGAGCAAGGCCATGCCCAAGGAGAAATTGGAATGATCCACCAGGGTTACCGGATGTGGAATATTCTGCTCCATGGCACGTCGATAATTGTGTCCAAGTCCCTCGGAAACATTACCGACCCAGGCACCGGTGATGGTATTGACAGCCCCGGCACCGATCAGAATGTCGCTAGAGATATCGGATATCGGGGCGATAATATTGAGCCCCGTTTTGTGCTGGCGAACGATCTCATAGCTTACGGCAAAAGGAATCATGGGTTCAAGGCAAGCACCAAGTACCACAGAATCCCCGTTATGAATATGTTCGGCAACAGCTTGTTGCAGAGTAACGACTTTAGAAATCATACCAAGCAGTAAACGGTTATTTTCATCTGCATACTATCATAGTGTTGGCAAAACAGCAGTCACTACTGTTGCGAGTGTCACTGACCGCACCGGGCAAGGTGCGTTATGAGCTGAATATACCTTTATACAAGTCATGGCATTCCACCGGAACGGCTGCAGCGATCAATTCCACGATTCCAGCCACACCAGCAGGCTACAGCACCTCAGAAAACCCTTGTCACTACCCGGAAGTAACAGACAGCCTCTTATCAAACAAAACTCCAACCCATTGTTTTGATTGGTTAATTGAGTATTGCATTATGCGGCATTTGGCTGAAAGGCCTTGATCGCTTGTGCGCCTCACACAGTGTGATATATCCTTGTTTGCAAGAAGAACTGGGTGAATTTACCAACCAGCAGAGACCGTTGATCGAAGTGTTGGAGATTGCCCAGTTCAAGGCCCATGATCTCCTCGGCCAGGGTTTGGGATGCAATCGAATCAACGGGGATAACCGTCTTCATGCTCGTATCCCCGATGAGGCTGCAGGGAACACAAACTGGGGTGCACACAAGCGTTTGCGCACATCCCGGCGCAGTGGATACAGCCAGATCTGTTTGATCGGTACGGGTGTACCGTGGCGTTTGCGCTCGCTTAGGCTGCTGCGGTCATTACGTCCCCGGCCGCTAGTGGCTTCCATCGGGATCCAATTGGCGGCCCGGTAGCAGCCGCCGGAAAAATGATCCTGTTCGACAAACGTCTCCAGCAGCATGGGGGTGTAGCCATAGTGCGAACGAAAGTCTGGTTGGAGCTGGTGCGCCACCCTGGAGAGGTATTTCATCGGTTGGCCCGTCAGAAAGAGAGTTTAATCGAGGAAGGGCATCTGTGACCTGCTATATCTCAATTCCACCTGACATCAGACCTTGTTCAAGGTTAGAATATCAGGTTTTTTAGTGCCTGGTGTTCGGGTGCGAGTAGATTTAGAAGTGTGTACATATTTGGAGATTAGAGTTTGTCAGAAAGTAATTTTATTAATGAAATCAATAAGAGACGCACCTTTGCCATCATTTCCCACCCCGATGCGGGCAAAACCACGCTGACGGAAAAACTACTGGTGTATGGGGGGGCTATTCAGGTGGCGGGGACTGTAAAGGCCAGAAAAGCCAGCCGTTACGCGACTTCGGACTGGATGGCAATGGAAAAAGAACGGGGTATTTCCGTCACCTCTTCAGTGATGCAGTTTGCTTATCATGGCCGTGTTATCAATCTTCTGGATACCCCGGGCCATGCGGATTTTTCTGAAGACACCTATCGCACCCTGACCGCTGTTGATTCAGCCATGATGGTTATTGATGCTGCACGGGGTGTAGAAGAGCGAACCATTAAATTGATGGAAGTCTGTCGCTTGCGGGATACCCCCATTGTGACATTCATTAACAAGCTTGATCGGGAAGGTCGTGACCCCATCGAACTACTCGATGACGTTGAATCGGTACTCAATATTCGGTGTGCACCGGTCACCTGGCCGATTGGAATGGGTGCTGGTTTCAAGGGCATTTACAATTTTGAAACAGATCAAGTACGCCTGTTTGCCAGTCGCAATACAGTCCTGGGTAACCAGGACCGGTATATCGATTCGTTGGAAAACCCTGAACTTGATATATTGGTCGCCGATGTGATTGAGGAAGTACGCCTGCAGGTGGAACTGTTACGTGGTGCCAGTAACATCTTTGATCGCAAAGCCTTTTTTCAAGGGCAGTTATCACCGGTATTTTTTGGCTCGGCTTTGACCAATCTAGGGGTTGAGGAATTGCTGGATTATTTTGTTGAGAAGGCCCCCTCACCCTTGCCCAGAGAAGCTGCACAGCGCCAGGTCGTTCCGGTAGAAGACAAGATGAGCGGGGTGGTGTTCAAGATTCAGGCTAATATGGATCCGTCACACCATGACCGGGTTGCATTTTTACGCATTGTTTCAGGACGTTTTCGTAAAGGTATCAAACTACTTCACGTTCGTCTCGGAAAGACATTGAGTATCCATAATGCAATTACCTTTATGGCCGACAAACGTGAACAAGTTGATACTGCTTGCGCCGGGGATATCATCGGCCTGCATAACCACGGCACTATCCAGATCGGAGACACCTTTAGCGAAGGGGAGGATCTGAAGTTTATTGGCATTCCCAATTTTGCTCCGGAATTGTTTCGCCGGGTTCGGCTGCGTGATCCATTGCGTGCTAAATCTCTACAAAAAGGCCTGTTGCAGCTGAGTGAGGAAGGGGCAGCTCAGCTGTTTAGGCCTTTGATCAGTAACGACCTGATTGTGGGTGCGGTTGGGGTGTTGCAATTTGATGTTGTGGCACATCGTCTGCTGCACGAATACCGGGCCGAATGCAGCTTTGAGGCCGTACCTGTAAGTACGGCCCGCTGGCTGGAATTTGATTCTGATGATCGAGAGCAGCAATTTCGTGATAAGCTCGCCGCCAATCTGGCACTTGATGCACATAATTGCTTGACTTACATCGCCCCCAATCGAGTCAATTTACAACTGGTACAGGAACGCTGGCCTGATGTTCGATTTTTGTCTACCCGGGAATTTTAAGATGAAGACTTTTTATCGATATCATGTATTTTTTTGTTGTAATCAGCGCAAAAACGGTGAGACATGCTGTGAAGACGCAGGTGCTGCGGGTATGCGGGAATATGCCAAGCAGCGTTGCAAGTCGTTGGGCATTCATGCTCCGGGCGGGATCCGCATTAACAAAGCAGGTTGTATGGGTCGTTGCGAGCAAGGCCCGGTTGTGGTGATCTACCCACAGGGTATCTGGTATACCTATGTCGATGAAGCCGACATTGACGAAATTATTGACGAACAATTGCTTCATGGACGGGTTGTCGAGCGACTGCGAATCGACCGTTGAGTACTGGAGCTTTTGCTGCGCGTTAATACTCCAGAGAGCATTTAGAGCAAATTGACATGGGTTAGTTGAATGGGACTTTTCGTTGCACAGTGTTTCGAAAACAGCTATCCTGCAAGCTATGTGCAAGGCTTTCATTCGATTGTTGATGTTGTCGGCTATACTGTTCATCGGCCCGGTGAGTCAGCAGGCGTTTGCGCATGGACCGTTGGCTACGGATGCGGTGGTTGATAACACGGCCTTAGTATCCTCGAACCTGTATTCTTCTTCTACCGCTCGGCAGGCATTGCGGCGCCTTCTTGTACGAACAACGGTAAGCCCTTGCTGCGACAGGCCAACCAAGAGTCAGTCAGGGGCTGGTCACTGTGATAGCGGGCACTGTAATGATGCGTCGCAGCTGTTGCCTGTTCAGGGCGATATGGGTTTTCTTGCCTTGGCCAAACTTCTCGTATCACCATCACTTATACCCCTAATCGCTGCTTTTTCGACGGTAAAATTACGTCCCCCTCCCCAATTTTCCTGATCGAATATCCATTGTAATTATTATGGATAATAGTCTGTGGTTGCCTACAGGCTGAGCTGTCGATGTATTTTTTCAGGAAACCAAGCTATGAAATTTCATTTTTTACTGCTCCTGGGTTTACCACTCCTTGTGGTGGCCTGCTCTGGCGAGGACACTACGCCTCCGGCGCAGTCTGCTAAGATACAAAAACAAACCGTAAATCCAGCCTCAAAACAGCCTGCTGTTGTGGAGAAGGCACAGATTACAACAGCTGATCCCGCCGCTCGTTGGTATGATTTTGGCCAAGTAAGTCTTGGCGCCAAGCTGTTTGCGGCGAATTGTGCAGCCTGCCACGGTCAGGCTGCGGTCGGAACACCCGGCTGGCAGCGACCGGGCGCCGATGGACAATACCCGGCACCACCGTTGAATGGCACAGCGCATACCTGGCATCATCCTCTGGCCATGTTGCTTCAGAAAATCAAGAATGGGGGACAGGGTAGCGCCATGCCGGCCTGGGGCGGAATACTCAAAGATGAAGAGATCAAGTCGATCATAGCCTGGTTCCAGTCACGCTGGTCGGATGAAATCTATATCGAATGGTCACGTCGTGACCAATCCTTTCGCAAACAAAACGGAGTACAATAAATGACAGAATCGAATACGAACGGCACGATTGTGTCGGATCACAACGCACAGCCGACGCCTGTGAAGAATAAACACAGACTGGCTAATCTGTTGCCGTTGGCAATATTTGTTGTGATTGCTATCTTTCTTGGTGTTGGCTTAACCATGGACCCTACACTGGTTCCCTCACCGCTGATTAACAAGTCTGTGCCACAGTTTTCGTTGCCGGCTGTGAAAGGGAGAACCTTGGGCCTGGCCTCCAAAAACCTGGTCGGTAAGGTTTCCCTGGTCAATGTTTTCGCTTCCTGGTGCACTGCCTGCCGTGCAGAACATCCGTTATGGATGCAGATCTCACGTGAAAAAATTGTTCCCATACACGGTTTGAATTACAAAGATAAACCGGACGATGCAGCCAACTGGCTGGATGAGCTGGGTGATCCCTATACCCGAACCGGTGCTGATATCGATGGCAAGGTAGCCATTGACTGGGGTGTGTATGGGGTTCCGGAAACTTTTGTTATCGACAAAACCGGGCATATTGTCTACAAGAGGATTGGAGCAATCAACCCTGAAATCTGGAGTAAGAAGCTGTTGCCAATGATCAGAAAATTACAGCAGGATTAATTTTTTTGACAATGGATATTTCTTCTTTGACATTGGCGGTGGCATTTGCAGCAGGATTAATTTCTTTTCTGTCACCTTGTGTGTTACCGCTGGTGCCAGGCTATCTGTCCTATATTGCCGGCCAGTCTCCAGTGGAGAAGCCAGGCTCAGGTCGCCTGGCTACACATCGAACCAGCTTGCTGCTCAGCGGGTTTTTTGTGCTCGGTTTTTCAGTTATTTTTATTTCGCTGGGGGCCAGTGCCACACTTCTGGGTTCGCTACTGGCGCGCTATCGTTACGAAACAAATATTATCGGTGGTGTGATCATTATCCTGTTTGGACTGTATATGACCGGCTTGCTCAACGCCAGCTGGCTGGGTCGGTGGATGGGTCATGATACCCGCTTTCAGGTGGAGATGAAGGGGGGGCGTAGCTTGTCAGCCTTTGTCTTAGGCCTTGCCTTTGCCTTTGGCTGGACACCCTGTATCGGCCCGATTCTAGGTGCCATCTTAACCTTGTCCGCTACCGCTGCTACGACCCATGCCGGCATCAGTCTGTTATCGAGTTATTCCGCGGGCTTGGGTTTGCCGTTCATCCTCGCGGCATTGTTTTCCAGTGCCTTGAGTCAGCGTATGCAACGATTACAACGCTTCAGTCGGGTCTTGTATATCACTGCAGGCACCCTCATGATAGTGATGGGGATCGCCATGATTACCGGCTATCTGTCACGTTTTGCGGTGTGGTTATTAAACACCTTTCCTATTCTTGCAACCATCGGTTAGCAGACATATATGCTGACCGTGAGCTTTTCGTTATGAACCGTTTATCTCTAGCTTCTACGATATCACCTACCCAAACCTACACCCTGACTGTTGAAGGTATGACTTGTCAGCATTGTGTAAATCGAGTTCAACAAGCTGCACTCGCAGTGGTCGATGTCACTGCGGCTGTTGTTGATCTGCAGCAACAGACGGCCCAAATCACTGGTGGCAGTCCTGATGCAGTCATTGCGACCTTGACAGATGCCGGTTATCCGGCGCGGGCTGTCTTTGGGGAACAGGATGCCTGTGCGGTAGTTGAGCCCGTGGCCACGAAGACCTCACACACTACAGCGCAGACGGCGAGTTCCGTCACACCCTATGTGATTGAGATTGCCGATATGACCTGCTCAAGCTGCGTTAGCCGGGTCGAGAAGGCGATTGCTTCTGTTTCTGGGGTAACAGAATCCAGTGTCAATCTGATTGAAAAGAATGCACAGGTCGTCGGTGGTGATCCAGAGCAAGTCGTAGCAGCCGTTATCGATCAGGGATACGAAGCCAGATTGCCCACTCGCAAAGGTACGGCAGTCACGGATAGTTATGAAATCGCGGTGTCGGATATGACCTGTTCCAGCTGTGTTAGCCGGGTCGAGAAGGCTATTTTATCGGTCTCGGGGGTGCTGCAAGCCAGCGTAGATCTGGTGGATAAAAAAGCGCTGATCACAGGAGGTGATCCACAGCAGGTGGTCGCGGCGGTGCTAGATCAGGGTTATGCGGCCAGCTATGTGGAATCGGCACTGCACGCGGAAGGCTTTACGTTGTATTTTCGCGCCGGCACAGGACAGCCTGCTGATGAGCTGCTCAAGAAAACACTTCAACCATCATCACCAACGAGCCAGGCTGCGCAGATTCAAGTGCGCTGGCCACGGGTTGATATTACGACATCTGAACACCCAGCGGATCTGCTGCTGCGGCTACGCAGTGCGGGTTATGACGTTGAGATTGAGGAGTTGTACGCTGATCCCTACGCCGAACAGGCGGCTCTTGCAAGACGGGAAATTCGCAAGTCCTGGTATAAAGCGTTATTCGCAGGCATTGTGGGTGCTGCGCTGATTAGCACTGAATATGCTGGGATTCTTCCCGAGCTTACCACATCGCAGACCCTGTTTGGGATCAACGGCCAGGGGTTTTGGGGATTGGTTTCATTATTGACCTTGTTTACAATGTGGTTTAGCGGGAGAAATTATTACCGCACAGCCCTGAAACAAGCCAAACACCTTTCAGCCAATATGGATACCCTGGTTGCGTTGGGAACTTCGGCTGCCTGGATTTCATCGACCATTTTAGTGATTAACCCGGATTTTATTCCCGGTGGTGGCAAGAATTTCTATTTCGATGCCGCTGTGCTGATATTGTCCTTTCTCCAATTGGGTCATGCATTGGAAACCCGGGCCAAGCGTATCACCAGTGAAGCGATCGGTGCCTTGGTGCAGTTGGCGCCGAAAACGGCACTTGTGGTACGTGAGCAGGGTGAAGTTGAATTGCCGGTGTCCCTGTTGCGTGTGGGTGATCGGGTACGGGTCAAACCGGGGGCAGTGATTCCTATTGATGGTGAAGTGGTAGACGGTCAGTCCAGCGTCGATGAATCGATGCTCACCGGTGAACCGGTGCCGGTTGAAAAAGTACTCGGCGATGTGGTCACCGGAGGCACGGTGAATGGTACGGGTACGTTACTGTTCGCTGTAGCTCGCCTGGGTGAGGAGACCACGCTGGCACATATTATTGCCATGGTGAAAAAAGCCCAGCTCAGCAAGCCACCGATTGGCCGGTTGGTGGATCGTGTGGCAGGTGTTTTTGTGCCGATTGTGGTGTTTATTTCAATCGTGACCTTTCTGTTCTGGTATTTTATTGGCCCCGAGCCGGTACTTGCGTATGCACTGACGACTGCGATTGCGGTACTGGTTATTGCCTGTCCCTGTGCGTTGGGGTTAGCGACCCCGATCGCCACCATGGTTGGGACGGGCCGGGCTGCACAGCTCAATATTCTGATCCGCAACAGCGAAGCGTTACAGTCGGCCAGTAGTCTTAGTCACTTGGTGGTGGATAAAACGGGTACTTTGACCATAGGCAAGCCCGCAGTCAGTGAGCTGGTTTGTGCAGAAAACACCAGTGAATCAGCATTACTGGGTTTCGCTGCCAGCCTGGAGAAAGACTCGGAACATCCGTTGGCTGCGGCTATTTTAGAAGCCGCTGGAGAACGGGGACTGGAACTTCAGCCGGTAAAACAGTTTGCTGCTGTTACCGGCATGGGCATACAAGGCAATATTGACGGTGGAGTTTACTATTTGGGTAACCTGCGGTTTCTTCAGGAACAGGGTATTGTCATTAACCCCGCGTTGACGGCAACAGCAGAGCAACAGGCAGGAGAAGGCGGTACCCCGATCTGGCTGGCAACAAGCGAGCGTCTATTGGGACTTTTGATCCTCAAAGATCCGGTGCGCAATGATACCGCCGAGGCCATCAAGGCCTTGCACCGACTCGGTGTTTCTGTGGTCATGTGCACCGGTGATAACAAACTGACAGCACAGGCTGTGGCCAATCAACTGGGTATTGATGAGGTTCACAGTGAGGTCATGCCGGAGGGTAAGCTGGAGGTGATCCGCGCCCTGCAGGCTCAGGGGCATAAAGTCGGCATGGTGGGTGATGGTGTTAATGATGCTCCGGCACTGGCTCAGGCCAATACCGGTTTTGCCATCGGCAGCGGCACGGATGTCGCCATCAATAATGCTGACATCACATTGGCTGGTGATTCCCTGCTCAATGTCAGTACAGCAATCGCCATTTCCAGTGCCACCTTGCGCAATATCAAACAGAATTTGTTTGGTGCCTTTATTTACAACGTGATTGGTATCCCGTTGGCTGCCGGATTATTCTATCCTCTTACCGGTTGGTTGCTGCAACCCATGTTTGCCAGTGCCGCCATGGCGCTGTCATCGGTTACTGTGGTTACCAATGCCAATCGTTTGCGTTTCTTTTCACTCAACCCTAAAAGGAGATCAATATGAGTACAACATTGAATATTACCGGAATGACCTGTGGTCATTGTGTCAAACATACCCAGGAAGCCTTGCAGGCGGTCGATGGCGTTGAAGAAGTTACCGTAACACTGGAGCCTGGTCAGGCTACCGTGCAGGGCAGTACCAATACGGCCGCTTTGATCCAGGCGGTAGCTGATGCCGGTTACAGTGCCGTCGTTGGCCCATAGGCGGGAGGATTGCCGATGAACCATGTTTCAGGGTTTCTTACCAAAGTATCCTTCATTGTTATTCTGGCGGCAGTTGTTTGGCAGTTGCCTGCTGTTGCCGCTGGAACATCGATGTCTGAATTACGCAAAATATCGGCAGTGGCGATGTTGCCCGGTGCTTCTGGTACGTTGTACAGTGCAGCCCGTGGGGGTATTTACGTCAGTACGGATACCGGTAAAACCTGGCAACTGTCCTATAAAACGGCGTTACCGATCACGATGTTGGCTACCACCAATAGCGGCAAACTATACGCTTTTGTCGTCACCAAGGGATTGTTGATATTCGATGAGGCTGCAGCCAAGTGGGACGAATTGGGTAATGAATTCGGATCCCAGGTATTGACTCACATTATCAACGGCGCACAAGCACCAGTTCTTTTGGCGACCGATCAGTTTGGGCAGATTATTCGTTCAGTCGATGGTGGCAAGAACTGGCAGCGAACAGCAGGCATTCGTCCACCACAAACACAGGCTGAAAAACATGGCCAGCAGTTGTTCAATACGTTCTGCCAAGCCTGTCATGGAAAGGAAGGCACGGGCGAGACCTACACCCTCAAAAGTCTCACAACTAAAGACTATGTTATGGCTCCACCCTTGAATGACTTCACCCATGCATGGCACCATACCGATGCAGCCATCGCGAAAACCATTCTTGAAGGCTCACCAAGGAAGAATCGTATGGTCGCATGGAAGGGCGTGCTTGAGCCGCAGGATGCCAAGGATATTGTTTCCTACATGAAAACTTTGTGGGCTAAATGGACTGAGAATTGCCAAGGACCCAAACATATGCGGTGTATGTAATCGATAGTAACCCAACAATCCACACGGTGGATCGCAATCACTATTTTCGAACTGGCTGCGTGAAGCCTTCTTGAGATAGGCGCAAGGTTTCGGCCTGCTTTGGTCAGACTTCTGATCGGCCACTGCCTGTTTTGCAGGAGCAACAAACCGGTCGGCTCCTATTCTCGGACAGCCTCCTAGGATCTGTGGGTACGCAGTGTATTCTCAGGTTGGATGATGGTGAAACCGGTAGGGAGGCAATGGTACTGATCAGGTCCTCGCGAGTATAATTCCCACCTATGACCAGCACATCTGTCGTATCCGATTATCAAGTGGTTTTGGACCGTATTCGGCTTGCCACACAGCAGGTTGGGCGCAAACCTGCAAGTGTTCGTTTGCTGGCGGTCAGCAAAACCCATACGGCAGCGGCAGTGGCCAGACTTTATGCATTGGGCCAGCGTGCCTTTGGTGAGAATTACCTGCAGGATGCGCTGCCTAAAATCACCGAATTAATTGATCTCGAACTGGAGTGGCATTTTATCGGACATATTCAGAGCAATAAAACGCGTGAGATTGCTAAATATTTTCACTGGGCACATAGTGTCGATCGCTTTAAAATTGCCAGTCGCCTCAGCCAGCAACGGCCCTCGGGCATGGATCCGCTGAATATCTGTCTGCAGATTAATCTCGACCACGAGTCGGGAAAATCCGGTCTCGACAGTACGCAGCTGATCGCACTGGCACAGCGGCTGCAGCCGTTGTCCGGGGTTCGACTACGCGGCATTATGGTGATACCCAAGCCAAGGAAGGGTTTTGAGCAACAGCTGGGTGGTTTCCAGCGGGCTCAAGTATTGTTTCATAGGCTGCAAAGAGAATTACCAGGTATTGATACCCTGTCAATGGGCATGTCCGGCGATCTTGAGGCGGCAATTGCTGCAGGCAGTACCCTGGTTCGGGTGGGTACGGCGATTTTTGGCCAGCGGTCCTTGAAGATGCGATCAACAATAGATGTTTAACCAGCTTATTTAAAGAAGTACGCTATGAAAAATTTAAAAATCGGTTTTATCGGTGCTGGCAATATGGCGGGTAGCCTGATCGGTGGCCTGATCAAAAATGGTGTTGAACCAGGCCTGATTCGCTGCGCAGATCCCAATCCGGCGCAGCGCAGCAATGCCCGGCTTCATCATGAAGTCGAGTGCGTCGAAGATAATGATACGATTGCGGCTTGGGCGGATGTGCTGGTATTGGCAGTAAAGCCACAGGTTTTACACCAGGTGGCATCGAAGCTGGCGCCTGTGGTCGCAGGCAAG
>VAOU01044517.1_pt1 | contig 17006 bp, 19 predicted proteins | sample 3393871 | NCBI WGS metagenome assembly VAOU01 (sample SAMN08290440, study PRJNA428436) | hydrothermal vent metagenome | isolation source: Deep-sea hydrothermal vent chimney | place: Atlantic Ocean: South-mid Altantic Ridge | depth 1820 m m
AAGTTTTTCTTGAGGTTTGTGAAGAAAAGGGTATAGAGCCAGTTAAAAATTATTCTGGAAAGTTTAATCTCAGAATTCCGTCCAGGTTACATCGTGAAATAGCTGCGCGAGCAACTGCCGCAGATAAGAGCCTCAACGAGTGGATATCGGAAACTCTTAAACTTTCAGTAAATGAATAGAGCGGTATATAATATTTCGTTCGAGTTTTTCCAGGCTGAAATATTTGCAGGTTATTTAGTTGTTACAAGGTATTCAAAATGAATATGGAAAATTATGTTATTGACTTCGAATTGTTACCTTGGGTGGAACCTGTGCCAGGCATGCGGTTCAAAGCTTTTGTTCAAGGTCAGAAGAAGATGCGTATAGTCGAGTTTACAGAAGAGTTCGTCGAGCCAGATTGGTGTATAAACGGCCACATTGGTTATGTCATAGAAGGGGAAATGGAAGTAGAATTTGAGGGTGCAGTACGGAAATATAAAGCAGGAGACGGTCTCTTTATTCCGAAAGGAGATGAAAATAAGCATAGACATTATTCGACAATTAAAGCAGTAACGCTTTTCATGGTAGAAGATGCCTAAACGAGCTCATCCAGCTCCTGATGAGGGCGTTATACGTGAAGGGATGGTTCCGAGAGTATGAGTTTCACTCGCTCAAGTCCTTTTCGAGTCCTTTGCCTTCTTCTAGCTGGGAGATGGATTCAAAGAGCCGTCTAACGCCGGTTTTTTGGGCTTCGTAGTAGATAGGTAGTCTCCTCGAGAGATTCATAGTCCTCGAGAGAAAGCATTACAACGGCGCCTTTACTTTATTTTGTGTGGTATGAAGCCAAAAACCCAGAAAATCTGCAAAAACACATCGTTATATTCTATGAGGCACAATACGCATTTTTAGACCCTAATCGTGTTATTGCTGAGGATGTAAACCATAGCCAGGAAGAACAACGCTATTATTGTTTCGGGTTAAATGAAGATAGAAACGGAATTCTAACTGTTCGGTTAACGTATCGATCTGGGCACATTCGAATCATCGGTGCTGGTTATTGGCGAAAAGGTAAAAAAATCTATGAACAAGAAAATTCAATATAGTGAAGAGCCTATTGGTGAAATTAAGTTAATCGCTGATTTCCTACCATCACCTGAGGAACTTGCACTTAAAACACAAAATACGAAAGTTACAATATCACTAAGCACAGAGAGTGTTGTCTATTTTAAGGCGGCTGCAAAAAAACATCACATGCAATATCAAAAAATGATACGACAATTGCTTGATGATTATGTGGAACATCAAAAAAGCACTAACAAGTAAATTGCAACAGCACCCGGGTTCGCCGTCTGGTACTCGATGTTCATCCCATAATGCGCTACGGCAGACTACGGTGTAACCTTTTCCTGTTTTGAATTAAATTCAAAGGCATCCGAGAATATCCGCTCTTCGGGAACCCCTTTACCGATAAAATCATCACGGGCGGCGTAGACCATGGCAGGGGCACCACTGATGTATATATCCATCTGACTCAGGTCGGGGTAATGTTGCATGACTGCGTGATGAACGAGCCCCGTCCGGCCTTCCCAGCCATCATCGGCCCGTGGGTCAGACAGAATCGGTGTGTATTGAAACAGCGGGTATTGACGCGCCCAGGCCACAGGTAAATCCGGCAGGTACAGGTCGCACTTTGAGCGTGCACCCCGGAAAAGGTGGACAGGTTTTTCATGGCCCGAATGAAATACATGCTCCAGCATTCCCTTTAGCGGGGCAAAACCGGTTCCACCACCTACCATGATGATCGGGCGGTCTGATGATTCATCCAGCATGAAGCCACCCATCGGGGCCGCAATCCGCATGATATCGCCTGGTTTTATCTGGCCAAATATGTATCGTGTATACTCCCCGCCCGGGATGTTCCTGATATGCAGCTCGATAAATTCATCATCATGAGGGGCGTTGGCGATGGAAAAACTGCGGCGTTCACCGTTATCCTGAATAATATCGATGTATTGGCCGGCGAAGAACTGCAAGCGAATATTGTCCGGTAATTTCAGGCAGACGCGCATGACATCGTGTGACAGCCGGTCAAGTCGTGCCACCTTCGCGGGTGTCCTTATGTCTTTAATCTGGTTCAGTTTTTCGATTTCATCTATTTCAATTACCAGATCAGTACATGCCCGTGCCTGGCAGAAAAGGGCAAGGCCACATCCCTCCATGTCCTGATCCAGCGCGGCCGGTTTTTCATCATAGCGTACGACCCCCTGCAGTATTTTCCCCCTGCAGGCACCACATCGACCCGTGCGGCAGCCATAAGGCAGGTGTATACCCGCTAACAAGGCAGCCTCCAGTACCGTCTCGTTATCCGGGGCCGTGAAGGCATGGCTGGTTGAGGCTATTTGTACTCGATGTTTCATAAATTTCTTTCATTGGGAAAAAGGTGTTGCATTCTCACCTAAATAATAGCCTATTAAAACCCTCAGGTATTGGGGTTATTACCTTATTTTATTATGGATATCGGTGTTGAGGGCTATTTTTTACCGGCGGGCAGGCTATGTTTGCTACGCAACCATTTTACCAGCGGCTCCCATTGTTCCAGATCCTGGTAGACACTGGAGGGGGCCATTTCGTATATACCAATACCCCTTTCGGCCGTACGGATATAGTTCTGGGTATCGCGGAGGGTGGTGATAAAGGGGATTTTCAGACTTTTCAGGAATTTCTCAAGGGAATGAAAAACCAGGGTGTTTTCACGCACACGATTGGCGATAACGGCCAGCCTGGTCTGTTTGCGTGAAACCTTGCCCTGTAGTAACAGGTCATGGATAAAATGGGCAGCGGCGCGGATATCGATGGGTGATGGTAATACCGGAATGAGGATGGTGTCTGCGCGCCGAACCAGTGCAGTCATGTCCTTGCCGTAAGTGGCAGCAGGGGCATCGATTATGACGACATCGGTATTTCTGGGGGCACGTGCGGGTTCCTTCCATGCCTTGATACCGGTAATTTCCGGGTATTCCTCAGGCCGTTCCTTCAGCCATTCCGTACTGGAACCTTGCGGGTCAAAGTCCTCGAGGACAACGCCCAGTTCTTCCTCATAGGCAAAATAACTGGCCAGGTTGGTTGCAATAGTGGACTTGCCGCAGCCCCCTTTTGTATTCAGTACCATGATAGTGCGCATGACTCGTCTCCCCACGCAACGGTTATTTTATTATAACCATATCACTAGCCCGCATGTGTCACCACCCTCCTGACCGATCGGCCCAATGGCCGGGATAAAAAGCCGTGCAAATGCACGGCTTTTTATTGTGGAACAGCAAGTTAGCAAATCAGTGGCTTGTAATGGCCCTTCCCATCACCGGCATAACCGGGCGATTATTGTTGTGCATCAGGGAATTGAACTGCTTGACCTGTTCCGCAGAGACCTCAACCGGGGTCTTCATAACCATCCAGTCTACACCTTCACTACAAGGGGGTGTTGTCAGTGACCCTGAATAGCTGTAGTAGCTCATGTCACCGGGGAGCAGATCCTTTGCCGTTGCCTTGACGTTCAGGGCAGGGCGCGTGTCGAAGCGAACGGTCGTAGTCCTTTGCAGGAGACCACCGGCCTGGCAGTATTGTCAAGATTATTGTACAGAAATATGAATGGTTCCCGTTTATCCGGGGTTAATTCCAAGGTCTTGCCAGATCTCATCAATACGTTGTTTAACCTCTTCCGACATGGCAACAGGTGTGCCCCATTCACGGCTGGTTTCACCCGGTAATTTTGTGGTTGCATCCAGCCCCATCTTGCCGCCCAGGCCCGACACGGGTGACGCGAAATCCAGGTAGTCGATGGGCGTATTTTCGATCAGGGTGGTATCACGTACAGGGTCCATACGTGTGGTCATGGCCCAGATCACGTCCTTCCAGTCCCGGGTGTTGATATCATCATCAACAACGATGATAAACTTGGTGTACATGAACTGGCGCAGAAAAGACCACACCCCCATCATGACGCGCCTGGCATGCCCGGGGTACTGTTTTTTCATACTGACGATGGCCAACCGGTAGGAGCAGCCTTCCGGTGGCAGGTAAAAATCGGTAATTTCCGGAAACTGTTTTTGCAATATCGGCACGAAAACCTCGTTCAGCGCAACGCCGAGAATGGCGGGCTCATCGGGTGGACGGCCGGTATAGGTGCTGTGGTAAATCGGGTTTTGTCTACTGGTGATCCGTTCAATGGTAAAAACGGGAAAGCGTTCGACCTCGTTGTAATAGCCGGTGTGGTCACCGAAGGGTCCTTCTTCGGCCACATCGTCCGGGTAGATATGGCCTTCAAGAACAAATTCTGCCGAAGCCGGTACCTGCAGATCATTGCCGAGGCACTTGGCGACCTCGGTCTTGTCACCACGCAGCAGACCGGCGAATGCATATTCTGATAATGAATCCGGAATCGGGGTAACAGCTGCGAGTATTGTCGCCGGGTCTGCACCCAATGCGACCGCGACAGGGAAGGGTTTGCCGGGATATTGTTCGCACCATTCCTTGAAATCGAGCGCCCCGCCACGGTGTGCAAGCCAGCGCATAATCACTCTGTTTTTAGCGATGACCTGCTGGCGGTAAATACCCAGGTTTTGTCTTTCCTTGTTTGGGCCACGGGTGACAACCAGTGCCCAGGTGATAAGGGGCGCCACATCACCGGGCCAGCAGGTTTGTATTGGCAGGTTGCCGAGATCAACGGCACCCCCTTCAATAATCCGTTGCTGGCACAAGGGCTTTTTGACTACCTTCGGCGCCATGTTCATGACTTGTTTATAGGCCGGCAGTTTATCCCATGCATCCCTCAGGCCCTTTGGTGGTTCCGGCTCCTTTAAAAAGGCGAGCAGTTTGCCCACATCCCGCAGGGCCGCTACCGATTCCTCCCCCATGCCCATGGCGACGCGCTCCGGTGTCCCGAACAGATTGGCCAGTACCGGTATAGCCGAGCCCTTCGGGTTTTCAAACAGCAGGGCGGGGCCACCGGCCTTCAGGGTCCGGTCACAAATCTCTGTCATTTCCAGGCAGGGATCCACCTCGGTCTGGATGCGTCTTAATAAACCCCTGCCTTCCAGTTGCTGAATAAAGTCGCGTAAATCGCTATATTTCATGGTAAGTAAAACCAGTATGATAGTGGTTATGTATTATGCACTATATATAACAAACACCAAAAGATGAATAAAACGCTTTATTGTGCAATTTCATTTCATGGTTATGGCCATATCGCACAGACGATACCGGTTCTTGAAAAACTCAACGAGGTAAGACCGGATGTCAGGCTGGTTATCCAGTGTGCCGCACCGCGTGCATTGCTGGATGCCGGCCTTGAGTTTGGTTTTGAACATATCGAGGTGGAGACAGATTTCGGTATGGTGATGAAAAATGCACTGGATGTGGACATAGAGGCCAGTCACCGACGATACAGCTCGGTACATAAGGATTGGGACACAACTATCAAGCGGGCCGCCGGGCTGCTGGAGTCTGTCAGGCCCGCTGCGGTCTTCTCCAATATTTCCTATACGGTCAATGCTGCGGCTGACAGATTGTCCATACCTGTTATCAATATGTGTTCGTTGAGCTGGGTGGATATCTACAAGGCCTATTGTGCCCATTATCCAGGGGCCACCGGGATTATAGGGCAAATGAAAGAGGCCTATAACAAGGCCGAGGTATTTCTGGGGTTAACACCGGGCATGCCCATGACAGAGCTTGCGAACGTGAGAAAAATTGCTACCGTGGCCCGTACCGGGGTCGACAGATCCGGCTGGATCAGGGAAAAGACGGGGTTGGCCCGTTCAGCCAGACTGGTGCTGATATCATATGGCGGGGTCGGCCTGCCAATGGATTTTAATTGCTGGCCACGGCTGGAAGATGTGATTTACATAGTTGCCAGCAAGGACATAACGACGCGGGAAGACTTTATTTCGATAGAGTCAGTCGGTGTAAATTATATCGATATACTGGCATCGTGTGATGTTGTCATTACCAAGCCGGGGTATGGTATGTTTGCAGAGTCTGCCTGTAATGGTATCCCGGTGTTGTATACCCGCCGGCCAGGCTGGCCCGAAGAGAGTTATCTGGTTGAATGGTTAAAGGCCAACGCAGTTTGTGATGAATTATCCAGAGATGATCTCCAGGGTGGTAATATCAGCGAGGCAGTTCAGGGTGTGATGTCCCGGGAGAGGCATAATATTGTCAGGGCAGAAGGTACAATGCAGGCAGTTGATGAATTATGCAGACTTCTGGATTAGCCAGTCCATGTGATTGCCTTGCCCCCTGTTTTGGGTATAAGAATATTTTGCAGATGACCATAAAAAATTACCCGCCCACACCAAAGGCATTTCAGGCGGGTGGTGGCAGAATAAAACCGGCAGTAAATTTAACTATCTGGATACCAACGGATGATTGAAGGCAGTAACAACCAGGAAGCATTACTGAACAGCCTGTTTTTGCAACTGAAGCCACTGCTTGGTTTCTTTACAGGCCACCCCGACGTGATGGCGCTGATCATACTGGTGGCAGGATTCGTGCTGGCCATCCTGGCATCCGTACTGATCACCAGGGTAGTGGGCCGTCTTGCCAGGCGTACGCATGTTCAATGGGACGACCAACTGGTTTCAGCCCTGCAAAGGCCGGTCTTCTGGAGTGTATTGCTTGTTGGCATATTGCTGGCGATGTTACCGCTCGGCCTGCCCCAGTCTGTACGTGATTTTTCGGTATCTGTTGTTGCAACCCTGCTGATAATATTCTGGTCCGGTTTTGTCCTGCGCCTGTTCAAAATTGTATTGCGTGTAATGAGCAGAAACTCAAAAGAACAGTCGATCGTGCGTCCGCAGACCCGCCCACTGTTTGAGAATCTGGTTTTTATTGTGGTTCTTGTTGTTTCTGTATACCTGATTTTCCGGTCATGGGATATCGACATGACTGCCTGGCTGGCCTCCGCGGGCATCCTCGGTATTGCCATCGGTTTTGCTGCAAAAGACACATTGGCCAACCTTTTTTCCGGTGTGTTTATCCTCGCCGATGCACCTTACAACATTGGAAACTACGTCGTGCTGGAGAGTGGGGAACGCGGCAAGGTCACGCATATTGGTATACGGAGTACGCGGTTGTTAACTCGCGACGATGTCGAGATCACCATCCCCAATGCCATAATGGGCAATACCCGTATCGTCAATGAGTCGGGCGGGCCATATGAAAAATTCCGTATCCGCGTCAAGGTGGGCGTGGCCTACGGGTCGGATATTGACCAGGTGAAAGCGCTGCTGATGACGATAGCCGTTTCTGAACAACAGGTCTGCACTGTCCCGGAGCCGCGTGTCCGTTTTCGTGCATTCGGGGCCTCGGGACTGGATGTTGAACTGTTGTGCTGGGTTAACAACCCTGAACTTCGCGGGCGGGTTCTTGATGCGCTCAATACAACTGTTTACAAGGAATTTAACGCCCGGGGTATTGAAATACCGTATAGTAAACAGGATGTCTATATTAAGGAACTACCTGAAGGGCGTTAAGTCCGGGGGCGAAAAAAATGAAGAGAGCGATATGGTTTATATTATTTTTGCCTGTCTGCGTTCATGCGTGGAATTTGCCGGGGTTGGGCAGTTTCAAGTTTGAAAAAGTGGGCGCAAATGTTTACATCATGCATGGCCCGCTGAGCTTGCCAAACAAGCAGAATAAAGGTTTTATGAATAACCCCGGGATTATTATTACTGGCAAGGGGGTCATTCTGATTGATCCAGGCAGCACCTATCAGGTGGGCAAGAAGGTGCTTGAAGAGATTGGCAAGATTACGAAAAAACCGGTTATAGCAATTTTCAATACACACATTCACGGCGATCACTGGCTGGCCAATTATGCCATAAAGGAGGTCTATCCAAAGGTAAGGATTTATGGCCATCGATTAATGATCCAGAAGGCCAACGGCCAGGCAGGGTTGTTCTGGATCGACCTGATGGACAAGATGACCGAAGGTGAGAGCCGGGGGACAAAAATCGTTGCACCTGGTCATGTCAGCAAACACGGTGATACATTGACGATTGGCGGCCAGCATCTACGCATTCATTCTCTTGGCAGGGCCCATACCGACAACGATATTATGATTGAGCATGTCGAAAGCAAGACGCTGTTCCTGGGTGATAACAGCTTTAACAAAAGAATGGGCCAATTTGACAACAGCTCAAGTATGTACGGGGTTATCAAGGTGCTGAAGTATGCACGGGGGCTGGATATTAAAACGTTTATTCCGGGCCATGGCAAAAGTGGCAGTTTTGATTTTGCCGTCAAACCCTTCCTTGATTATTTGCAGAAATTGCAAGTCATCGTGAAATCAGGATACGAGAAAGGGCTTGAGAACTATGAAATCAAGCCGGTTGCCGCCAACGTCCTGCATGCATATAAAGACTGGGCCGGTTTCGATGAAATATTTGGCAAGCATGTGTCAAAGATGTTCCTGGAAGTAGAGGCCCGTAATTTGTAGCAATGAGTAGAGTAAGTGCCGCGCGCCATATGAGTACGATATACAGTTTTTCTGCCATTTGTAAAAAAGATGCCAGGGTACTGATTCTGGGTTCAATGCCGGGCAAGGAATCCTTGCGGCAAAACCGGTATTATGCCCACCCCCGTAACAGTTTCTGGTTTATTGCCGGCAATCTGTTCGGTTTTGATCCTGCACTTGACTATCAAGAACGCACCGGGTTACTGGCCGGGAATGGTATCGCCTTGTGGGACGTGCTGAAGGCGTGTGACCGCAAAGGCAGTCTGGATTCTGCCATAGACGGACCATCCGTTGTGGCAAATAATTTTAATGATTTCTATGCAAGCCACCCGGCAATCGAGTTTATTTTCTTTAATGGCGCCCGGGCAGAACAGGAGTATATGAAGCACGTACATTCCGGTGTTGCCGATACATTCGGTCACCTGCAATACAAACGCCTGCCCTCTACCAGCCCTGCACATGCGGCCATGAGCCGGGATGACAAACTGTCAATCTGGCAGGCAGTAAAAGATTGCCTGCACTCACCACTGTCCCGTTAACCTGTAGCAAATATAGTTGAAACGTAAACGGCAAATACGTTTTGAGCTAAACAGAGTATTCCGGACATGAAACCGGCATTGCCAAATCAAGACACGCAAAAGATGCCATCCCTGGCCGCTCGGCTGCCGCGTCCCTGCGGCAGACGGCCTTTATTTGGCAATGCCGATTCCATGTCCTCACATTTATGCACGCTTCATAAGTTAACGGGACAGTGGTCTGCATTAAATGTCATGCAGCCAGGCCGCTATGTCGTAGTAGTGCGTCAATAGTCGGTTCACGCCCACGGAAATCAATAAACAGTTCCATCGGTTCTTTCGAGCCGCCCTTTTCAAGGATGGTCTGCAAAAATCGCTGCCCCGTTTTGCGGTCAAAAATGTGTGTTTCTTCAAAGGCCGAGAAGGCATCCGCGGATAAAACCTCGGCCCATTTATAGCTGTAGTATCCGGCTGCATATCCACCCGCAAAAATATGTGAAAAACTGTGCGGAAAGCGATTGAATGAAGGGGGTTGTATGACAGAAACCTGTTTACGTACCTTGTCGAGTAATGCGTAGACCTGCGCGCCCTTGTCCGGGTCATATTCCATGTGCAGGCGGAAATCAAACAGCGAGAATTCAAGCTGTCTGACCATTTGCATGGCCGACTGAAAGTTTTTTGCCGCCTTCATGCGTTGATAGAGGTCTTCGGGTATTTTTTTGCCGGTCTGGTAGTGGCATGCAAACAGGTCGAGTGCCTCGCGTTCCCAGCACCAGTTTTCCATGAACTGGCTGGGCAGCTCTACTGCATCCCAGGCTACACCACTGATGCCCGATACACTGGTGTAGTCGACCTGCGTCAACATATGATGCAGGCCATGACCGAATTCATGAAACAGGGTTTCCACCTCATTATGAGTCAGCAGTGCGGGGTCGTCGCCGATCGGCGGTGTAAAATTACAGGTCAGGTAGGCAACAGGTGTTTGTATTTTGCCGTTTCTGCCCTTGCGGCTGATACATTCATCCATCCATGCCCCGCCGCGTTTGTTGGCGCGCGCATAGGGGTCGAGATAAAACTGTCCGCGAAGTTGATTATCATTATCGGTAATCTCGAAAAACCGGACGTTTTCATTCCAGGTGTCTATGTCCTTTTTCTCGCTGATGCGGATGTCATACAGTTTTCCAACAACGGCGAACATGCCATCAATGACCTGACTGGCCGGGAAATAGGGTTTTAATTCTTCCTGTGAAATATTGTATTGTGATTGCCTGAGTTTTTCGGAGTAGTAGGGTATATCCCAGGCCTCCAGTTTATCTGCCCCCGCTTCATTTTTGGCAAACCGGCGAACCCGATCCAGTTCCTGCCTGGCGGCAGGTAATGATTGTTCTGCGAGTTTCTGCATGAAATTGATAACCTGTTCTGTGGATGCAGCCATTTTGGTTTCAATTGAACGTTCGGCGTAGTTACTGAACCCCAGCAGTTGTGCGACTTCATGGCGGAGCGCAAGAATTCTCTCCATGACCGTGCTGTTATTCCACTGACCTGCATTCGGGCCTTCATCCGATGCACGGGTCACATAGGCCGTATACATTTCACGACGAAGTTGACGATTGTCGGCATAGGTTATAACGGGGTAGTAAGAGGGAAATTCGAGATTAAATAACCATCCCGTTTTATTTTCCGCCTCGGCCTGCTGTTTTGCCAGGGCAATGGCCGTATCCGGCAGGCCCGAAAGTTCATTTTCATTCTCAATGTGCCGGCTCCATGCCTGGGTGGCATCGAGGACATTCTCTCCAAATTTTGATGTCAATTTTGAAAGTTCCTGCATGATGTCACGGTAGCGTTTTTTATCCTTGTCAGACAGGTCAATACCAGACAGGTGAAAATCGCGTAATTCATTTTCAATGACCTTTCGCTGTGCCTGATCCAGATCATTATATACATCACCTTCTGCGATCATTTTGTAGGCGCTGAACAGTTTTTCGTTTTGACCCAGCTCGGTATAATATTCGCTCAGTTTTTCCAGGCAGGCATTATAGGCCTCGCGAAGTGCGTCGCCATTGACAACCGAATTCATATGACTGACCGGCGACCAGACGGCAGACAGCCTGTCCATCATATCCTCAAGGGGTTCCACCAGATTTTCCCACGTGAACTGATCCGCTGAGTCCAGCAGTTGCCCGAGCCTTTTACGATTGTCCTCGAGTAATTGATCGATGGCAGGCTCTATGTGTTCGGGCTGGATCTGGCTGAAGGGTGGCAGGCCTGTAAAGGTCAGTAACGGGTTTTTTGTGCTCATGGTATTTTATTGAATCCGGTTGTGCTGAAAAGATGTTAATCTAGCACGGTTTGTATCAAGTCTGAATTATGGAAACTGAATGGCCCATCTCCACCCTTATGATGCCCTGACGCCGGATGTGGTTATCCAGGCAGTCGAGTCCCTCGGTTATGAGTCCAACGGCAGGCAACTGGCGCTGAACAGTTATGAAAACCGTGTTTACCAGGTTGGGCTCGAGCAGGGGCAACCACTGATCGTCAAATTTTACCGGCCCGAACGGTGGACAGACGAGGCCATTGCTGAAGAACATGAATTCAGTTTCGAGCTGGCCGGACGTGAGCTACCCGTCGTGGCACCGTTGCGTGACACCGATGGCAAATCATTGCATCGTTACAGTGGCTTTCGTTTTGCCGTTTTCCACAGGCGTGGGGGGCATTGGCCAGAGCTGGACCAGCCCGAACATTGTGAATGGATGGGGCGGTTTCTGGCGCAGATTCACGCAGTGGGTGAGGCCGGCTCATTCCGGCACAGGCCGGGAATCAGCATTGAGACCTACGGCGAGCAATCAGTTGAATGGCTGCTGGAACATGACTTTATCCCCGCGGAGCTGCAATTGGCCTACCGGACACTGGCCGAGGATTTGTTGAAAGAAATCCGGCACTGTTATAACCGGGCCGGCAGCGTGCAAAATATTCGGCTCCACGGGGATTGCCATCCAGGCAATATCCTGTGGACCGATGACGGTCCCCATTTTGTCGATTTTGATGATGCCCGTACCGGCCCCGCCATTCAGGATTTATGGATGTTGCTGTCCGGTGAGCGTCAGGAGATGAGTATTCAGTTATCGGATCTGATTGCAGGTTATGAGATGTTTCGTGAGTTTGACGGTCGCGAGCTTCATCTAATCGAGCCGCTGCGTACATTGAGAATGTTTAATTACTCTGCGTGGCTGGCCCGGCGCTGGTCAGATCCGGCATTTCCACATAATTTTCCATGGTTCAATACCTCACGTTACTGGGAAGACCAGATTTTATCGTTGCGTGAACAGGCCGCTCGCCTCCAGGAGCCTGCATTGTCTGTTTGATATAACTGATTGATTTATATGATTATTTTTCCAGGTGATGGTGGGGTTCCACGTTTACCGCTTATCTGGCTGTTGGCGCAATTGCTCTATATTCTTTCCTGCCAGTATCGCTAAAGATCTGAAAACATGTTAAAAAAAGAGCTGTGCACAGGTGGGTGACGTCCAAACGAGTGCTGGAATAACAAGATAACAGCAAATACAGAAAAAAAGTGAGGATGCCATGCGTTACGGGATCATGATTAACCTGGATTATGAAAGCCAACTCTACGATGATTGTGGCAGGGTCTGGAGAGCAATACGTGATGCCATGCTGGCCGCCGGGTTTAGAATTGAAGGTCGATTGTTCACCATTGAAATGACCGCCCCGGAGGCCTGTGCCATCGCACGTTCGGTTGTTGACGGCGTTGATCTGGAGCCGGGAGAGGATGTATTTGCCTTCCTGAAGGAATTTTACGGATATGATAATTCGGAAACCGTCAATCTGTTATTGCCCCCCTCAGAGAGGTTCGAGTTACTGGAAGACTGATTATTGGCACGGGAGCTTGCCGAACCTGGAAAGAGGACACAGAGGCGTGAAACCGCTTCATTTTCCTGATTATTTTCGTCCCGCCCGTTAATCCTGCTATTCGATGTAACTGACCGATAAAAAGGTCTTGATTTCCCCTGTGCGCCCCTGTTATACCCACCAATACCAGAGTGGCAGCGTGAAAAAGCTGATGAGTGTCGTCATCATCAATGCGGCGGCATAAATTCCCGTATTCAGGCCAAACCGATCACATATCACGATGCCCAACGCCATGCTGGGCAGTGCCGACTCAACAACCAGTGCGCGCAGTGTTTCACCTTCCATACCCAGTTGAGTGGCAGTAAACCAGACGATCAGTGGCATGATAAACAGCTGAATCAAGACAACCGGAATAACTGCGGGGAGACTGCGCCATTCCGACAGTCCCCTGGGCAGGGCCAGGCCGACTGCAAACAGCATTAACGGGACAACCACACTGCCCAGTTTTTCCAGCAACCCATCAAGCCAGGCAGGCGCACTGACATCTGACAGGTTTAAGCCAATGGCAATCACCACGGCCCATAATGGCGCCGCCTTGAGCAATGCCCTGAATGGCCGTGCGTGCTGCGTGGTTTTCCCGAATCGTTCAGCGATGATAATGCCCGCTGTCAGTACCAGCGGGGAGGCGGCGAACATGTCGAACTGTATCGCTATACTTCTGGCCCAGCTGCCAAATGTACTCTCAAGCAGGGGTAGCCCGATATAGGTGGCATTGGGAAAGGCCGCCGCCAGCATCATTGCACCGGTGATATCACGCCTTGAATTACAGAAGCGGCAGAATACCGAGGCAAGAACAAGGCTGGATATAATACCGATATTCGCGCTGGCTGAAATTTTAACACTGGTCAGATCCAGCGTTGCATGCCATAGAACATTAAGTACCAGCGCCGGCAGGAATACATAATAAACCGAGCTGGTCAGCACATTCCTCACAACAACATTATCGATACCGCCGGGCCTGAAAAACGAGTAGATGACACCCAGGCCGATCAAGGCAAAGATCTGTATCAGGACATCATGCATAAATTGCCTTTACACAAACTGTCATCATAATCATTCAGTATGTCAGTAATGCGGCGGTGGCGTTTCTTCCGAGACGTGTGCGATATTGGAGAGTTCACTTGATAATTCCTTCATCTGGTTTTGTATTATTTCCATATCCTGTTTCAGTTGTTTAATCACCTTGTCCTGTACAAGTATCGTTCGGGTCAGTTCATCGATTGATGATTCCTGATGGGTGATTCTTATTTCAAGGTCAGTGATTCTGTTTTTCATGTTGTTGTCCAATTTATGTATTACAGCACTGCTGCCCCGTTAACCTGTAACAAATATGGTTGAAACGTAAACGGCAAGACCATTTTGAGCTAAACAGGGCATTGCGGACATGAAACCGGCATAGCCAGATAAAGACACGCAAAAGATGCCATCCCTGGCCGCTCGGCTGCCGCATCCCTGTGGCAGACGGTCTTTATCTGGCTATGCCGATTCCATGTCCTCACATTTATGCTCGTTTCAAAAGTTAACGGGATAACAGCGTATTACAGATAAATATCATAGCGTGTGTTTTTACTGGTTATACTGGTTGCAGGCACCCTGTTATCCAGATGCGCCGCCACCCCGGGCCTTTTTACAACGATACGTTTTGGTTTGCATCTCATTGCTGCCGCCAGCAAACGTCCCGAATCCCCGTCATTACCGGCAATGTCATGAAAATAACGCATTTCCTTTTTTACCAGCGCCGATTTTTCTCTTGCAGGGTACATCGGGTCAAGATAGATGGTATCAGGAATTGACTGCGGGTCTATATTCCCGAGGTAATCGATTGCATCGGCATGAATCAGGCTGATTTGCCTGTTAACGATATCACCCACCTCCGGGTCTGTTCCGGCCCGCTGCAAACCATTGGATAACAGCTCGAAAATTACCGGGTTTCTTTCCAGCATGGTTACCTGGCAACCCATACAGGCCAGCACAAACCCGTCACGGCCCAGCCCGGCCGTGGCATCAATCACCGAAGGGCTGATGCCGGGCTTCACGCCAACAGCCCGCGCTAAAGGCTGTTTCCTGCCGCCGCCATACAGGCGCCTGTGTGCAACCTTGCCTTTGGTAAAGTCGACGTGAACAGACCCTGGCGCATCACTGCCAATTTGCTGCAAACAGCATAGATAGCCTGCCCCGGACGGATGATTTTCCAGAATCAGGCAATAATCGGCTTCATCCATCCTGTTTACAACGGGTATACCGTATTCATCTGATCTGGCCTGAACGATAGCGGTCAATTCCGGCCGTGATGTGAATAGCGCTGTCCTGGTTCCGGCGCTCATAAATCAGGCGAGTTTTATCAGCTTTCTTGCCTTGCGTTTGAGTAGCGCAAGTTTAATTGATCCCACAGGCCACAATTGATACCAGGTGGTCATGTAGGCACCCTTTAGTGTCGGCCGGTACTGGTTGGTGGATTTATCCAGATACTGAAAGCCGGATTTTACCGAACATTCCAGTTCCTTTAATAATGTTCTTTTGATTTCACTGATAATCTGCCCCTCATCCGGCAGCCGGCAGGGGCTGCCCTTTCCGTAAAACAACTTCAGATCCTTGTGTAAACGATAGAGTCTGTCCATCCCGGAATAATCCGGGATATGGATAATGATCTTGTCGGTGCAAAAGCCAGGCGGTCGTATCAGTTTGTTGTTGGTAACGCTCAGTTCCAGACCATTTTCAAAAACGGTATTAAATTCGATATACCGGGTATGCTGGCCTTCAGTGCCGGGCATTTCCTGCAGCATATTGGTGATTACAGCGGCATTTTTATCTTCCTGGTGATAGTAAACCTGAAAAAATGTATTCTGGCCCGGTGCAAAATTACGTATGTTGATAGTGGCCTTATGTGCAAAGCCCAGTGAGAGTAGCCCACCAGATACACTGTTAAAAAACTGAAGCACATCGGCAGGCAGCCCATCCTGCCCGATTTCAATATAATCCGGCGAACGGTTAATGACCTGTTTTGCCCTGACAACAAGGGGTACGGCAAGGTATGGTAAAACGATTACAATACCCGTAATCAGAAAGATAATATTCCAATAGCTCATTATCCTGCCCGGAATCGACTATATTAATTGCAAGTGTGTAGAAGTTTGATTTTGTTTGCAAATCAGATATCAGAGGCGGTGTATGGTGATTCGTTCACTGGACGGGCTGCAACCGGCCATCGATGCAAGTGCCTATGTTGATGAAAGTGCTCAGGTTATAGGTGACGTCGTGCTGGGCCGTGACAGCTCGGTATGGCCGCATGTCGTGATCCGTGGTGACATACATAAAATCAGGGTCGGCGACAGGACCAATATTCAGGACGGATCCGTACTGCATGTAACCCATGACAGTGAGTACCAGCCTGGTGGTTACCGGCTTCAAATCGGCAGCAGGGTAACGGTAGGGCACGGGGTGATTTTACACGGGTGCCAGGTCGAAGATCTTTGCCTGATTGGCATGGGCAGTACCGTGATGGATGGCGCCATTGTTGAGTCCGGGGTGATGCTGGGTGCAGGCAGCCTGGTCACCCCTGGCAAGGTGCTGACAAGTGGTTATTTATGGATGGGGATACCTGCAAAACAAGTACGTGAATTAACTGAAAAAGAACATGAATACATCGAATATGTATCAAATCACTACGTAAAGTTGAAAAATCGGTATACTTCGGAGCATAATCAGGCACTAAAATAATAATGTTGGCCACAGAGAACTAAAATTAGGAAGTACGAATGGATATTTTTGTTGGAAATCTGCCTGGAAAAACATCGGTTCTTGAGCTCAGAAAACTGATCGGTACAGTGAGTAGCGGCCGGTTCAGGATTCTACGTACCCGGATCAATGGCAAGAGCTACTGTTATGGCCATGCCGCGCTGGGTTCCAGCCAGCCGGGACACGATATTATCTCGCGCCTGGACGGTCTGGAATTCAGGGGCAGCCATTTGCATGCCAGACCTTTTTTGCACAGAAGTGACCAGCACGAACGCAGATGTCTTAAAATGTTTTCATCGAGATGGAGCGGGGTTAACCGAAGACGCGGCGAAAGGCGG